>Ga0163154_10003556_pt1 | contig 21452 bp, 19 predicted proteins | sample OliLakLV19MP9P1_FD_148649 | JGI IMG/M metagenome (GOLD analysis project Ga0163154, IMG submission 148649) | Freshwater microbial mat bacterial communities from Lake Vanda, McMurdo Dry Valleys, Antarctica - Oligotrophic Lake LV.19.MP9.P1 | ecosystem: Environmental > Aquatic > Freshwater > Lake >...
GGCAGAAACACGCTTACTCACATGGGGATGGGGTGGCACAGCGCGGCTATGGGATATTATTGATGGGTAGTTTTGGCTGGTAAAGGCGGATTAAACCCTTTTGGGTCATATATCCGCCTTTTTTGCTACAAGGATATTATTTAATCAGGCTTGCTAGTCCTTCATAGAAGCGCGTGATGGCTTTTTGTGTGATAACCGATGGGAGCGCATACGAAAAACGCACCCAATTTGCCCCTGCTTTAGAGAAATGCACACCGGGGACAACCGTAATACCAAATTTTTCGCCCAGATATGTCCCCAATCCGCCAGAATCACCAAAGCCACCTGCTTCGATATAACGGGTACAATCTATAAACGAATAGTAACCATCGCCCATGATATAGGGTGTATCGGATTTTCCTAGCACCTCGCGCATGACCTGACGGCTCAATTTACATGGCTCAATAATCGGCGCGGCGGCTTTTTCAAATCCCATTTCATAGGCGGCAATCGCCACCGCTTGGGCATAAAAACTTGGCACAATGCCATGTGATGCCACGGTATTCACATATTTCACAACCGATTCATCTGCCACCAAATGGGCGCTACGGACATTAGACCCGCCCAAACTCTTGGTAATGCCATCCAAAAAGATGAGGTGTTTGCGTTCATCGGGTGTGAACGACCCTAGAACAGCATTAATGTCGTTATGTCCGCCGTCCGTCACCCAATGATAAATCCAATCGAATAACACATAGGCAATACCGTTTTCTAATGCGGCTTTGGCGAGTGCGATTTGTTCTTCAACAGGAATGGTGCGCCCTGTGGGGTTATCTGGCGAGGTGATGACAATCCCCGCAATGTTGCGCCCTTGTGCTTTGGCATATTCGGCGGTGAGTTTGATATTTTCTGGGGTATAGCGCCAGCCTTCTTCTGGGCGACCAGGGGCATATAGCACATTCAATCCCAAGCCATACGGACCCCAATTATAACTCACCCAAGGGACACGGCTCACCACCAGCGCATCGCCCACATTGCCATAACCGAGTGCAATCATGGCGCTATAGGCTTTGTTAAGTCCATCACGCCCACCCTGCACAAAGATAATGTTGTTGGGACCCCATCCAGATGATGAATCCAGTTGCCAATACTGTTCGGCGGTCACTTTACGAAATAAATCTGTGCCATAGGGCATGTCGTATGCTGTGCCGTGTTCGACTTGTAGATGATAGGCACGTTCCAATATCCCCGCAGGCACACCCGGTAGACTTGCACCACCATCACCTTGTGACGCATCATAAGCGGGGGCATCTGCCCCAAAATTTTGTTTATAAGTGACAAGTGCCTTTTTAATCTCAAACATACGCGAGGCAGGGATAGGCATCATCTGGCTAGGATAATTATTCACGGCAATGCGATTCGCCTCTGGTACTGCAAATTCTGGGCTATCAAGGTTTAATTGGTCAGACAATTTTTCCTCCACAAAATGGCTATCAAATTTGCCTACATGATAAACCTTCTCGCACAAAAGTGTAATTGCCAATTCATCACGAGCCGATTTGTGCAATTCATACTAAGCCATAATTCATGTAATAATCAGCAAAATTTCATAAATTTTTCGTATGCTTAAGTATCTACAGTGTCGTAATATTGATAAGATAGATCGCATGTTATGAATAGAAAGTATAAAGGACACCATAAAATGCCTCTCAACCTCGATTCTAGTTTTTCGGTTTATCACCTTGTCGAGCGTCTGCAAAATAAAGACACACAATTGCTCCAAGACCGCAAAACAATGAACACCATCAGCTACGAAATTGAAAATGCTACCTTGGTAGATGGCGCAGGCACGCGCATATTTTCAGGATTCCAACGAATGAGCAAGTTCCTGCCACAAATCAAGCGGTATACCCGCATGGCACAAAAAGCCGAATCGGTATATGTCTTTGGCATTATGGATGTGCAATTACCAGAAATTCCCAATATCACCTATATCCCACTGGAAAAACATTTTCAGTTGGCAAAAGAATGGTTCTTAATTTCTTTTGGGACACCATTTGCCTCTGCACTCGCTACAGAAGAGTTGACCAACATAGATGACCCAGATGAAATCCGTCAGTTTCGGGGGGTTTGGACATTTGACCTGAGCATGGTCACAATTTTGGATGAATGGATTACGCGGACGGTAGATGCAGAAGCGCATTGTCTCACAGAAGATGATGTGAATATCACTAACCAAAAAATGTTGATTAGCAACATCTATAACCGCATGATGAAACGTATCGGCACAAACCCCCTCATCCCAGCCTCACTTGACAGTGCCAAGCCAAAATCAAAACCGGATACACAAGAAAATTTGAGGGTGGTCATCAAAGAGACCTTGCACCCACTGGTATATTCATCAAAGATGCTGTCACAATAATTTTACCTCCGCCACCCACTAGAATAACAAATAAGAGCGCACGATAGTGTGCGCCCTTATTTATTCATCAGCATTTAGCTTATTTGAATTTTGCCATCACATCTGCCAACGCTTGTGCGCTAGGGCGAACACGGCTTTCTGGCAATGTCCCCAACGGACCCTCATACACATCTTCTAATTGTGCCAATGTTGGGCGTGGTTCTTCATAATAAATCAACCCAGTGATAAAAAGTTGCTCACGTAGCGATTGTTCTAGCACATTAATCGCTTGTATCCGACTGCGTGGGTCATGGTCGCGGTCAAGTTTCTTGAGGCGGATGATTGTGCCATCGTGCATATCCACATTAATCGTTTCGCCTTGTTCATAAGCATCAGATTCAACCGTGATTTCTTCTTTGCCATCAACAAAATATGGCGCGACAACCTGAATTTCGTGCAAGGAAATTTGATGTTCCTTGCCATAATCATAACTCTTATGCGATTGTGGCTCATTATTAAAGGTCACGCATGGGCTAATGATGTCTATCACAGAAATACCTTGATGACGCATGGCGGCTTGCAAAAGCGATTGCACTTGTTTAGAATCACCAGAGAAGCTCCGCGCCACAAATGTCGCCCCTGCGATGATGGCTTCTAACGCAAGGTCAATGGCGGGCAAATCGTTGCGCCCATAATATTTGAGTTCTTGACCCTCTTCTGATGTGGCAGAAAATTGCCCTTTGGTGAGTCCATACACCCCGTTATTTTCGATGATATACACAAATGGGATGTTACGGCGGATGGCGTGCTTAAACTGCCCCATGCCGATGCTACCTGTATCACCATCACCACTCACAGCGACACATCTCATGGCAGGATTGCCCATCAATGCGCCTGTGGCGACAGACGGCATACGCCCATGGAGGGCATTAAATCCGTGTGAGCGCCCCAAGAAATAAGCGGGGGTCTTGCTAGAGCATCCGATGCCACTCATTTTGAGGATTTTATGCTGTTCAATCCCCATATCAAAGGTGGTGCTGATGATTTGGTTAGAAATCGAATCGTGACCACACCCAGGACATAATGTACTGGGTCTGCCCTTATATTCTTCACGCGATAACCCTAATGAATTGACTTTACCCTTACCCATCGGTTATTTCTCCACTGCCATAATTTTATTAAATAGCCATTGTGCGGTCATCGGCAAACCATCGCCCAATGGCAATGACTTGAGATGTGTGAGGTCTTGTGGATGGTCTAAGCAGATAATCTGATAGAGTTGACCATCGAAGTTATTTTCTGGGATATAAATGCGCTCGTGCGTATTGATAAATTCTGTCACTTCTTTGGCAAGAGGCAACGCCCGCACACGCATATAATTGGTGGCGATTCCTTGTTTTTCCAGCAAATCGCGGGCTTCTTCTATGGCGGGGTCATTTGTCCCAAACGACAAAATACCGACTTTTTTGACGGGGTCAATATCGCTAATCGGTTTGGGCAACATCTCGCGCACCGTTTGGTATTTTTTGCGGAGGCGGTTCATGTTATTCACCCAATCATCAGTGCGTTCACTATACGCGGCAAGTTCATTATGCCCTGTACCACGCGCAAAATATGCCGCCATTGGATGGTCTGTCCCTGGCAGGGTGCGGTAGGTGATGCCATCACCATCCACATCCATATAACGTCCCCATTTGCCGTGTTCTTTGATGAATCCCTCTAATTGTTCGGCATCTAATACCTTGCCCCGTTGAATCGGTTCATCGGGATAGGTGAATGGCTCAGACATCCAGTTATTCATGCCCAAATCGAGGTCACTGAGGATAAAAATGGGCATTTGCGCCTTATCTGCAATATCAAAAGAGCGCCAGCCAAACTCAAATGCCTCTTCTGGGGTGGCAGGCAAGAGACACAATTGGCGTGTATCACCATGCCCCAACACATGGGTAAAGAGCAAATCGCCCTGACTCGTGCGGGTGGGCAAGCCTGTGCTGGGTCCCATGCGGGTAATATCCCAAATCACACAAGGAATTTCGGCATAATATGCCAAACCAGAAAATTCTGCCATGAGGCTGATACCCGGTCCACTGGTGGCAGTCATAGCGCGTGCGCCAGAAAATCCTGCACCGACCAGCATCCCAATTGCCGCTAGTTCATCTTCTGCCTGCACAACGACCAGTGTCATTTTGCCTGTTTCTGGGTCTTTGCGGAGATATTGATAATCCAGTACAGAGTCTACAAGGCTGGTGGATGGCGTAATCGGATACCATGCGACCACATTCACCCCACCAAAAATAGACCCCAACGCCCCTGCTTCATTGCCGGTGATGAGGATTTTACCGGTTGTCTGGTTATCGTACTCAAACCAGTATGGGTCTTGTTTGGCAAAATTTTCTTTGGCATATTCATAAGACAATTTGACCACATCAAAATTAAGTTTGGCGGGTTTTTCTTTGCCCTTAAAATTTTCGAGGAGTGCCTTCCAAATTTCATCCAATGGGATATTAAACATCTGCGCGACCACACCCACATAGGTCATATTCTCGACCCGTTTGGCAAAATCACTGCCCACATTGGCTTCTTTCATGATTTGTTTCATGGGGACTTCATACCAGACGATGTCCTCACGGCTATGCCCCCATTTCCAATCGGCTGGGATGATACACACACCGCCTGCGGGCAAATTAGCAATATCTTCCGCCGCAGTGTCTTGGTTATAGGTCACAGCAATTTCGGTGGTAGAACGTCTACCTGTATATCCATCTTTGCTCACACGAATGGTATACCATGTCGGTAGCCCTTTGATGTTGGATGGAAAAAGATTTTTACCATTTACGGGGATACCCATGTTAAAAAGAGATTTTACCAAAACATTATTTGAGGTTTGGCTACCAGAGCCATTTTTTGTAGCAACCATAAAAGCAAAATCGTTGATGATTTTGCCATTTGTGGCATTAGATTGTGTTGTTGGTTGCGGAACTGCTTCAAGCACCATGCTTTCCTCGCGCAAAATTGCGCTTACCTTTCTAAAGAACTGTCAAAAATGATACCATACAATAGAGTGTCAACACTCATTATAATCTACACCCAAAAAGTTAGCGATAGTTAGCCTAAAATGGTGTTAATTTCGTTCACAATCGTCCGAAAATCTTTAGGATTGTTGACAAAATCTATAATATCCATCGGGACACGCAACACAGGGCAAACTGTCCATCGGGTAATCCATGCCTCATACAGTAAATTGAGACCATCCACATATTCACGTTGGATATTTTTTTCATAATCGCGCCCGCGCCCCTTGATAAGCGCCATGAGGGTGTCTACACTGGCTTGTAAATAGACCACAACACTGGGCGCAGGCAAAAATGCGCTGATAGATTCGTATAAACGCCGATAGGTACGATAATCGCGCTCTGGCATTTTGCCCTGCAAATATAAATTTTGGGCAAATACCTCTGCATCTTCATATACAGTGCGGTCTTGGACGACATCCCCACCATAATCTACCAATTCGCGGTGATGTTCTAGCCGTTTGCTCAGAAAAAACACCTGCGAATGAAAACTCCACCGTTCCATATCCACATAAAAATCGGGTAAATAGGGGTTATCGGCATTTGCCTCATAAAATGGTTGCCACTGAAATTGTTCAGATAGCATGTGCGTGAGGGTAGATTTGCCTGCGCCGATATTACCCGCAATGGCAATAAAATGATGTTTGCTCATGCCCTAGCCTGCTACTTGTGTGATGACGAGTGTCACGCGGGTTAAAATGGGGTTGGGGTCGGTGGACGGGGTAAAATACGCGGTGAGCGTCACCGAGCCAGTTAGTCCCGTGAGGGATAAATCGGTCTGCCACAGCACATCATCCACGCCGTATGGGTTGTTGATAACCACATCATGAATGACAGTTGTGCCATCACCAGATTGCAACACCAATTGAATTTTATTCTCCACAATACCAGAGACGCGCCCACTCACCAAAATAGTATCACCACCCACTTGGTCGCCATCGGCGGGGATGATAATACTCCCAAATATGCCATTGGGACGGTTTGCTATATCCGCCAAAAACACAGGGATAGTCGCATAAATCATCGTGGGGTCTACAGCAGATACCACCTGTAAAGTGGCTTCTCCAAAATAATTAGGACGGGGAATTTCGAGCATCCACGCCCCGAATTGTGTCATGAGGAGCGCACTTGCCAGTAGATTATCGTCTACATCCAAAATTTGTGCCATGACGCTTTGTGGCGATGTGTTGATTTGCCCCGTGATACGAATGAGTTCTGCATATAGTGTATCACCCGCGCTAGGCGAAAAGACGACAATCTCCCCCGCCGATGGGAGCGATGTCGGGGTAGCGGGCAAAAAGCCTTCTGCATTGGGTACAATCCGCAATTGTAGCCACAAGCCAATACCAATCACCATTAGGGCAGTGATAATCATCCCCCCAATCATACGATTACGATTTGAATTCAACACATGGCTCATTTCTTAGCGATTGCCGCCGCCTCTTGTTTGTCTAGTACGACCATATCCGCCGCCGATTTGACAATGGGGTCGGTGCTTTTAAGTGCCTGATTCAGAATATCTTCTGCGACTTGTTGCGCCTCTTTATCTGCACCTGTATCCGCCACCATTAAACTATTGGAGATACGGACAATTTCGGCTTTGACGATGCTATCGGTCTCCATATTCCATGTTTTACGCAATACAATCGGTGTGCGTTGATGACGCATCCATGCGAGGGGCCAAATACATGCCAAACGCACGGCGGGCAGGTCGTCTAATAACGCGGTTTCTAGCGCATCAATCATCATATCTGCCGATTTGCTCTTGCCCACATCAATTTTGAGATAATTGGTGGCATGAAAAAATCCCTTTAGCACCTGTTGGAGCGTAACCCCACTGGTACGCCCAATGATACCAGAGAGTTCTTGCAACCATGCCTCACCAGACAGTTCTAATAGGCTCAATACGGCGGCATATTTCACATCGGGTTCTGAGTCATTCATGGCGTTTCTTACCACAGGCATCGCTTCCGGTGTATCGTTTGCGCCAAGTGCCTCCAGTGCCTTAATCCGCACATCGGGGTCTTTTGCCTGTAATACCACTTCGAGTACAGGCACAGCCGCCGAATCTTGACAATCGCGCAAGCCCCATGCGGCGGCTTCACGGACACTATCATCTTCATTTTTGAGGACTTCTATCATCAGTTGATAGGCGTTATATTCGCGCAAATCACACAAGGCATAAATCGTAGATTCGCGCACACGATAATCGGTATCTTTGAGCGCCAAACGAATCAGTGGCTCGGCGGCAAACCACGAAAATCCGTATAGATGGCGTGCCACACTGGCCCGCGATGGGGGTTCACCTTTTTTGAGGGTGTCCTCGATGATGAGGCGTGAGTCGCGGTCTCCGCGCCGAGAAAGCATCTTGGCAGAGTTAAAGCGCACAAAAAATTCGTCACTGTTCACCGCCACCGCCAGCGCATTTAGTGATACGGCTTCTGGTGGGAGCATATTGAGCATGGTGGCAAAACGTCGTAAAGAGAGCCGACGCTCCCCTTTTTTGATAAATCCACTGGCTAAACGTGGCTCACGTCCGGTAATGGTGGTCATGGGTTATGTGTATCCTTTCTTAACGTAGAGTCACGAGTGCAACATCTTTGACCAACGTTTTGCCCGTCTGCAAATCGCTCACGGTGACACGCAATTGTCGGCGGTCATCAATCAAAAATTCGGCTTTGAGCCTATCATCCCCTACTTTACCTACGGGGTCTAGTGTAGCGAGGTATTTTATCACATCAGCAGAATTAAGCGGGATGATTTGCTGTTCGCCTTGTGAGGCTTGTGCCACAAATACCGCCTGACCATCCTCATATTTGACCTCGACCATCGCCACCGCATCGGTATCAATTTCGCCAATGACAAATTCAATCTCTGTCTGACCATCACGCGAGGCGCTCAATACCACCTCTACGGGGTTATCGGTAGGATAGCGACTGCCCATCGGGATAATTTCGTCATATTCGTGCTTGCCTTCTTCGCTCAGATAGCGCAAACCATAACTATGGATGAGATAATCTTCCACCCCATAGCCCGCCGCCACTTGCAACGCGCCTTCGGCAACCGCCGTAAACGGTTTATCGGCACGTACCGCCATATCGGTAAAATATTGCCCCAATGTGGATTGCACAGATGGCATGAGCGATGTCCCACCAACCAGCAACACATAATGAATATCTTCTTTGAAAATTCCGCGTTGACGGGCGATGTGCATCACCTTATCCACCACACGGCGAAGCGCGGTATAAAAGCCATTGGCTTCTAGGAGCGCCTCTAATTCCTCGCGGGTGACGGTGATGGAATGAGGCTTATCTTGTGCTAAAAATTCAATTTTGACCGATGTATCGGTAGACAGGGCAATTTTGGCATGTTCGCAACGAGTGAGCAACCGCGCATATTCTGTACCGAGTTGTTCGGTGGTGATACCCGCCCGTTTTAGCACATCAGCCAGCAACCACTGGTCAATATCGCTACCGCCAATAATCCGCCCCGCTTTGGCAATGACTTTGGCAGTATGTTGTCCCGCCTTGCCACTACCCACTAACCGTTTGAGGACACCACCCGTCTTTTCGCGGTTTTCTGGCAATTGCACCAGCGATAAATCGAGTGTGCCGCCGCCAAAATCAAAAACCAACACTACAGCACCCGGTTTTGTCACGGCATAACCCAATGCGGCGGCAGTAGATTCGTCTACCACACGGATTTTATCCAACAACGATACTTCATCAATGACACTATTTAACCACGCCAAATACCCCTCAAATGAGGCAACAGGCGCGGTGAGGACGAGTTGCTCAATGTCCTCATTTTTATAGGGCAAGCTATGGATGAGATGCTTCACAAATGCCCGACCAGCATCGCGGTCTGCCCAATCGGTATCATCAATTTTGCGCGGTTCTGGCGCAGGGGTGGCGACAATCCCCCGCTTAAAATTACGAAACAGGCGGTTATTCTTTTGGTTATCAAACCCACTCTGACGCACTTTTACGCCACAGGTGATTGTCCGCGCCTTGCCATCGTTTACATAGAGCAACGATGGCACAACTGGCGGCAGGTTTTTATCGGATGTATCGCTCAAGCCGTCAATAAGGACGACCTCTGAATCTTGCTTCTCATCATCCCAACGGGCGATGACGCTATTTGTCGTGCCAAAATCTATACCCAGTTTATGCCCCATAAAATCCCTCGCAAAAAATGAAACCCAACGATAACACTATGCAAACTATTTTAGGGCATAACATCCCATTTGACCAATAAGGAAAATTTTACTCACCCGCGTGCATGGGATGGTAGTCATCTAAAATGGAATCACCAATAAATTCACGCAACAATGATGTATCGGGAATTTGGCGCAATTGGTCGGCTTGGATAGGGCGCACCCATCCCAAAAACGATAATAATCGCTTGGCTTCGATATATGCCGATGAATTGGGTTTCACCTGCAATAGCAATGGCTCAACGATGGGGCGCAACGCCGCCAGTTCATACACCAATGCCGAATCGAACATGGCATCGGCATTTTCTTGATACGGAAAAATGCCTGTGCGCTCCCCATTTCGGACACTCTCCCAACGATTTAGGGTATCTTGTGCGCCATAACCGCGTGTGCGGGCATCGCGGACAATCCGCCGTAACAGGCGTAAATCGGTGGTGGGGACACGATTATGGAGGTCAATATTGACCTGTGTAATCGCAGAGACATATACCCGATAGACCAATTCTAACGGAATATCGGCAATAAAACGCGGATTGAGTCCATGAATCCCCTCAATAATAATCACTTGCTTCTCGGTTAAGCGTGCCGATGTCCCCGCCTCACTTCTGCCTGTGAGGAAATTAAAACGGGGCAAGCGCACTTCTTCACCCTTAGACAACGCCAATAATTGCGAATTGAATAATGGCAAGTTGATAGCGTCTATAGATTCAAAATTATAATCCCCTTTGGCATCTTTGGGGGTATCTTCCCGATTGACAAAATAATTGTCTAATTCCAACGTAAACGGGCGCAAGCCTTGCGCCAATAACTGAATGGCGAGTCGTTTTGAAAATGTCGTTTTGCCAGAGGCAGACGGTCCAGAGATGAATACAAAGCGCACACCCGTCTGTGCTTGTTTATGCAAAATATCATGGGCAATCGTGGCGACATTTTGCTCATGTAAGGCTTCTGCCACCAAAATTAGCTCACGCAGACGTTCTGGTGTGTCTATAATCTGGTTTAGGCGACCAATATCCTCAATATCAAGCCTACGTAGCCACTCATCCGACTGATGAAAGACACGGCTCAATTTATCATGGGCGCGGATGGGGCGCAATTGGGTGGGATTTTCTCGGCGGGGATATTGCAAAATAAACCCCTCTCTGCCCCATACCAACCGAAAATATTGCAATAAGCCAGTGGATGGGAGCATATACCCAAAATAATAATCATCGCGTTCACGCAGGGTATAGAGGGTGAGTTCTGGGCGCATCCGATATGCTAATAGGCGCACTTTGTCGTCATAGCCCCGTGTGGTAAATAAATTTACGGCTTCTACCAATGGGACAATCCGCTTGGTGATGAGGGCATCTGACGCGACAATCTCGCGCATTTTGGCATCTATTTGGTCTAATTCTTGCAGCGTAAAGGGCGTGCTATCCATGCGTTTGCAATAATACCCCCCGTCTGGCACAGAATAGCGCACACTCACCAAACCGCCATCCCATAATTCTGCCACTGCCGTAGCGAGGAGCAAAACCAATGAACGCCGATAAATCCGCGCCCCATCGCTGGAGGTGAGCAACACAGGCGCAAGATTCATATCCCACATAAGGGGATACCCCAACTCTCGTAATTGACCATCGCAAATTGCACCAACAATCGGTACAGGCGGGTTTGGCATAAATACGCCAAACAACTGACTAGCTAGTGTGCCAATGGGCGCTTCATAAATTTGTCCGTTGGGCATTGTTGCGCGGATATGTGTTCTGGGATGGCTAATTACAATCTCGTTAGAATAGGTCATATGGGTGCCTTGATAGGTAATTTTTGAAAACTATGAGAAAAGGTTAGCAAACATCGTTAGATAGTGCTATACTAAATTGTGTTTAGTGATGATTAAAAAGCGTATATAAACCGTGACCAATCATAATAATGATAATGAAAATTTGCAACAAAATCCAGAAGATGAGCATCCCAAAGCCGACCAAACGGCACAAGATGGTGATGCGCCTATCAACAAAAAACTGACCGGCACAGGTGCATTGAATCCTGCTATACCTGTGCCACAGCCAGACCAATCCGAAAACGATGCTCGACTGACTACCCATCGTAATCACACCGATACAGGGGTACTCAACATCCAAAAAGACAAACGTCCCAGATTTGGGTCTGGTGGTGGCAATGTTAGCAGGCCGGGAACTGGCAAAACTGGGCTTCTGGGTGACCAATCCGAAATTATTTTTGTGATTCGGGGCATTGTCGAGCGTGTTGTCGTCCCAAAAGGCGAACACATCCTCTTGGGGCGGTCTGACCCCCGTAACCGCAATCGGGTTGACCTCGATTTAACCCCCTATGGGGCATTAGACAGAGGGGTATCGCGGGAGCATGTCCGAATGCAGGTTGAAGAGGGGCGGTTACTTGTGACCGATTTAGGCAGTACCAATGGCACATTTTTAGCCAATGTACGCCTAGAACCCGAAACCCCGACCATCCTCCGCAAAGGCGATGAATTGCTTTTGGGAAGATTGCCGATTCAAATTTTATTCCGTTGATGCACCCCTGTGAGTGATGTGGAATGCCATCCGCCTATGAACCGTTTTTAGATTCTGTTCTGATTGACGAATCCACTCTGCAAGCCCGTGTAAGGGCTTTGGGGGCGCAAATCTCTGCCGATTATGACAATCTGGGAGAATTATTACTGGTTTGTATCCTCAAAGGTGGCGTGATGTTCCTTTCGGATTTAACACGCCATATCACCCTCCCCCATGAAATAGATTTTATGGCGGTCAAAAGTTATCATAAAGGCGACCGCAAAACCAGCCGTGTGGTACGCATTGAGCGCGATTTGGAAGCACATCTGGAAAACAAGCATGTCCTCATTGTGGAGGACATCATAGATAGTGGTCTCACACTGGAATTTGTCCTCAAAATGCTCGAAGCACGCAACCCCTCTAGCATCAAATTGTGTACCCTACTCAACAAAGCCTCGCGTAGAGAGGTGAATATCCCTGTGCAGTATGTGGGATTCGAGATAGCAGATAAATTTGTCTTTGGGTATGGATTAGACCTAGACGAAAAATTCCGCAATATGCCCTTTATTGGTATTGCCAAATTGTCATGACAACCCCACGTATTCCCAAACGACCATTATGGTGGTCAGATGCCCTTTTAGACCTGCAAGACACCTTTATCGAATGGGGGGTGCCATGTTATATCGTGGGTGGCGCAGTCCGCGATGCGTGGTTGCATTTCCCCATTCATGACCTAGACCTCACCACCCCGCATAATGCCATCCAACTCGCCAAGCGCCTCGCAAATCACCTCAATGGTGATGTCTATGTGATGGATGAAGAGCGCGATGTGGCACGGGTGCTGGTCAACCATCCCGATTTTGTGTTGAATATTGATATTTCGCGCCTGCGTGGCAATTCTCTGGCAGATGACCTGAATGACCGTGATTTTACCATTAATGCGATGGCGGTGGATTTATTGGGCAGTATGGATATGCTCATAGACCCCCTCAATGGCGAAACCGATTTAGCCGATAAAATCATCCGCCAATGCAATCCCAATTCTATCCAAAACGACCCTGTGCGGGCGATTCGTGCGGTGCGCCAGAGTATTGGCTTATTGGCACACATCGTCCCAGAGACGCTATCTGCCATTCGCGCTCATGCCCATGCTATTATACAAACATCACCAGAGCGTGTGCGCGATGAATTTATCAAATTACTCGGTGCAAATCGTCCCTCTGTTGCATGTCGGATATTAGATGCCGTTGGCTTATTGAATCATATCATCCCCCAAACCAGCGCACTCGCCAGCCTAACCCCCTCCCCCAATAGCAATAATGGCTGGTCACACACCTTTGCGATGATAGAAAAGTTGCATGGCATGTATATGACCATCAGCCCACAGCGCACCGATGCCACCGCCGCCGTTTTCGATTTGGGGATGATGGTCACGGCGTTGGACTTATTCCGCAAAAAATTACAAATCCATATCGCCCACACATGGGCAAATGACCGCCCCCATAAAGCATTGTTGATGTTGGGTGGATTAATTCATCTGCTTCCACCAAAAACAGTGGATAGCATCGCCATAGCACTCCGCTTGAGCAACGATGAAAAAAAACGCGTTGTGCAAATGATAACCGCTTATAGCAATGTGTTCACCATGACCACAGACCCGTTATCACTGCATTATTTTTGGCGCACCAATGGCGAGGCGGGTATAGATGCGTGCCTGTTGGCGATGGCATATTATTTGGCGTATGAAAACACGCTAATCAAACAAGATGTGTGGTTAAAACATCTTGAGCATGTCCAAATTTTGATGGATGCTTATTACACCCGCTATGATACCCTTGTCGCCCCGCACCCACTCATCACAGGGGATGACCTCGTAGAACAATTTGGACTCACACCCGGTAAACAAATTGGCAAATTATTAACACTCCTACGCGAGGCGCAAGTCTTGGGAGAAATTCATACCAAAGAAGAGGCACTCGCTCGCATCAAAGACCACTTATAGCCGTTACGCATCCATCAAGGTAAAAAATCTCTATGCAACTCATCATAGGTGGGGTTATCCTGCTGATATATATCGCTATTGCCATTGGGGAAATCCCCAAATTGCGGATGAATCGCGCTACCATTGCATTGGTTGGGGCGGGATTATTGGTATTGATTGGTGCAATCAACGAAGAACAGGCGATTCATGCTATAGATGTTGGCACATTGCTCTTGCTGGGGGCAATGATGGTCATCAATGTGAATTTGCGCTTGGCGGGATTTTTTCGGTTTATTGGCAGTCGGGCATTGCGCCTTGCGGATAGCCCTCGCCTACTTTTGGCGATGGTGATTTTTCCCGCAGGGGTGCTATCGGCAATTTTTCTCAATGACCCCATTTGCCTGATGCTCACGCCGATTGTGGTGGATATAACCACCCGTTTGGGGCGTAACCCTGTGCCATATCTTATCGGACTCGCCACTGCATCCAATGTGGGGTCTGTAGCGACCATTACAGGCAATCCGCAAAATGTCGTGATTGGGCAGATGAGTGGCATCCCCTATATCACCTTTTTGAGTTATCTCGCACCTGTGGCAGTGGTGGGACTCGTGATTTGTTGAGTGGTGATTGTACGCATCTACACAGATGAATTTGTCGGAAAATTATCCCAAGTGGAATTGCCCCCACCCCACACATTTAACCCGTTGCTCAAGCGGGTTGTGCCAGTGGTCTTTGGGTTGATGATAGCCTTCCTCATCGGTATGCCCATTGTGACATCGGCATGTGTAGCGGCGGGGTTGTTGCTACATATCACGCTTGCGACCAGAACGACTACTCTCGCTAGATTGGGATTTATTGGCATTTTTCGCAGGGTTATTTGTCATCACAGGGGCGATAGAGACCACTGGCATCAGCACGATTTTATTTGAGCAGGTATCGGAATTGCTCCAAAGTGGGGTGACTGCGCTCAGTTTGGTGACAGGGGTTTTGAGTAATATCATCTCTAATGTGCCTGCGGTGTTATTGCTCAAGACAGAAATCACCAATTTTGCAAATCCACAACAGGCATGGCTCACATTGGCGATGTCGTCTACATTGGCGGGGAATTTTACCCTATTGGGGTCGGCGGCGACCTTAATCGTGGCAGAAGTAGCCCATCAACATGGGGCAAAATTGGGTTTCTTTGAATATCTGAAGGCAGGAATCCCCATCACCATATTAACCTTCACGGTGGGGGTTATGTGGCTAGAATGGGTCACATAACGATGAGCCACATGGGACGATATGGCTCATCGCCCCGTGTGGGGGTTATCACTTAAATAATTCTAATAGCCGTTGGCGGGCATCTTCTTCTGGGGCTTCAAATTCGGTGCTAAGGCTCATGGAATTGCGGGCGCTGGCGGTTAATCCGCGTACCATCGTAGCAGGCATAATAATCATCCGCGCAAAAGCACGAAGCAATTCTTCATCTTTTTTGACCATATCAAAAACGCCCCGTTCTTTGCCCCATGTGCTGGTGGCGACATGACGTGCCAGCAGACGAGCCAATGACATGCGTGGGGAATATTGGTCTTTGATGCTCAAAAATGTACCAGAGAGTTGGTTCACATCCACCTCATCCCACATCCCACTTTTGGGGTGTTGGAGCATGGTCTCTATGGGGACGGGTGGTGCATGAATATCGAAAGATTCAATCAATTCATGGGCAATTTCTTCTAGGCGGTGCAAATTATCCATCGGTTTGTGTATCCTCGTCTATCAACATATAAAAGAGTAATAAGGTGTTGCCATAGGTGCGTTCATCAGCAAGTTCTAAGTGCTTCAATAGCATATCAGTCCGTTCTGAAGGGTCAATTTGAACGATGACGGTGGTTTCTTCACCCAACCATGCGGGATTATTATCTATGGCGCTCAACGTTTTTACCCACAAATCTTGATATTGTGGTGGGGCAATATAGATATAATCAAAAGGCGGTTGAGGTGGAACACCTTTCACTAACACCAATACATCCATACGTCGCAGGATGGCTTGGTCTTTTAACCCAGTTAACACCAGATTCTCTTCTATTGTACGACAAGCAAGGCGTTCTAGCTCAACGAAAACAGCGCGTTCTGCCCCACGACTAAGCGCCTCTATACCCACACTACCTGTTCCAGCAAATAAATCCAAAAAAGATGCGTCAATGATATTGCGCCCAATGATGCTAAACAGCGCCTCTTTGACCTTATCCATCACGGGGCGGGTGGTATCGCCCGGTACCAGTTTCAATTTACGCCCTTTGGCGCTTCCTGCAATAACACGAATTGGCATAGTTGTTCATTTATCCTAAAATATCTACGGCTTCCCGCGCCATTCGCAGATGTGAGTGTGGTACGGTGACGGGGAATGCCCCATTTGCACCAATAATAATACGCGCCCGATTGGTTTGTATCAATGCCTCGCGCATTGCCTCACGGATGAGCGTGGGAGAGCCAAAATTGAGATGATGGTGAAGATGTAACCCGCTACAAAGTGTCTGGCTCGTGCGGGTTTTGGCGGTCATCCAGTCTTGTTGCTTATCGGTGACATCCCAATTAATCACCTGCATGGGATAACTAGCGGCGAGCGCAAACATGGGGTTTTCGCTCAAATGGAGCATATTCAGCCACCAACGAGGAGTGCGTGCCTCCAAAATTTTTCGGTCATAGGGAATCCCAAATTGCACATATTCTTCTTCAGACATCACCGAAAAGCTGGCGCAATCCATCATATAGGATATGCCTGCTACGCCAATTTTCTTGAGTGATTCAACCACGCGCAAGGTATTCTCTGTGAGAATATTAAGTCCCGTAATCACCCGTTGAGGCGCAGTCCGCAGGTGTAATAACAATGAGGCTTCACCCGATAGCATCCGCGCTTGCGAGAGTGGGCTATAGATGGTCGCCAAAACAGGTACATTCATCGCATCGGCTTCTGTGACAATCCCGCGCAAGGCTTCGAGATATTTTCCCAATTCACCCCGTGTAGGGTCTAATGTGCGGAGTTCTGTCCAATCGAGTGTACGCTTAATAATCGTTTTGGTTATAGGCGCATCTCCCGTTGGATTGCCATCCCATGTCGTCTCTACGCCATAATCAGAGACGCAATAGGCACTTGCAGGCGTGGTGCGAATGAAATCCCAATCATATTCACGTTGAAAATCGAGCGTAGAGCGCACAAAATCGGCAATGCGTTGGTCATCACCCGCAAAATGTCGCCAAAGGGCAATGGGAGCGCGGTCAAACTTTTCACCGAGTAGCGCACGCTCTAATCGCTCGCGTTTTTCCATCATGATAATTAGGCTTCGATTCCCAATTCATCCAAACGTTGCCGACACATCCGCGCCAACATCATATAGCGGTCATCTTCGGTGGTCTTGAGGCTATTAAGACCTTCTTCGATGATACGGGCTTTTTGCAATGCTTGGGTGGTCTTGGTGACATAATCATATGCCACTTGGAACGACTTTACCGCGCCCGATTTATCACCACTAGACCGTTGTGCCAAACCCTTACCATAGAGGGCATCCACATCATTGGGCTTTAGCACCAACACATCTTCAAATGCGCGTATTGCCTCAATATGTTGTGCATTGCGGTGTTGTTCCCATGCCTTACCGACCAATTTTTGGCGTTCTCTCCGAGCTTGAGAAAGTTGTACAAGGCGTTCTTGGGCAAGTGCACGAATACTCTCAATTTCGACATACACAGGATTTTTAACCAATTGCCCGTTCATCGGAATATTTTGAGAATATTTAAGTTTGAGGGTGTTATCCAATGAAGGCATCGCCAATTTAAGCAAAATTTCTTCGACATATTCATCCATCACAGAAAAATAATTCACAGCCTTGAGCGCGGTGAATCCAGAGAGGATTGGCTCAAATGCAGGGGCAACGCTGGGGTCTCCGAGCATCATATCTTCTAAACGGCTGACATTATCGCGGGATAGCCCCACCGATTCATGAAAATTGCCCATGGTGTGCAAGCCAACTGCTTCGCGTAAGGTATCTAATGCGGCAGTAAAAGACGATTTTGCAGAATTGACAGCATTCCAAAACGAAGCACTTTGCGAATCGGATGTGCTGGAAGGATTGGACATGGAACTCTTTAACCCATCCACCATTTGCAAAATAGATTGCCGAATAGAGGCAATGTGGTTATCGTTCAGGGCAATGTTTGAAGGCATACGAAACTCCTCTGAAAAATAGATGTTAAATTTTTTTGATATAAGCGCCTATTGTACATTAAATATTGGGTATAATGCCACTTGTGACCCCATTAATTCTCCCTCAGATGTGAAGAAATTCACCCGATTTTCTAGTAAACACCGTTCCTGACACCGATAAATCTCGATAACAAGGCGATATTGCCCCACAGACAGCGCATCGGTCAATGGAATGGTATATTCATCTAGCAGATATTTTCGCAATGACCAGCGACGGGTTGGATACCATGCCAAATAACGCGGGGCAGATTGCAACCAACGCACCCCGCCAAAGGTCGCATCTTCCAAAAAGACCACCACCTGATAATTGGTCGTCAACCGGCGGGCGGTGCGCCACGCCACCTGCACTCTGAGCGTATCCCCTTTGGCATAAGTCTCGCCATCGCCACTCATCACCCGATAGCCCAGCATCTCAATACCCACATCGGTCTTATGATTTTGTCCAACAAACTGGCTCAATCCCCCGCCCAGAGAGGGATAAATCGAATACGGTGAATTTGGGACAATGAGCAACCCAAAAAATACGAACATTCCCACAATGATAATGCCAATGAGACGGGCAGATTGCACCGACAATAACCGTAATTCCAATGGCGGGGCAATGCGCCTGTCGCGCAATAAGCCAAATAAGATATTGAATAAGACCAATACAAACACGCCCCCACTAACCGCCCACGCCCATTCACGAATCGGTGTGGCTTCGTAACTGATGGTCAACAAGCCATTGGTGGCACGACCCACGCTCACTTGCATCAATCCAGTGGCAACATTGGGGGCAACCGTCACAGATGAACCATCCAAATCGGCACGCCAACCATGTGCATAGGCGCGTAACACCTCAAATGTAGCGGGGCTATCGGTCTGAATGAGATAACGGTCACGGTGGCTTTCTGCCGAAATAAGACCCGCTTGCTTAGAGACAGTCAAACGATTTTGTGGGATTCTGACCACCACATTCTCTGCCAAATAGCCACTAAGCAAGCTCCGATTGGGGACAATGGGTTGTGGCATGGTGATGGGGATGGGACGTGTTGGCGGAAGCACCGCCACACCATAACCCAATTGCTCATGGGTGATTTGTGAGACAATATCCCATGTTGTGCCTTCATCCTCCCAGCGCGGGGCTAACCAAACCGGCAACGCTAAAAGGCATATCACCACAATCAACATCGGCACAATGAGCCGTTGTGTTATGCGTGATAGACGCGCAAATATCCCCAATGACCCACTACCAAAAATAGCAAAACAAAAGGTGATGGGTGTCATCAACCACAAAGCAGAGGGCAACATAACCACACCCACCACCAATAAGATGATGCCACACCCGCCCCAAAACACCCACCAACGCCGATATAGCGAGGCAATAAATACCCCGCCTATACCACCTATCACAAAGACGATTATCCCCCATCCGATGCTAATTTTGGGCAGATGCACATGCTGATTGAGGTCTATGGGTGTCATGGGCGCGATAATATTCTGGAGTGTCAACACGGGGGCTAGTCGGGTATATGGGGCGCGTATCCATGTTACAAGGTCTTGCTCTGCCCATGCGGGAAGCCAATAAAATGATGACAAACCAAGCCCTGCAAGGAGCGCAATAACGATTAGCAAGCCACGACGCAAGGTGATGCGTTGAATGGCGATATTCATCCCCAAAAAGATAAATAGAATGATATGCGTCACAATTGCCATTTCGAGGTGTGTGAGCCATATCCACGCCGATAATAACGCCAATATCACACCATCCAACCTATTTTTGCACGTAATCACCCGCCCCATACTCCATAATGTCATTGGAAATAAGGCGCTGGCGATGAGCAGTGGCAAATCGCCCATGATATACGGGACGGTCATCCCAATAAACGGGCTATACACATATAAAAGTGCCACGATAATCGCGTATTCTGCCCGCATGAGCCGTAGCACAAAGAGATAGGTCATCATCCCACACAGCAAAATCGCCATAATTGCCACAAGGCGCGTGGCGATAAGCGTATTGTTGGTAAAAAATAATTCCAGCACCGCAATGAGGTAGGGCGTGGCGGGTGGGTAATAATTGCCAATCGGCGCACCATACCCACTGAGCGCCCCTTGTATCCAACGCGGATACAAGCGCCCTTCACGCAGGGCATCGGCATAGCTTTGTGCCATATACACATGATTTTCAAGGTCGGTGGTGTGTGGAATATCGCCTTGCATGATGAAGGGAATAGCGACCATCAACGAAAAAAAGAATACAATCACCACGCCCCAATCGGTGATTTGGCGGGCTTGACGCATCCATGTGGGCAAGTCGTGTTCATCGTGTAAATTATCTATGTTCATGGGCATTATTGTAGCGCATTTTGTAGCATCTACACAAAATCATCGTGCTACGCCGTTGACCACTTTGCCCGTATATTTTATTCCAGATGAGACATATCCCAAATACAGGCTTGTCCATCTGCCCCAACATTGCCTAAAAACTGCCCATCTGGACTCCATGCCAAACTATTATATGCAGGGAATTCAAACCATTCACCACGCGGTAGGGATTGGAACTCCACAAAAAAATTCTTATCACTTAAACTCCAAATATAAACTCTATCGTTGAAAGCATACCCAGATATAATATCCCCATTTGGGTGTAGAACTAAAGAATAAAATTGTGTAACAGAATAATACTCCTCAAATTGTTCATATTGTAAGGTTACATTAATATCAATTTGGTAACTTTCAATATCCCAGGTAAAAATGGCAAAATAATTAGGGAAATCAATAGTTAGGCTATTTGGGATGCTTCCGCCTAAGATTAAATTATAAGAGTCATGATACCATAATGGGGTGAAGTGTGATGAAACTCTTAATGAATTATTTAATTCATTTTTTTCGACATCCCAAATAATTATTTTATCTAAAGCATAAAATGCTAGGAACGGTATGTGTCAAGTAGTTTGAAACAACTTGGATAAAAAGATTAGGAGAGAATCTCCATCGTCTTGGGTGGGTTAATCCAGACGGCAATGGGAGCGCCTTTCACACTGGGTATGCCCCGACTAAACCGCT
>Ga0163154_10003557_pt1 | contig 21452 bp, 21 predicted proteins | sample OliLakLV19MP9P1_FD_148649 | JGI IMG/M metagenome (GOLD analysis project Ga0163154, IMG submission 148649) | Freshwater microbial mat bacterial communities from Lake Vanda, McMurdo Dry Valleys, Antarctica - Oligotrophic Lake LV.19.MP9.P1 | ecosystem: Environmental > Aquatic > Freshwater > Lake >...
TCGCGCCAACCTGGATGCGGCGCTGATGCAGGACTACGGACTGAACGACCTGCCCGCCTTCCGCGCCAGTCACAAACCGTTTCACTGGTATGTCGAGTTTAATAGCGTGCTTGCGGACGGCGGGTTTGACGTGATCGTCGGCAATCCACCGTATGTGGAGTACAGCAAGGTTCGGAAGGAATACACGATACGTAGATACGCAACAGAGAAAGCTGGCAACCTGTATGCGATGTGTACAGAACGATTTGTTGCTCTGAGTAGGCGCGGCGGACGTTTCGGTGAAATTGTACCGCTAAGTGGCTTTTCCAGTTCACGTATGGAGGAATATCAACGGCTATTTTCAGACCGATTATCCAAGGTCTACATTTCCTATTTCAGTGGTGATGCACACCCATCTGTTTTGTTCGATGGGGTGAAATACAGACTATGTGTCATTGTAGGTCAGGTGAACCTTAATCCTGGTCAGGGGGAAATATTCGTTACTGATTATTATCGTTTCTATGCAGATGAGCGGGAAGGCTTATTCGACAGGATGCAATATATAAAGAGCAGATTCCCTCAAGGTTATCTGCGATTTGCAAAAGCAGGAACGACTAGAGGGCAAGAGTTGCTTACAAAACTTACCTCCAACAAACGAACCATACGAACATATCTTGCTAAGAAAAGCGAACATATCTTGCTCTATCATCGCAGTCCCAATTTCTGGATTCGAGCGATGGACTTTGAGCCATATTTTAAATCCGCAACACGTAACAAATCAGAAGATCACGTCAGAGATATTTTCATTGCAAATGCTGAAAATGTGAAAGTCATCGGCGCTGTATTAAGCAGTAGTCTGTTCTATTTTTGGTTTATCACCCAAGGTAACTGTCGAAATCTTACAGGCGAGAATATAGAAGACTTTCCGATTGGAGATATCAGCAGCGAAATCGGTAAAAAACTGAGTTCTGCGTATGACACGCTGATGGTAGATGTGCGGAAAAATGCAAAACGTCGGGTAATTGAATACAAGCTGTCAGGTCTTGTGGAGTATGACGAGTATTATTTGCGTCCCTCAAAAGCCTTCATCGACGAAATCGACCGGGTGCTGGCGCGGCATTACGGCTTCACCGATGCGGAACTCGACTTCATCATCCACTACGACATCAAGTATCGCATGGGGCGGGATGCGGAATCAGGGGATGAGGAGGGGAATGAATAAACGAGAGTATAGTGAAATCTGACGACTCAGGCTCAACTTTTCATTCGTGATGGAGATCGCTAACGGATTCTGACATGGACAGACGGCTATCTGAAACTCCACGCCTTCGATGGGTACTTGTTGAAGGAAACCTGTGTGAAGTCTCCGAGTTTAGAGACTTGCCGCCGAAAGCAAGACCACAAACAATCTGTCCGATCTGCGAACAACAGGTAACACTGAAACTAGGGCAAAAACGAGCGCATCATTTCGCACATCGTCCCGAAGATATCTGCATTGCGACAAAACCTGAAACGGCGATGCACCTCAACTGCAAATTCCATATCTACCGACAGCTTCAAGCGGCAAGAAAGCTCTATATCTCAACCTCGTGTCGTAGTTGCGGCAATCGAAAGCCGATGCTGTGGAAGCAGGACTGGGACGCTGTTGAGGTCGAATATAAGATGAATTCCCTGCGTCCAGATATTGCGCTTCTGCAAAATGGTAAGGTCATTGGAGCAATTGAGATTTTTGTGACTCACGCGGTAGATGAGGAAAAAGTCCGGCGACTTCAAAGCCAAGGGGTTGATTGGATTGAGGTCTACGGAGGTGAAGCAATTTACGCAGAACCAAATATGTGGATAGCAGACAATCCCCTTGATACGAGAAGACAGCATCCTGATCCGCCATCTTGGCTTTGTCCACAATGCGAAAAGGCTCACGAACGAAGAGAGTACGAAAGAAATCATCGAGAGGAAATATTGTTCGCACGGATGATTGACCTTTATTTCGGCTCTGGCAAAAAGTATCGGCATGTATTTTACGTCAAACAGAAATTTACGAATGGCGCAAAGACTCGCATTTGGATTGAAGATGGTGATCGGAGAATTCTTGCTGACGAACGCGCTCCCATCACAGAACAAAGCCACGCGGGTCTGAACGCCAAATTTAGACAGAAACATTTGGAATTTAAGCAAAGGGCAACCGTTGTCGATGACGAAATGAGTTGGACGCCTTGGGTGCAAGGGCGGAAATTCGTCCTGCGCGACATTGATAATTTTCCATTTCGATATATATGGCATGAAGACAAGAAAGAATGGGTATTGCAGCCTCAACTTCGGTGGAAGAATTTAGGATAACAGGACTTATGTCTATACTTTCAAGATCAATCATCGACGAGATTGACCGGGTACTGGCGCGGCATTACGGCTTCACCGACGCAGAACTCGACTTCATCATTCATTACGACATCAAGTATCGCATGGGGCGGGATGTGGAATGAGTGACAGCGTTCAATCGAAACAGGGGATTCTGATTCGCTTGACGGATGAGCGTTGGGAGCATATCGTCACCGAACACGGAGAACTCAGCGAAAGCCGTGATGCTGTGCTGCAAGCCGTCGGCGATCCTGAACGTATTTTGGCAGGTGGCAGCGGGGAAATGCTGGCTGTACGCGAAATCGAAAGCGGAAAATGGTTGGTTGTGGTGTATCGTGAACATGAACAAGACGGCTTTATCATCACCGCATTCTGGACGCGCCGCTATCGTTCATTAGAGAAAAGAGATGTGTTATGGTCACGTTAGACCCTTATCTGCGTCTGCTGCCCGAAATTTCCCGCGTTCCGGGGCAGTCGATGTGGATGACCTATGATGCCGAAGCGGACGTGTTGTACATCAATTTCACACGACCGGGGATCGCCGATGACAGCGAATTGACCGACGATGATGTGATCATTCGCTATCAGGGTGACGAAATCATCGGCTACACGATTCTGCACATCAGTGATCGGCGCGCATCGTGAAAATTTGGTATGGCCGCGAAGGGGATATCCTCGAAGTGACTTTTGAAGATGCCCCCGCCGCAATGGAAGAAATCGAAGACGATGTGTTCGAGCGGCGCACCCGCGACGGGCGCATTATCGGCTTTACAGTGCTGAATTTCAGCAAGCATGATCGCGATCAACTGACTCTGCCGCTGACCGTTACGGCGAAAGCCGCGTTATGAAAGTGACTTACGATGCCAGCGTTGATATCGTGCGAATTCTGTTCAGCGATGCGCGGATTGCCGAAAGCGACGAAGATAAGCCGGGGGTAATCCTCGACTACGCCGACGATGGCAGCCTGGTCGGGATGGAAATGCTTGATGCGTCGAAGCACATGAGCAATCCGAGCAGTGTTGAATATGCCGTCGTCGGCGTGAAGTCGGGCTGATCAAGTTGGGTGCTGGCGCGGCTTCACCGACGAAGAACTCGATTTCATCCTCGTTACGACCGCCTCACAATGCAATGCTTCCCACCGATGCGACGTGACGCCTCATCGACGCGCAAATACGAGCGGTCATGAAATACGCGGCGTATCGCCTCTCAATCAACCCGATTCGCCACAACACGCCTACAACTCGATCGGATGCTCTTCCCGCTGCGCACCCAAGAGCGCCCGCTCGGCATTGACGATCTCCGGCTCCAGCTTGACGAACAGCGCCTGCGGCTCGCGCAGCGCCGCCCCCGGCTGCAAGACTCGCACTGCCCAGGTGCCGATCGCGGCGGTCGCGTCATAGATCAACGCCTGATGCGCGCGCGCGCTTTCCTGATAGCTGACGATGCGCGCCTCGCCGAACAGCGCCCCGTCGTAGCCCAGGAATTCATGGACTTTTTGCGCTGAAAATGGCAGAAATGGCGCCAGCAGGATATTCAGATTGTCGATCACGCGCAGGATGGTGTAGACCGAGCGCGCGGCGTCGGTCGGGTCTTCCTTGATCGTCGTCCAGGGTTTGCGCCCGTCGAGATAGGCGTTGCCATCGCGGACTAAGCCCATCGCCACCGTCAGCGCCTCACGCAGCCTGACCGCCTCGATCAGCGCGCCCACCGTCTCGAATCCCGCTTCGACGCGCGCGATGATCGCCTCATCTTCGGGTGTGAGCGCGTCGTAGGTCGGCACCTTGCCGTCATAGCGCTTGTAGGCAAAGCTGGTCATGCGGTTGACCAGGTTGCCCCAGGCAGCCAGCACCTCGGCGTTGGTGCGGCTGAGAAAGCCATCCCAGGCAAAGTCGGAGTCGTGCGTCTCTGGAAAGGTCATGGCGACATAATAGCGAATCGCGTCCGGCTGATAGCGTTCCAGCAGATCGGGCAGCCAGATCGCCCAGTTGCGACTCTTGGAAAACTGCTTGCCTTCGATGTTCATGAATTCGTTGGCGGGCACATCGTAGGGCAGATTGAGTCCCGGTGCGTCGTGGTAGATGCCGTCGATGCCCATCAGCTCGGCGGGCCAGATCACGGCATGAAACGGGATATTGTCCTTGCCGATGAAGTTGTAAATCTCGGCGTCGGGGTTGTACCACCAGTCTTTCCAGGCGTCCGGTTGCCCGGTATTGCGCGCCCATTCGATGCTGGCGCTCAGATAGCCGATCACCGCCTCGAACCAGACGTACAGCCGTTTTTCGTCCCAGCCGGGCAGCGGCACCGCGATACCCCAGTCGATGTCACGGGTGATCGGGCGCCCGCGCAAGCCTTCCTCGATGAAGTTGCGGCTGAAGCGGACGACATTGGCACGCCAGTGCGACTGGTGCGAGTCGAGATACGCCAGCAGGCGATCGCTGAAATGGCTGAGATCAAGAAAGTAATGTTCCGCCTCGCGCACGATCAGCCGTTCCAGCGGATTGTTCTTGCTGCGCGGGTTGATCAGTTTGGTGGCGTCGAGCAGATTACCGCAGTTGTCGCACTGGTCGCCGCGCGCGTCGGGAAAGTGGCAGATATAACATTCCCCTTCGACATAGCGATCGGGCAAAAAGCGGCGCTCGATCTGGCTGTAGAGGAGCTGCTGCGTCTCTTTGTACAGGTGTTCGCGCTCCAGCAGCAGCGTGAAGATGTCCTGTGAGACGCGGGTGTGATTTTCGGTGTCGGTATGCGTGAACAGATCGTAGCTGATGCCGACCTTTTGCTGCGTGCGCAAAAAGCGCTCGTGATAGCGCTCGAAGATCGAGCGGGGCGTCACGCCGCGCTTGTCCGCCTCGACCGAGATCGGCGTCCCGTGACTGTCCGACCCCGACACCATCAGGACGTGGTTGCCTTTGAGACGGTGATAGCGCGCGAAAATATCGGCGGGCAGATAGGCGCCCGCCAGGTGTCCCATGTGCATATCGCCGTTGGCGTAGGGCCAGGCGACGGAAACGTGAATGTTTTTTGGCATAGGTGTGATCGACTCCTCTGTGCGGTCAAGTATAGTCCGCGTGGGGGAGAGGCGTCAACGTGGTGTCGCAGCGCCGTCGATCGCAAGGATTTGATCGGTGACTGCCTCTAAATCATTGCCCACGATGTCGGGGCGGGGCGCCAGCGGATCCAGCACCGCGCCGGGACGCGCGATGAAGGCTGCCACGCATCCTGCCCGCAGCGCTCCCGCAATATCCCAGGCATGAGCCGCCACCAGACGCACCTGTTGTACAGCGACACCCATCCGCTGTGCGGTCATGTGATACGGTTCTGGGGCAGGCTTCAATCGCTGCACTTCGTCCCCGGACAAGACCAATTCGAACAGATCACGCAGCCCGGCGTGCGTCAACTGCGCTTCCGCGACCGCCACCGTCGAGTTGGTGAGCGCCGCGATCCGAAAGCCGGCATCGTGTAAACGCTGTAAATGGGCGCGCACTTCGGGATGAGGCGGTAGGCTCGACAGAGTTTGCCCGATCATCTGCTTATCTGCCGGATCGAGGGAAATTCCGCGTCGTGCGGCGGTCATCTCCAATGCCGCCATCCCGATCTGACCAAAAGGGGTATAGGCATCGGTCACGGTGGCGACCAGCGCGGATTGAATGAACTGCCCAAACCACGCCACTCGCACGGCTTTATCGCCAAAAATCCGCTCGAAATGCGGGTCGAGCGCTTTCAGGTCGAGCAAGGTTTCGTTGACATCGAACGCTAATACACGTTCCATTTTGATGCGCTCCTTTTTTATACGGTGCGGAACTGATTTACACTCGCATCAGCCAGACGGGATTGTAGCGACTCTGACTGCACTGTGCATATTAAAGCCGCCGAAGATGTTACGATCTCGAAACAGCCGCGACAAGAGGCAAGGCGCGTGAGCGCTTCACGGCACCGGGATCAGCGACAGGGCATAGGCGATGATTCAGACCACGACCGCCGCCAGGAAAATCTGTGCGCTCAGGCGCACCCATTTGCGCTTGTACGCCACCACCATGCCATTCAGCCGGATCAACTGGAGGATCATGCTGGCGTGCTGCTCCGGCGTGAGCGCGGCATATTCGCGCGCGTAGTGTTCGACCGTCCAGGCGGCGATCGTCCCGAAGTTGCAGACGACCCCGCCTGAGCTGGGGATGTGGCGCGGGCGCAGCGTCATCAGGTTGGCGAACGTGGTAGCGACGACCAGCGTGATCATGACGATGTTCAGCAGCATGATCGTCACGCTCAATGGCGTGGGATCGAGCAGCACAGCCGTCAGGGTCAGATCGCGCGGCGTGATCGCCAGCGATGCCACCAGCAGCGCGGTCGCACCGCTCACGACCTGAGCATGGCGGTCACTGCGGCGCACGTCGGTCAGCATCTCACGCAGCAGACGGATCAGCACTTCGATGCGTTCTTCCGTGACCGGATACGGGGTCCCATCCGTGGGAAGCGTGATCTCACCGAGCCTGTAGGTCATAGTTAGTATGCCTATATCAGACCGATGATGAACTGCACCAGCCAGGCGATCAGCGCCAGCGACAAGCCGAAGGTCGCGCGGTTCGCCCAACGAAACTTCACGACCGAGTTGCGCGCGTCGAGGTGGATTAATGTGAGCAGTTCATAGGCGGTGCCGGCGTTATCCAGCCCCATTGTGGCACTCACGAACGACGACTCATCCATTTCATGCTCGCTGAAGGCATACAACGACTCATGTCGGCTGATGCGCGCGCGGGGATAGATCGTCAGCATCACACACAGCGTAGACCACGCCACCCCGACGATCAGCACGGCGATCGCCAGCAGCGACAGTGTGCCATTGACCGTCTGCGTCAGGCGGCTCAGATCGATCTCGCCGCTGAAGATGCGGCTGAATACCAGCGCGCCGAGCAGCAGCGAATTGATGGCGAAAATCGCCTGCACCTTGAGATCGGCATTCTCGTTTTGAATACGCATGATCCCGAACCAGTCGGTCAGGTTTTTCAGCCCGCGATCGGTCAGGTGCAGGTTGGGGGGCGCTGCTGGCGGACGATCGTCGCCCGTCGTGATCGCGGTACGCCGCGAATTGACCATGAAAGCATCCTTGTGGACGACCAAAAACGCACCGCAACTACACAGCCCTCACCCTAAATCCCTCTCCCACAAGAGGAGAGGGACTTGCTACTGCGTTTCTCCTCTTCTCCCCTTGTGGGAGAAGGGGTCGGGGGATGAGGAATATCTGCGTAGTTACGCATCAAGGATGCTTTAAGAGATGATTATGTCCGATCCGGATTCAACGGGCATTGGGGCGGATGGCGTTGAAAAAGACACTCATCGCGTCGCGCACGCCTACCCCGGTCGCCACGCTGCTCGACTGGATCATCGCCTTGTAACCCAGGCGTTCCGCCTGGTTGTGCAGCCGCTTGACCTCGTTGCTGTAGCCGTTCATCAGTTTATCGAGCGAGGTCGTCTTGAGCCAGAGATCGCTCTTGTTGACCAGCACCAGCACCGCGCGCAAGCCGCGCTGCGACTCTTTTTCTTCCTCGATCAGATTCATCAGGAAGTTGAAGGCATCCTTCTGCTTGAGCAAATCGGTGTGATCGATCATGAAGATGATCCCGCGCGGGCGCGCCTCGCGGAACAGCTCGACCCAATCGGTCTCCCACATTTCGTACTCCCCGCCCACGTCGCGCGTCGGCTTGAGCCGCAGCGACTCGTCCCCGATGAAGCTGGTGAACGATCCGACCGCGTCGCCGCCGGGTGGGGTCGGCGCCGGGCTGAAGTCGTCCATCGAGGCGACATTCTGACGCAGCCACTCGATCAGCGTCGTCTTGCCGGTCTGACGTGCCCCCAGGACGATGAAGGGCAGCCCCAATACACGCACGTATACAAAGTCGTACACGTCATCGGCGCCGCGCGCCAGCGCGTTGACGAAATCCTTGCCGGTCCTGCCGAAAATGGCGGTGAAAACCTGATCGATTATGTTGAACATCATGCACGCTCGCGTTCTGAAATGTGATTGTTGATGCCTCCTTATACGTCGATCGGGCGTTGAAGGTCGCACGATCGTTAAAATCCTGTAATGGCGTGTTATCATAATGCAGATTCGTAACTACACAGCCCTCACCCTAAATCCCTCTCCCACGAGAGGAGAGGGACTTTCTAGTGCGTTTCCCCCCTTCGCCCCTTGTGGGAGAAGGGGTCGGGGGATGAGGGATAACTGACTAGTTACGCGGATTTGACGCCGTATCAGGCACATCAGGACGACCGGATATGAATCAAACGCAGGCGATCATCGAACGGGTACGGCGGGTGAGTGACAGCCATCAACGGCTGTCGCTCGCCGTCGAGTCGTCGGTGCTGAACATCAAGCCCGGTCAATCCCTGCTGGTGCGCCAGACCAATAACTGGGAACCGTATCTGCGTGAAACCTGGTATCCCGTCTCGATCGACAACAACTTGCTGGTGGTAGAGCGTCCTGGCGCGCAGCATTACGCGCCCGGCTCGGTGATCGACCTGATCGCCCCGATCGGCAGCCCGTTTCGCTTTCGCAAGACTCTGCGCAGCATCCTGTTGATCGCCCAGGACACCCCGCCGACGCCGCTGTTGTACGCGCTGCTGCCGCTGCTGGTGAACCGGATCGCGGTCACGCTGGTGCTGCTGGGCAGCGCGCGGACATACGCCACCGAACACCTGCCGCCTGAGGTCGAGATCGTGCGCGGCGACGGCGACGGCTTGACCTGGCAGAATCAGGTGACAGCGGTGGGGTGGGCAGATCAGGTGCTGGCGGTCGTCTCACCCGATCGGGAGATGGAACAGTTTCGGGCGCTGTGGCTGCTGTTTCGAGAGTTGCGCGCGGATATTCCGGCGAATTATCTGTTCGCGGTGCATACCCCTACCTTGCCGTGCGGGGTCGGGGCGTGCGGCGCCTGTACCGTGCGTCTGCAAGGTGGGACGGCGCTCGCCTGTGTCGAAGGACCCGCGCTCGACATGACCCGGCTGTCGTTCAGCCCATGACCACACCGTAGGGGTTTGGCGTGCCAAACCCACGCCTTATAGAGGAACATCATATGCCTGTCCGCATCAGCAAGCCCGGCAAATACAGCCTCGTCCTGGATACCCCGGTCATGAACGCCGCCGGAATCCTCGGCTTTGGCGATCAGTATCGCCCGCTGATCGACTTTGCCGCGCTCGGTGCATTCGTCACCAACCCGATCACCTATACGCCCTGGAATCCGGCATCGGGGACGCGCGTGATCTCGCTGCCCAGCGGCGCACTGGTGCATACCGGCTTGCCCAATCCGGGCAGCTCCAAAGTGCTGACGCTCTACCGCACGTTGTGGTCACGCTTTCCGATTCCAGTGATCGCCCATGTCGTCGCGCACGCCCCCGAAGAAATGAGCATGTGTATCGCCATGCTCGACCGCGAAGAGTCGATCGCCGCGCTGGAGATCGGGCTTGCCGACGACCTGGCGCCCAGTGAAGTCGAATGGTACATCCATGCCGCCGCCAAACGCACCGAAAAGCCGCTGCTGGCGCGGCTGCATCACGGTGCCTCCCACGAACACGCGCGGGCAGCGCTGGACGCGGGCGCCGATGCGATCGTCGCGTTTGCCCCGCCGCGCGGCACCGCCCGTGATCCATTGGCGCGGCTGACAGCGGGGCGGCTGTACGGTCCCATGATCAAGCCGCTGACGCTGCGTATAGTCGGACAGATCGCGCGCAAGCTGCCCGGCGTGACGCTGATCGCGGCGGGCGGCATCCACAGCGAAGCCGACGCGCGCGATTATCTCGACGCGGGCGCGACTGCCGTGCAGGTCGATGCGGCGGTCTGGTCTGATCCGGCGCTGTTAGCACGTATCGGCAAAGACCTCGCCGGGCTGCTGCTCACCCGTCCGGTGGGCATCGACGACGAGCTGCTCGAACAATTCCTGAGCGGCAAGCCCGCCAGGTAGGGACGCATAACAATGCGTCCATCCGCGCTATCCGTGCGCGAAACGGGTTTGGCACGCCAAACCCCCTACGATCGACCCGCAACCTTTAATACCCAACGCGCGTAGAAGCGCTATAATCGATGGACGAGGAGTCGGTCAACGAACGCGGCGCCAGCCGCCGGGAGAAATCTGCATTGTCTACAACCGATCCAATCGTCCTGGAATGGGTAACAGCGGCACTTGGCGGCGATCAGGACGCCTTTGCGGAGCTGGTCTATACCTATCAGGACTCGGTCTACAATCTGTGCTACCGCATTTTGTCCGATCGAGTCGAGGCGGAGGATGCGGCGCAAGAGGCATTTTTGCGCGCCTATCTCAACCTGGGGCGTTTCGACGCGGCGCGCTCCTTCAAGACCTGGCTGCTGACGATCGCCTCCAACCACTGTATCGATCGGCTGCGCCGTCGCCGTATGAAATTCCTGTCGATCGACGATCCCCTGCCGAGCCTGACCCTCAGCGGGGACGAACCCGAACCGGAGGATGTGACTATCGTCCGCGAACAGAGCGAGGGCATTCAGCGATTGCTCGATCAAATCCCGCCCGATTACCGCGCCGCGATCGTGCTGCGCTATTGGTACGATTATTCGTATACCGAGATCGCCGCGATGCTGGAGACGACTGAAAGCGCGATCAAGAGCCGTCTCTTCCGCGCCCGGCAGATGCTCGCCGATCTGATCGGTGACACCAAGACGATCCCTGGCGCGCTGACATTGCTGATGGAGAATGGCTAATGGCGAACGAACGAGAGCGACGCCGAACACAAATGCAGCAGGCAATCGACGACGCCGACTCGCCGGAAATGTTGAGCGCGGTACGCGAACAACTGGCGACCGACGCCGACGACCGCGCCGACTTTGACCGTCTGCGCCGCACCGACCGGATGCTGCGCGCCGCGCCACAGGAAGCCGCGCCCGAACACCTGGCGCTGAAGATCATGGCGGCACTGGCGCAACGGCTGTCACCGGAAAATATGCGCGGCTCGTCGGCTGCACTGGCGATCGGACTGGCGGCGATCGCGCTGCTGCTCACCCCGCTGCTGGCGGTGGTCGGCTGGCTGGCGATCGCCGCGATCAGCAGCGCGACCGTCCTGGGCGGCGTGTTCGGTCAGCTGACCCTGCTGATCGGCTCGCTGATGGGCGCTCTGGAGCGCATCGTCGCGGGCGCGCAGGACCTGATGCAGGCATCACCGGAGGCATCGCTGGCGCTGCTCGGCTTGATCCCGATCGCGGTGCTGTGGATGATCCGCTTTCGCTGGTCGAGCGAGTGGAACGACGATGACGAGATCGGCGCCGACGGTGGGTAAGCGGGCGCGTATTCTGTTTATTCTGAGTATCGCGCTGGTGACGCTGATCGCTGCGCTGCTGCTGGCGGCGGCGGTGCGTGCCGCACTGACCAGCGCCAGCCTGTCGGCATTCAGCGGCAATGTCATCCTGATCGAGAGCTATCGCCTGAGTGGTGATCAGACGGGCGATCTGGTCGTCGCTGCGGTGACGATCGCGCTCGACGCTGACGCGCGCGTGGCGGGTAATGCCTCGCTGGTGGCGGAAAATGCGCGCGTGAGTGGGCAGATCGACGGTGACCTGACCATCCTGGCACAGCAGGTGACGCTCGACGGCTTGCGCGTCGCGGGCAATCTGCATGTGCTGGCGGACAGCGTATCGATCGCCGGGGCACAGATCGACGGTGAGAGCCTGATCGACGCCGACACCCTGACGATCGATCGCGCCGTGTCATTTGCCTCTCCGCCCGCCCTGTGTGCCACCGTGAGTGCAGACGATCGCAGCGATCGTCTGGTCGCGCCCTGTCCGCCGTCTTCTCGTGACCCCTTTGGCGAGGTGATCGCGCTGCGCGAGTGGGCACAACGCAGCGCGCCGATCGAGACCATTTTCATCACGATACTGCTGACCGCCATCGTCGCGGCGCTGTCGGCATTGTCGGCGGCGCTTGCCCCGATGCACCTGGGGCGGGTGACGCGCGGGATGCGCCGCCATACCCTACAGAGCGGCTTGCTCGGCATCGGACTGTACGCGCTGGCGATCGGGCTGACCAGCGCGCAGGTGGCGCTGCTGGGGATCATCCCGATCGTCGGATCGCTCGTCTCGGTCTTTTATCTGTTGGCGCTGTTGTGCCTGCTGTTTCTGATCGGAGTCGGCTTATGCGCGCTGGCACTGGCGATCGGGACACGGCTGCTCGGCGAGTCGGCGCTGCCGATGGCAGCCGCCGCGATCGGCGGGGTGATGGTCGCCGTGATTTTGTCGGTGATCGCGCTGCTGCCGTTTGGCGACAGCGTGGCGGCACTGTTGTTCGCGCTGCTGACCGCCGTCGGTACGGGCGCTGCCTTTGGGACACGTTTGGGCGCACCCGCCCGGCGTGCGCAGTCCGCCGACTCACCTCGTCCGGCAGAGGCATGATTATGACTGTGATCCGAGGGGTACGATCGGCGTCCCTGGCACTCCCATCGTTGATGCGGACGGGTCGTGATGCGTTCATGCGGACGCATTATTATGCGTCCCTGCTGGCGATCGTGCTGCTGACGTGTCTGGTGATCCCGGCACAGGCGCAGGACACCGCCCCGGTGATCGACGTGACGCTCGCTATGCGTGCTGGATTCGCCACCTTTTACCGCGACAGTGATTGGCTGCCTGTCACGATCGAGGTGAGCAATCAGGGTGACGCGCTGATCGGCAGCCTGGTTATCCGTCCGCAGACCACCAGCGGCGCGCTGCACACCGTCACCACCCCAGTCACGCTGGCGGCGGGCGCACGTCAGACGATCACGCTTTACACGACCCTGCGCGCCGGGGCGTCGGCGGTGCGCGTCGAGCTGCTGAACGAAAGTGAAGAAGCAGTGATCACGTCGGTCGAGGCGCCCGTGCGCGCCATCAGCGCCGGCGATGTGCTGATCGCGGTGCTGACCACCTCCCCGGTCGGCTCGATCGATCTCACCAGCGCCAACACGGGCGGGACGATCCATCAGGCGAATCTCGCCATCCGCGATCTCCCCGATCGGCTGGCGGCGCTGGACTCGCTCGATGTGATCGCGCTGTCCGATGTGGACACCGGGACATTGAGCGCCGGACAGCGCGCGGTGCTGACGGTGTGGGTGGCGTCGGGCGGGCACCTGCTCGTCACCGGCGGCGCCAGCGCCCAGGCGACTGCTGCGGGCGTGGTCGATCTGCTGCCGCTGAGTCCGCGTGCGATCGAGACCACGCCCGATCTGTCCGCGCTCGATGCATGGCTGCGCGGCGGCGTTTCCGATGCGGATGGCGCGCTGGTCGCGGACACCGCGATCGCGGTCGGCGCGCTGCATCCCGACGCGCGCGTGCTTGCCAGCACCGACGCGGGTATCCCGTTGATCGCCCGCCGCGCCTATGGCGATGGGGTCGTCGATCTGCTGACTGTCGATCCCAACGGCGCGCCGCTGCGCGGCTGGTCGGGACTGAGCGCGATCTGGTCGGCGCTGCTGACCACTGTCGAGCCGCTGCCGCCCTGGGGGACGGGCTTCGTCCGCTGGGATGACGCAGGGCAGGCAGCATCGATCATCCCCGGTGCTGAACCGCTGCCCGACGTGCTGCCGCTGTTCGGCTTTCTGCTGCTGTATATCGCATTGGTCGGACCGATCAACTACATCGTGCTGGCGCGGCTCAATCGGCGCGAATGGGCATGGGTGACCATCCCGGTGCTGATCCTGATCTTCAGCGCGCTGGCATATGGGGTCGGGTCGGGCTTGCGCGGCAGCGAGGTCACCGTCACCCGTCTGACGGTGGTGCGCGCCTGGCACGACGCCGACACTGCCCGCGTCGATGGGGCGTTCGGTCTGCTCTCGCCCAAACGCGCTTCCTACAGCTTTGGACTCGATGCGCCCACGCTGATCGGCGCGACGCTGCGTCCGCTGCCCAGCGTCCAGACCGCGACCCGGCTGCTGTCGCGGGCGGCGGGCGCCAATATCGCCGTCGAACAGCGCGCGGCATTCAAGGCGGTCGATTTCACCATCGACTCCAGCTTCGTCGCCGGATTCAACCTGGCGGGCGCGCTGCCCAAACCCGCGATCGGCGGCAGCGTCACCCTGACCACCGCCTCAGGCGATGCCGATGTGCCCGGACAAGGCTCCGCGCGCGGCTTTGTGCGCAACGACTCCGACCTGACGCTGACCGAGGCGGTCATCCTGATGCGCGGCGCGACCGTGATCCTGGAACAGCCGCTCACGCCGGACGCCTCGATCGACTTTGACCTGATCCTGCCCGGCACCGGTCTGGCGTCGGCAGGACGCTACACGCTGGCAGGCGGCAGCCCCTCGATGTCGATCCGCCGCGATCTGACACGCGGGCGCCAGACGTTGATCGATATCATGACGCCGAGCGGCTACGATCCCAACCTGGGCTTTCGCTTTCGTGGCGGCACCACCACCGCCGACCTGGAACGCATCCGTCGGCAGTGGCTGCTCAGCGGCGTGATCAGTGACGGGTTTGGCGGCAGCGGGCGCGGCGATCGCGCCTATCTGGTCGGCTGGTCGGCGGTGTCCCCTGTGGACACGGCGCTCGACGGCGCAGCATGGATGGCGAACGATCGCGCGCTCTACGTCATCGAGCTGGATGTCAGCGTCGAGGCGGTCACGGGCGACCAGACGATCACCCCCGATCGCTTTACCTGGTCGCGCGCCGCCTCCAATGCCGTCGGGGGAGTCTCACCGCTGGACATTCGCCTCTCGCCCGGTGAGGACGCCGCGCTGCGCTTCACACCGCTGCCCGACGCGGTGCTGCGCCGCGTTGATAGCCTGATGATCGAGGTGGGCAGCGTCAACTTCAACGCGCGCAGCTTTCCCGCCGCGATGTGGAACTGGGGCACAGGCGCGTGGGATGCGGTCGAGCTGGTCAACGGCAGCCTGATCATGCGCGACCCGGATGCTTACCTGGGCGCCAGCAACGCGGTGCTGCTGCGTTTCAGCGCCGACGAGGGGACGGGCTATCTGACGCTGAACGAGATCACACTGTCGATGCGCGGGCGGATGTAACGATGTATGATGAAGATCGTAGGGACGCATATGGATGCGTCCGCCCGGAAAACGGTAATTCACTGAATCCAGGATGATGAGCCGAAAGGGGATCAGGAACATGCGCGCGCTGCCGATGAAAAAAAAGTGGACGGTCGAGGAATACCTCGCATTCGACCGTGCCGCCGATGTGAAGCACGAGTATCTCGACGGCGAAGTGTACGCGATGGCAGGCGCCAAGCCCGAACATAATATCATCGCGGCAAATACGGTGATCACGATTGGAAGTCAAATTTTATCAGGCAACTGTACGATCTTTTCGAGTGATCAAAAGGTCGATATCGGTCAGGCAGGCTTGTACGCCTATCCCGATATTGCGATTGTGTGTGGGCAGCCCATCTACGACGATCAAGCGGGGGATATGCTGCGCAATCCGACGCTGCTCGTCGAGGTGCTGTCCCCCGCCACTGAGAAATACGACCGCACCGAAAAATTCAGACGCTATCAAAGCTGCGCCTCGCTGCGCGATTACGTGCTGATCGCGCAGGATCGCGTGTTGGTCGAGGTGTTCAGCCGTCAAGCCGACGATCGCTGGCTGTATCAGGCAGCCTACGATCTGGACAGCACGATCGCGCTGGAGTCGATCGGCTGCACGCTGGCGCTGGCGGATGTGTACCGCCGCGTCTCTTTCGAGGAGCCAGCGGAACCCGATCACAACCCACCCTTACCGTAAAGGAAATCCCGTGAGTCAGTGGATCATCGAGACGCGCGATCTCGTCAAGCAGTTTGGTAAGTCTACCGCCGTCAACCGTCTGTCGCTGCAGGTGCCCGCCGGGTCGATCTACGGCTTTGTCGGACCGAACGGCGCTGGCAAGACCACCACCATGCGTGTGCTGACCACGCTCACCCGCCCGACCAGCGGCGAGGCGTTCGTCGCCGGGCATTCGGTGATGCAGGAGCCGCGCGCCGTCCGCCGGGCGATCGGCTACATGCCCGACGAATTTGGCGTGTACGACGACATGCGCGTGTGGGAATACCTCGATTTTTTCGCCGCCTGCTACGACATCCCCGAAGGCGAGCGCCGACGGCTGATCGACGACCTGTTACAACTGGTCGATCTCACCCACCGCCGCGATGATATGGTCGATAAACTGAGCCGGGGCATGAAACAGCGCCTCTCGCTGGCGCGCACGCTGGCGCACGATCCGGCAGTGCTGATCCTCGACGAACCCGCGTCGGGACTCGATCCGCGCGCTCGCATCGAGATTCGGGAATTATTGGTCGAGCTGGCACGCATGGGCAAGACGATCTTCTTTTCCACGCACATTCTGGCGGATGTGAGCGAGATCTGCACCCATATCGGCATCGTCGAAGCCGGACAGATCATCGCCCAGGGCAGCATGGAGGCGATGCGGGCGCAGCTCCAGCCGCACCGCGAGATCGTGGTCACGCTGCGTGACGCCGACTCGGTCGGTATGGCACGCGGCGCGTTGTCCGGGTTTCCCGGTGTGCTGACGATCGCCGACCTGGACGCCAAAAGTGGACGACCGCGCGTGCGCATCGACTACAACGGCGACGATGACGGCGTGGCAGCGCTGAACGCGGCGCTGGCGGCGTCGGGCGCGGGCGTGATCGGCTTTGCCGAGGAGACCAAAGACCTGGAAGCGATGTTCATGCGCGTCACCAAAGGGCTGGTGACGTGACAGCACAGCCCGCCGCGCTGTCTGGCATGGCGGACGCGCGGGCGTCCGATGATACTCGTTTGCGCATCGGCTATGCGCTGTGCAGCGCCGCGCTGACCGCGCATGTGCTGTTGTACGGGTTGGGTGTGACGGGCGAGGCGCGCGGGGCGTCGTTCTGGATCGCTGGCATACCATTGGCGATCGGCGGGCTGATTACGGCGGTGCTGGCGCTGACGGTGACGCGCTGGCTGCCGTCTGTGATGCGCATTAGTCCGCGCTGGCACCCCGCGATCGGCGCGATCGGGCTGGCGGCGTGCGTTGGCTTTGGCATCGTGGCGCGCCCGGAATGGGTGTACGCGCATGGTGGTCTATGGCTGGCGCTGACCGCCGCCGCTGCCTGGACACTGACGAGAACGGATGCGGCGCGTGCACTGCCGGCGCGCTGGCTGGTCGTCGGCGCGGTGGTGAGCGTGCTGGCGATCCTCGGCGTGCGGCTGTACGGCTTGTCGATCTATCCGCTGATGCAGATCAGCGATGAACCCTGGGTGTTGGGGTGGGCGATCAGCTATGCCCGGAGCGGCGTCATCAGCGATCCGATCAACGCTTTTGGCGTGTACGATCCGCAGCAGTTCATGATCCTGCCAGGGTTGTGGGTGCGCGCGTTTGGCGACGATTTCTGGACGGCGCGCCTGTTCTTCTTTTTGCTGACGCTGCCGCTGTGCGTGCTGACCGGGCTGGCGGCGCGCCGTCTGTACGACGATACGCGCGTCGGCTGGCTGGCAGGTATTTTCATGTTCGCCAGCGCGGTCGTGATCGCCGGGGCGCGCATCCGTCACGATGTCGGCTTGGCGCTGGCGGTCGCTGGCGCGTTGTGGGCGTTTGCCGAAGGCAGGGCACGCGGACACCTCTGGCTGCACGCCGCAGCCGGACTGTTGATCGGCATCGGCGGCTTTGCTCATGCCCACGCGGTGCTGTTTGGGCTGGTGCTGACGCCTGCCTTGTATCTGCCCGGTGTAATGACGAAAGAGCGTGGCGTCCGCTCCAGCGTGCTGGCGTTCATCGGCGGCGGGCTGATTGGGGCAGCACTGGTCTTTGGGTTACAATTCTTACCTGCTCTGCTCATGCCGTCGGTCGCGCCGCGCGGTGCGCGCACACCTGAGACGATCGCGCGCGCGATCGAGATGTTCGGCGCCTACTTCGGCGCGATCGGGACATTTTCGCTGATCGAGCTGGCGCTGGTGCTCGCTGCGGTCGGCGCGGCATTGTGGCGGCGCGGACGGATCGACCTGTCGATCGCGCTGGCGATCGTCGGGCTGCACCTCGGCTTGGCGCTGGTAGCGGCGGGCGTGCTGATCGACTCGTACCTGGTGACGATCACGCCGCTGTACGCGATCGCCGCCGCCGCGCTGATCGTGCGCGGACTGCGACGCGGTGACGCACTCGCGTCCGATGCGCAACCCCGTTTCGCTTTAGGGATATTCACGGCGGCGGTCATGCTCGGCGTGACGCTGGCAGTGCCGATCGCGCATCTGGCACGCCGCCAACCGATCGCGCTCCAGCCGACAGCGGCGATGGCATGGCTGCGTGATACTGTGCCGACCGATCGGTCGATCGTCGCGCAGCACGAGTATTATCTGTTCCTGACCGATCATGACTTCATCTCGCCCTTCTCAACCAGCTATATGTCCCCGGCGGAGGCGGCGGCTTTCGCCTCGGAAGCCGCCGCCTGGGACAGCCTGGCGCCCGATTACGTCGTCATCGACCGTAACAAGGTCGTCTTTTGCGCGGCGATGGCGATCTGCCAGACCGACTATCTCGACTCGCGCGGCTACACGATCGTGCAGACATTCCCCGGCGAGCGTGAACCCATCTTCATCTATAAACGTACTCCTGTAGAGGACGCATCATGATTCCAATGGCAGGACGATAATCCGATGATCCTATCCAGCGACGAACATTCCCCGCGCGATCGACGACTGACCGATGCCGCCCGCATCTTCGGATGGGGCGCGCTCGCTTACGTTGGCGTGGCGCTGCTGCTGGCGATCGCGGCACTGGTGGGCGCCGCATTGCAGGTAAACTGGATCGAGACGGCGCGCGGTCTGCTGCTGTTTCGGGGCGGGGGCGGCGCCGACAGTGCTATCCTGGTCACGCTGCTGCTGACGCTGGTCGGCGCGGCGCTGCTGACGGTCGGCATGATCGGCATCGACGCGCGCGCGCTGTGGACGCCGCCGCTGCTGATTGTGCTGGTCGGGCTGGCGCTGGTCGGGCTGGTCGGGCTCGGATTCACGCCCGGCGCGATCGCGCTGATCGCCATCGCACTCGCCGCGCTGCGCCTCAATGGACACTGGCGCGCCTTTCGACTCAATCCGGTGATGATGAAAGAACTGCGTGGACGGATGCGGGGCATACGCGCCTTTGCCGTGCTGACGGTCTATCTGCTGGCGATGGGCGCGATCACGCTGATCCTGTACGCGATCTACGGCGCGCTCGCCCGCTCCAGCGGCACCGCTTCGGTCGGTGAGGTCGGACGGGCGCTCTTTTACGGCATCGCGGGCGTCGAACTGCTGCTGATCCTGTTCATCGCGCCCGCCTTCACTGCTGGCGCGATCACCAGCGAGCGCGAACATCAAACCTATGACCTGCTGCAAACGACGCTGCTCTCGCATCCGACCTTCATCCTGGGCAAGCTGCAATCCGCCCTGAGCTATATCGCGCTGCTGCTGCTGGCGGGCATTCCACTGCAAAGCCTGGCATTTCTGTTTGGCGGCATCAGCGAGGGGGAGATCGCGCTGTCGCTGCTGATCCTGATGGTCACGGCAGTGCTGCTGGGCGCCGTCGGTATCTATTTTTCCGCCGCGCTGCCGCGCACGCTGCTCGCCAGCGCGCGCGCCTATGGAGCGGTCATGGTCGGCTTGTTTCTGGCGCCGATCCTGATCGCGCTGCTCCTGAACCTGTTTCGGGAATTCGCCTACACTCGACTCCGACTCATGCCCCCCGCGCCCGTCGAGGCGATTTTCAACTACATCTCGCTGCTGCTGATCAGCATCAACCCCGCCGCCGCCGGACTCGCCTCGCAGGTGCTGCTGGTCGATCAGGGCGTCACGGCATTGTACCCGGTGACTCTGCGTGCCGACGGCAGCACCATGCCGATGGTGTCACCCTGGATCGTCTTCACCATTCTGGCGCTGGGCGCGTCGGCGCTGCTGCTGCTGCTGACCATCCGCGTCGCTGCACGGCGCGCGCGCGATGCCGACAATCCGTTTCTCAGCGCGATCGCACCATCGAACCGGTCACAGAGAAGAAAAGAAGCCGCAAAAACTTGAACACGAAGGCGCGAAGGCGCGAAGCCTTTCCGAACCCGCAAAATATATTCACCCCTGATTCGCCGGTGCTGCCGACCCTGCTCGACGCGGTGCGGCGCTACGATCAGCGCCGACGCGCGCAAACCCTGCTGACCTGGCTGCCGCGCGCCCTGGCGATCGCCCTGACACTGACGCTGGTGACGGCAATCGCGGCGCGGCTGCGTCCGCTGCTGACGGCGCCACAGCTCGTCATGATCGCGGGCATCGCGTCGATCGCCGCCGTCGCCGTTGTGATCGCGGTCGCATGGGGACGGCGAGTCGCCCCGCTGGTGTCCGCCCGCCGCTTCGATCTGGCGTTCGCGCTGGACGAGCGCGTCTCGACCGCGCTGGCACTGCACGCCGGACAGATCAGCGCGCCGCAATGGATGATGCAGCGCCAGATCAGCGGTGCCGCCGATCATGCCGCCCGCGCGCTCGTCCGCATCCGCCAGACCATGCCGCTGCCCTTTGCCGTGCGTGAATGGGGCGTCGTCCTGGCGATCGGCGTCGCGCTGGCGCTGCTGTTGATCCTGCCCAACCCGATGGCGGAGGCGCTGAGTCGTAATGACGCACTCGACAGCGCCATCGCCGCCGCCGCCGATGAATTGGAATCGATCGCGGAGACGATCGCCGCCGACAGCACGCTCACCACCGAAGAACGGCGCAATTTACTGGAAACGCTGCGCAGTCAGATCGACGCACTCGCAGAACCCGACATCACCCCCGAACAGGCATTCGCCGGATTGAGCCAGACCAGCGCCGATCTGCGCGCGCGTGCCGACGCTGCCGGACAGCGTGCCGCATCGACCCGTGACGCGCTCCAGCGCGCCGCCGACGCGCTGCGTGCGGCGGACGGTCAGGCGGGCGATCGGTCGCAAAACCTCGATGAGAACGGCTCCCCGATCGCGCCAGGGGAGGGCACACTGGCGGCGGCGCTGGAATCGCTGCAAGGGCTGGGGACGCGCGGCGAGTCGATGAGCGCGTCCGAGCGCGCTGCTGCCTCCGAGGCGCTGCGCCAGGCTGCCGTCGAGATGCGCCAACAGGGTGCGACGGCGGGCGCATCCGGCGCCAGCGATCGCGCCGCCGACTCGCTCGACGCCGCCGCCGACGT
>Ga0163154_10003558_pt1 | contig 21447 bp, 20 predicted proteins | sample OliLakLV19MP9P1_FD_148649 | JGI IMG/M metagenome (GOLD analysis project Ga0163154, IMG submission 148649) | Freshwater microbial mat bacterial communities from Lake Vanda, McMurdo Dry Valleys, Antarctica - Oligotrophic Lake LV.19.MP9.P1 | ecosystem: Environmental > Aquatic > Freshwater > Lake >...
CGAGTCGGGGCCGTGCGCAGCCTCAGGGCCGTGCGCCACTTCGCGTCCCACGAGATAGACGTAGAGCAGCCCGAGGACGAAGTAGATGCCGGTGAAGCCGATCAGACTGAAGAGCGCGTTGCCCGGGGCGATCTTCCCAGGAGAGTCCGCCGCTGTGCTGGCGATTGCGCAGGTCATGATCACTCATGGTGGGCTGGGCTGCGGCCGGTGCGGCCACGGCCAGCAGCACCAGCGCGGCGGTACACGACATGAGGCGATTCAGCATGGTGGTTTCCTCCGGTCGAAGCGTCGCTAGTTTGCCTGCGGTCGCGGCTCGGTCTTCACAGCATTTCGAGCTCGGTCACCACAAACGGCCACCAAGCGCGCGAACAGCCCTCCGATCCGGAAACCCAATGGATGGTTCATGTACACAGGCACCTCAATCACGTCGTTGCGTGTTTCCGATTGTCATCAGCGCCGTAGCGAATGCCGCCGGCTTCACATGATGGCCGAAACGCTATTTCAGCTGCGAACGCCATTCTTTTTTCCACAAGGTGGCCAACTCGGCCGCGACTGGCGCCGGTGGGTCGCCGATCAGCGTCGTCTTACCCTTCTCGTAGAACGTTCCGTAGACAAGCTTCTTGTCGGGTGAATACAGCAGCACCGCGCTGTTGTCGCTGCAGTCGTGGTTCTTGCAGAACGAGTTCATGACGTACTTGTCGCCGGCCACCTGCACGAACTTGTCCTGCGGCGATGGGCCGTCACGTTTGGCGAGCCACGGCGTCTTGACCTTGGGCCCGAGCGCCTTCGCGTAGGCCGACTTGAAGGCCGGCTCCTGCAGGTACTCCCAGGCTTCCTTCGTCTTCGACTTCGCCACAGGCGCGGCGGCCGTCTGCATCGGCTTTGCGGCGCCATCGCAGTGACGAAATTTTTTCCCAGCCAGCGGCTTGCCGATCGCCGCCATCGTCTTCTTATCGCCGTCCAACTTCAGGTAGTAGCCGGACTTGTCCTCGTAAATCGTGAACAGCAGTTCCTGCCCGCCGGGGATTTCGCTCAACAGCACGGTCCGGTAGTCGGGCGGAGGGCTGTTACCGAAATACGCTGCAGCTGCCTGCACCTTCGATCCGGCAACGCGCTTGTCGCCGTCCAAGAACACCAGCGCGTCGGCAAACACGGTCGCTTTCGGCGAGGTGTTGCTGCTGCAATCTATCTGGTACGTGCCGCCGAAGGCCTTCATCGTGTGTGCGTCCAGCTTTCCCTGCGACCAGGCGGGCGCGGCGGCAACGGTGAGAACTAACAGCGCAGTGCAGATCGAACGGTTCATGTTCTTCTCCGGTTGGCAATGTCTACTTCGAGCTCTTCTACGGCCGGTGCGTCGTTGTGTGCGTGTTCTCGCTGATCTTGAACAGCACGGGCGTCTATGCAGTTCGCCAACCGAACCAGTTCTTCACAAGCATGCCTGCCGTGAAGACGCACAGGCCGAGCCCACCGATGATCACCAAAACCGAGAGCGTGCTCATGAAGCCGCCGCCCTTTCCGCCCATCAAGCCGATCATGAATCCGCCCACCAGCACGAGCAGCGGGTAGATCAGCAGGTAACTCAACGTCGCTGCAACAAGCGACCCGAAGCGGATCATGTACGTCCGGTTGTCGTCGAGATACTTGACGCCAATGATGATCGGCTTGCCGAAGAAGTGACGGTGCACGTAGAGCACCGCTTCGCGGCCAGGTTCGAGCAGATCGTAGATGTCGCGGGTACAGCCGACATCGCGCAGCATCGTGTCGCCGATTTCGATCATCGACACCTTGCCCGACACGCGAACGTTGCCGAACGTGCTGTTGCCACTGCTGTTGACGATCATGTCGCCTTCTTTCGAGCCGACGCGCTTCAAGAGACCACGGTATGCGGGCATGATGTTTCTCCTTTTCGGTTACTGATTGTTGGAATGCTTTCGCAGTCTCACTGCGGACATGGCTTTGGAAATTTGAGCTGTGCACGATCGGGACGTGCCGGCGCCGAGAACTTTGTGTACGCAGGCTTGACTGGAATCGTGACGACGCGTGGATCGACCAGGCTGCAGCGGCATCCGGACGCCCTGACTGCATAAGGGGGAGCACTGACAAGGCTCATCCCTCCGCTGGCAGGCGGCAGAGCAGCCCCGGATACCGAAACCAAACTCTGACAGCCCGGGACGATCACCTGATACGCAGGTGCACCAGCAACGGGATCCCATTGAAAGACAAAGCTGGCAACGGGCTTTCTGATTTCCCCGGTCACGCCGACATCGCTGACTCTCGGATTGCCGGGCATCGGGGCTGGGCCGCCCGCTGCGGATGCGTTCGATACCCCGAAGCTCGTCAGAAAAAGTAGCGGTGCCGCGGCGACGAGTACGCGCCGTGTCGAAACGAAAGCATCGAAGCTGTTCATTACGCCTCCCAGGATGTTGGAGCCGATCCGGCCCGCGAGAACAAAGGTAGGGGAGGGCGCCTAGGCAGAACAAACTGGATTTTCGCCCCTCGCCCCCGAGAGTATACCTCCTGCGGATAGTACTTTCAAACCGCCTGCCCTGCCGCGGCCTGCCGGCATGTTTGCCCGGAGCCCACCTACGAGAACCTTCCTCCGGCATGTCTGAATCCTGTGCGGGGTCTCTGAGCCTGCGATTCCTGCCCACTCACCTCACACCAACCAGCACGGCAACCACCCAAGCTGATTGAGGCACGAGTCTTCCCAAACCCACTGCCGGTTCCTGGGCTGCAGGCGATTGGATTCCTGGCTTTGTGGCTGTCAGATCAGTCGCGCCTGAATCGGCGGTGCGCGTGCGCCGAGTGGCAACTCGGCTTGATCATGAGCCGGGGCTGCCTTCTCCAGATGCGCCAGGATCTTCCCGATCACTGCCGGATCTTCGATGCTGGCGATCACCTTGAGCTTGCCGCCACAGCGGGCACAGGTGTTGATCTCGATGCCGAACACGCGCTTCAGACGCTGCGCCCAGGTCATGGCCACGTGACAGGGGGTGATGGGCTGGTCGGCGGCTTGATCGGCGCCCTGCCCTGGGCTACCCACACCCCGACGTGCCGGCGTCACCGCTGCCCGCAGCTTGCTGTGCGGCGCGAACACCCCATGAAACCGCGTCAGGTGCATCCGTGGTGGCGGCACCAGTGCGGCAAGGCGCGCCATCAGATCCAGCGGATCCAACACGATGTGCGTGGTGCCATCGCGGTATGCCGTCTTGAGTTGGTAGCGAACCTGGCCGGATGAAGTCAGCGCCAGACGCTCCACTGCAATCGGCGGGCGGCTCACATAACGGCACAGGCGTTCGAGCTTCTCGCGCTGGTGCGGTTGGATGTCGAGGCCGGCGTGCAGCGAGAATCCGCCAGCATTGGCGGCGCTGCGAGGGTCACCTTGTTGCTCGGCCTCTTCTGCTCTGGCCGGCACGGTCTGCAGTGTGAACAGCTTCTGGCCTGTGCGCGGGCCTACTGCGATGCGGTAGGTGATCGAGTGGCCGATCAGGTCATCCAGCGGACCTCCTTCTCCCTGCGTGGCAAGCCAGGCATTCTCCATGTCGCGCTCGACCAGGCCACGCTGTTCGAGCACCCGGCCAATGCGCTCGGCGATCTGTTGCACCAGTTCTTTCAGTTCTGTTCCGGTTGGCGCGGGCACATGCCGAAACACCGGTGGCGCACCTTCGACTGGCAGATACACGCCACCCAGGACAATCATGTGAAAGTGAATGTTCAGGTTCAGCGCCGAGCCAAAGCGCTGGATCAGCGTCACGGCTCCGGGGTAGCCTGTGGCGCGAGTGAGGGCCGCCTGCTTCAGCAGAAACCCGGAGATCGCGCGGTAAACAGTGCGCAACACCAGCGTCAGTGAAGCCGGATCCGTCGCCAGCAGAAATCGAAGCGCAAAGGGCAGCGACAGCACCCATTGCCGCAGCGGCCGTTCGGGCAGCACCTCATCGGCCAGCAGCGCCGCCGTCTCGGCCATGCGCCTGCCACCGCAGGAAGGACAGAACCCGCGCTTCTTGCAGCTGAATGCGACGAGCTTCTCTGCATGACACTGCTCGCAGCGCACGCGCAGGAACCCCTCCTCCAGCCGGCCGCACTTCAGATAGGCGTCGAACTCCTCTTGGACATAGCCGGGAAGCGACCGGGCCTCCCTCGCCCGCAGTTCACGGAAATCCGGATAGTGCTGCTCGACGAGCCGATACAGCAGTGTGGTCTCGGGACGATGCTGCGCATAGCCCGATGGGTCGATGAAAGGCGGTGCGCGTGGCCGCTGCGCACAGACAGCGGGCATGTTGCGCGCCCCGGAATCTGACAGGGACCACGCAGGCTACGCGGCGACTGATCGGCCGTAGCACGCCAAATCGCGTGCGTTCAGGCAGATAGGGTTGCGACTCAGGCCGGCTTGCGCATGGCATCCAATGCTGCGCGGGCGATGAACCCGGATCGGGTCTCACCCTGCTTCCTGGCGTAGGCGTCCACTGCGCGCAGAATGCGCTGTGGCAGGGTGATGTTGATGCGTGCCGCCTTGTCGCCAAGCTCACTGACGTCGACCTCGACGACAGCCCAGGTCCAGCCGCGATAGCTGCGCTTCTTTTGAAGCTGTTCGATCGGTGAAGGCGCCGGGAACGCTTTTCCATCATCCAGCAGCCCCTCCAGATGGAGCAGGATGGCCTCACGCGCATTGGTCAGTGCGTCATCCATGGTGTCGCCGGCTGAAAAGCAACCGGGCAGGTCGGGAACGACAACCCCGAACGCGTGTTTTGCATCACCCGCTTCGATAACTATGGGATAGCGCATAAATTCCATTCCTCACTTCAAACCAGCCTGCTTGCGAATCGCCTGCACCAGGCCTTTGCCCAAGTCCTTCTTTGGGTGTGGCACCGTGATCCGTGCCGGGCTTGGTCGGATGCACGAATTGATGGTGGCTGCCGCGGGTGCGCTGCAATTGCCAGCCATCGGTTTGCAGCAGCTTGATCAGCGCACGACTCTGCATCGTGTGTATTATACACACTGAGTGGCGATTGTACCAATGACCGCTCCGCGAACCTGCCAAAAGCCGCACGGGACAAGACCCCCGATTTTACTCGGTGACTCCCCTGCGCCTGGCGATCCCCACATGCGAAAACACCTTTATTTATAGGCTTTCGTGCCAACAGGAATCTCTTCTGACGGCAAATTCCGGAAGCAGAAGTCTCGCCATATTTTTACCGTCAGATTTACCGTCAGAGTGCGCCGCTTGGAGCGGATAGATGCCAATAGATCCGGAGAGGTTAATTATTCTTAATCAGTGACTTAAATGTTTATTTCGCAGGGTACCGATAGACCGCGAAAGGCCCTGAATCACTCCCACTCAATTGTCTCCAAGCCATCTAAGTAGCTGTTAGTGCTGCACTTCTTGCAAATCATCACGCCAATTTACCGTCAGTTTGACCGACAGAAACTGTCACTTAGTGGCGATAGAACGCGATAGATCGCGAACAGCTGGTGCGTCTCAACGTGAGATGAACTTTCGCGGATTTCACCGCCGGCTTCGGTTCGTAGCCGCGCTAGTTCGATCTCAGCGATTGCCACAACCGCTACGCCACTTTCCGCAAATTCACCGTATGGGCCTTGAGGCTAACTTTGAGACACTTCCTTATCGCGTCGAAAATTGCCGCCAGGTTATCCATGCTTGGATTGCCTTTGGGCGACAGCATCCGATGAAGACTCTTGCTTGGCGTGGCCGTCACCTTCGCCAACCGTTCAAAACCTAGCGTCGCATTCACCAGATCGCGCAAGATCAGTCGCGCCGTCTCCGGCTCACCACTCAGAAACAACGTCGCGGCCTCATCCAGCAGCGCTTTCGCAAACGCGGGATCCCGCTCGACTCGAGCGACAACAGTCTTCTTGAAATCGCGAGTCAGCGCCATTGTCCTCACCTCTTTCGCTTCTTGGAATTTCGGTCGATCGGCGGAGACGTCTTTCGGGCTTTGTACTCGGCGTGCATTGCTTTCGCCCGATCGATATCTGATTGCTGTCGGCGCTTGGTTCCACCGCCAAACAAGACGATCAGCGATTCGCCGTCTTTCGCCAGATAGATCCGATAACCCGGACCCCAATCGATTACGTATTCGCCGATGCCCGCAAACCACTTCACATTCGACGTGTTGCCAAGTTCCATGCGCAAATTCGCGGCCCGGGCGAATGTACTCTTCCACCCGGATTTTCATTCGGTTATAGTAACGTTTTCGTTACTACATGGCAATCGACGAACGGATCATGGTTGGGAAACTGGCGGCATAGCCCAAGAATTTCCCAAGCACGCTGATCCCCAATTACAAATATCCCTATATTTGTAGACTTTCGCGCCGCCTCAATTTTTTCTGACGGTAAAATTCGGACGCAGAATGGTCGAAAGATTTTTACCGTCAGATTTACCGTCAGAAATGTTTGCTTGAATCGCGCCGGAATGTTCAGGTGCATTCACAAAATACCCTATTTTCCAATGAGTTGGCGCGCCGTCGAATCGCAGGAGACGATTGGATATCAATAGTCGCCTGCGCGCGCAATCTATTGATAAATAAACACTATTTTTCGCTTTGAAAATCCCCTCACTCCCACTCAATCGTCGCGGGCGGCTTGCCTGAAATATCGTAGACCACGCGCGAGATGCCGCGCACTTCGTTGACGATCCTGCGTGAAACCACGTCGAGGAAGTCATACGGCAATCGTGCCCAGTGCGCCGTCATGAAGTCGATGGTCTCGACCGCGCGCAGCGCGACGACGTAGTCGTAGCGACGACCATCACCCATGACGCCGACGGAGCGAACGGGCAGGAACACCGCGAACGCCTGACTGGTCTTGTCATAGAGGTCGTGCGCTCGCAACTCTTCGATGAAGATCGCATCGGCGCGGCGCAGGATGTCGGCGTACTCGGCGCGCACCTCACCGAGGATACGGACGCCAAGCCCCGGCCCGGGGAACGGATGCCGATAGACCATGGCATGCGGCAGACCCAGCTCGACGCCGACGCGACGCACTTCGTCCTTGAACAGTTCGCGCAGCGGTTCGACCAGCTGCATCCGCATCGACTCGGGCAGGCCGCCGACGTTGTGGTGCGATTTGATCACATGCGCCTTGCCAGTCTTGGCGCCGGCCGATTCAATGACATCCGGATAGATCGTGCCCTGGGCCAGGAACTCGATATGGTCCAGCCGCCTGGCTTCTTCGTCGAAGACCTCGACGAACTGCTTGCCGATGATCTTGCGCTTGGCCTCCGGGTCGCTGATGCCGGTCAGCGCGTGCATGAACCGCTCCGCGGCATTGACGCGGATCACGCGCACGCCGAGGTTGTCGGCGAACACGCGCATGACCTGATCGCCCTCGTCGAGCCGCAGCAGCCCATGATCGACAAACACACAAACGAGCTGTTCGCCGATCGCGCGGTGCAGCAGCGCGGCGACCACCGACGAGTCGACGCCGCCCGACAATCCAAGCAGCACCCGCCCTTCACCGACCTGCGCGCGCACTCGCTCGATCGCATCGTCGATGATGCTGCCGGCATTCCACAGTGCGCTACAGCCGCAAATATCGCGGACAAAGCGCGCCAGCAGCGCACTGCCCTGGCGGGTATGCGTCACCTCCGGATGGAACTGCACGCCATAGAAGCGGCGCTGCTCGTCGGCCATCGCCGCGATCGGCGCATTGGCGCTGGCAGCGACAACTTCGAAGCCAGCCGGCACCGTGGCGACATGATCGCCGTGACTCATCCAGACGTCGAACACGGCACGGCCGTGATGATCCTCGCGGTCCGCGAGCCCGTCGAACAGCGCGCAGGCACGCGTTGCCGCCACTTCTGCATAACCGAACTCGCGTTGGTCGGCCGCGGCGACTGTCCCGCCCAGTTGCTGGGCCAGGGTCTGCATGCCGTAGCAGATGCCGAGCACCGGCACGTTGAGCGAAAAGATATTGTCCGGCGCGCGCGGCGGTGCCGCATCGGTCACCGACTCGGGGCCGCCCGAAAGGATAATGCCGCGGGCACCGAAGTTGCTGACAAACTCCGCGTCGACGTCCCAGGGATGAATCTCGCAGTACACGCCGATCTCGCGGACACGGCGTGCGATCAGCTGGGTGTACTGCGCGCCGAAATCGAGGATCAGGATCCGGTCGGCATGGATGTCGGCGCTCAAGTTCAGGGCACGCGATCAGGAAACACGATAGTTCGGCGCTTCTTTGGTGATCGCAACATCATGCACGTGAGACTCACGCACACCAGCGGTTGTGATCCGCACGAACGAAGGCCGCGTGCGCATGTCTTCGATGCTGTGGCTGCCGGTGTAACCCATCGCCGCACGCAGACCGCCGGCGAGCTGATGCAGGATCGCGACGATGCTGCCCTTGTACGGCACGCGGCCTTCGATGCCTTCAGGAACCAGCTTCTCGAGTTCCGTTGTCGTGTCCTGGAAGTAGCGATCGCTCGAGCCGTGGCGCTCGGCCATCGCCCCGAGCGAGCCCATGCCGCGATAGCTCTTGTAGCTGGCGCCTTGGTAAAGCTCGACTTCGCCCGGCGACTCTTCGGTGCCGGCGAACAGTCCGCCGATCATGATCGTGTGCGCACCAGCAACAATCGCCTTGGCGACATCACCCGAATAACGAATGCCGCCATCGGCGATCAGCGGTACGCCTTCCTTGGCGAGCGCCGCGGCGACATTCGCCACGGCGCTGATCTGCGGCACGCCGACGCCGGCGACAATGCGCGTGGTGCAGATCGAACCGGGGCCAATGCCGACCTTGACTGCATCCGCGCCCGCCTTGACCAGATCGAGTGCGCCAGCGGCCGTCACGATGTTGCCCGCGATCACTTGCTGATCGGGCCAGCGGGACTTGATCTGCTCGACGATCTGCAACACACCGCGGGAATGGCCATGCGAGGTGTCGACGACCACCACATCAACGCCTACTGCGCGCAGCGCCGCGACGCGATCGAGCGTATCCGGTGTGGTGCCGACCGCCGCGCCGACCCGCAGACGCCCTTCCGCATCCTTGCTCGATCGGGGCCGGTCGGTCGCCTTCTGGATGTCCTTGACCGTGATCAGGCCCTTCAACTCATGATCGTCGCCGATCACCAGCACCTTTTCGATGCGATGCTTGTGGAACAGTCCCAGCACTTCTGCTCGAGAGGCATCTTCGCGGACGGTAATCAGCCGATCCTTCGGCGTCATGACCGACGACACCGGTGCATCGAACTGAGTCTCGAAGCGCAGATCGCGACTCGTGACGATGCCGACCGCCTTGTTTCCCACGACGACCGGCACGCCCGAGATGCCGCGTGACTTGGTCAGATCCAGCACCTGGCGGATGGTGGTGTCGGGTGTGACCGAGATCGGATTCAACACGACGCCGCTTTCGTACTTCTTGACCTGGTTGACCTCGCGCGCCTGCTCCTCGATCGACATGCTCTTGTGGATGATGCCAATGCCGCCCTCTTGGGCGATCGTGATGGCGAGCCGCGCCTCGGTGACCGTATCCATGGCGGCCGATATGATCGGCAGGTTGAGCCGGATCCTGCGGGTCAGCTGGGTCGACAGGTCGACTTCGCGAGGCAGCACCTCGGAGTAAGCCGGGACCAGCAGCACGTCGTCGAACGTCAGTGCTTCTTCGAGAATTCGCATAGGGGCTGTCCAAGGAAACTGGACGCTTAATTCTACGCAGGCGCGCAAAAACGGTAAACTCCGACGATGCCGGATGCCGCGCCAGCTCCGTCGGTTCCGAGCGCCTCCCACCCTGAACGCGACGTCTACAGCGTCTCGCGCCTCAATCGCGAGGTGCGGCTGCTGCTCGACCATGGCATGCCGGCCGTCTGGGTCGAAGCCGAGATCTCCAATCTCGCGCGCCCCGCCTCCGGCCACTGGTATTTCTCGCTGAAGGACCGTGATGCCCAGGTGCGCTGTGCCATGTTCCGCCAGCGCAACGCCAGCGTGCGCTTTGCCGTCAAGGATGGGCAGCAGGTGCTGGCCCGGGCCCGGGTTGGCCTTTACGAGCCGCGCGGCGACTATCAACTGCTCATCGAACACCTCGAAGAAGCGGGAATCGGCGCGCTGCGCCGCGAGTTCGACAAGCTCAAGCAGAAACTGCTCGCCGAGGGCCTGCTTGATGCGGCCCGCAAACGCCCGCTGCCGACCCTGCCGCGCCGGATTGGCGTGGTGACTTCGCCGAGCGGCGCGGCCGTGCGCGACATCCTGAATATCCTCAGACGACGCTTTCCGGCCGTCCCTGTTCGCATTTATCCGACCGCCGTGCAGGGCGCCGCGGCCGTTCCCGAGATCCTCGCGGCGCTTCGGCTAGCGAGCGAACGCGCGGACTGCGATGTGCTGATCATTGCCCGCGGTGGCGGCTCCCTCGAAGACCTGTGGGCTTTCAACGATGAGCGGGTCGCGCGCGCCATCGCCGCGGCGCCGATGCCGGTCGTCAGCGGCGTCGGGCACGAGATCGACTTCACGATCGCCGACCTGGTCGCCGACCTGCGCGCGCCGACTCCCTCCGGCGCCGCTGAACTGGTCGTGCCGGACCGGCAGGTCTGGATCAGCAACTTCACGCAGTTGCTGCAGCGCCTGACGCGCAGCCTGCGGAGCCGCCTCCAGGACGAATACGCGCAGCAGGATCGGCTGCGTCGGCGTCTCGCGCTGCTGCATCCCGGTCAGCGCGTCGCGGATGGTGTGCAGCGACTCGATGAACTCGAACAGCGGCTGCGGGTCGCGCAGCGGCTGCAACTGTCCGAAAGCGCGGCGCGGCTCAGCGCGCTCGGCACCCGGCTCGCGCAGCGCGCGCCGGCAGCTCAGCTGCAGCTGATCGTGCAGCGGCTCAATGCGCTCGATCATCAACTGCGCACCGCGCTGGCCGCACAGCTGAACCTGCTGCGCCAACGCCTCGCAGTGGCGCAGCGCGGCCTGCATACTGCGAGCCCGCTCGCGACCCTCGCGCGGGGCTATGCGATCGTGACGGTCACGAGCGATGGCCGTTTGCTGACCGACGCGGGTGAAGTTAGCGTGGGTGATCAGATCGAAGCGCGCCTGAAACACGGCCGCCTGCGTGCCACCGTGATCGGCAAGGAACCATGAGAATCCGTTGGCAAACTCCACTGCTCGGTGCGGCTGCGCTGCTGCTCGCGACGGTCGCTCAGGCCAGTCTGCCAACACCCCTTGCAGTACCCGGCGGCGTCGCCGTGCTCGAGTTGGGTGCGAACGACGCCGCGCCCGTGGTCCGCTTCGGCACAGATCCGGTCATGGTGAGGCGAACCGATGCGGGTTGGACGGCCATCGTTGGCCTGCCGTTGAGCCAGTCGCCGGGCCCAGCCGCCATCGAAGTCATCGACGCAAACGGCACGAGGCGCGTCAGCTTTACCGTCGAAGGCAAGGAGTACACGGCGCAGTATCTGAACGTGCCGGCGAGGCAGGTGGATCTTTCCGCTGCGGATGCCGCCCGCGTCGCGGCGGAGCAAACCCGGATCCGCGCGGCGCTCGCGACGTTCTCGGCGAGCGTGCCTGCAACCCTTGAGCTCGCCGTGCCGATCGAGGGACGCCGCTCCGGTTCGTTCGGCCTGCGGCGATTCTTCAATCAGCAACCCCGCAATCCGCATTCCGGCATGGATATAGCCGCGGCGGTCGGCACGCCGGTGCTCGCACCGGCGAGCGGCACTGTCATCGACACTGGTGACTACTTCTTCAACGGCAAGTCGATCTTCATCGACCACGGCCAGGGTCTCGTGACGATGTACTGCCATCTGAGCGGCATCGATGTGGCGGTCGGCGATGTGGTGCAGACCGGCCAGCGGATCGGCAAGGTCGGCGCTACCGGCCGCGTCACAGGACCGCATCTGCATTTTGGTGTGGCACTGAACCGCGCTCTGGTCGACCCTGCGCTGTTTCTCGCCGCGCGCTGAGCGGCGCCGGCCCGCCTCCCGATGCTGTCGGTCACCGACCTCTGCAAGAGTTACTCCGGCAAACGCGTGGTCGATCGCGTCAGCTTCAGTGTCGCCGCGGGCGAGTGCTTCGGACTGCTCGGCCCGAACGGCGCGGGCAAGACCACCACGCTGCGCTGCTGCCTGGGTCTGACCAAACCCGACAGCGGCCGCATTGAGCTCGGCGGCCTGCCGGTGCCGGAATCAGCTCGCGAAGCCCGCTACCGGGTCGGCGTGGTGCCGCAGTTCGACAATCTCGATCCGGACTTCACGGTGCTCGAGAACCTGGTCATGTTCGCGCGCTACTTTGGCATCAGCGCGCGCGAGTCCCGAGCCCGCGCACCGCGGTTGCTCGAATACGCGGGACTCGGTGATCGCGGTCGCGACAAGATCGAGGGCCTCTCCGGCGGCATGAAGCGCCGACTGACTCTGGCGCGTGCACTCGTCAATGATCCGGACATCCTGTTCCTCGATGAGCCAACGACGGGTCTCGATCCGCAGGCCCGGCACCTGATCTGGGATGCCCTGCGCAAACTCGTCAAGCAGGGCAAGACGCTGATCCTGACCACGCACTTCATGGATGAAGCCGAGCGACTCTGCGATCGCCTGTGCGTGATGGACGTCGGCCGGATCATCGCGCTCGACTCCCCGCAACACCTTGTCGATTCCTTGATCGAACCGACCGTGCTCGAGATCTATGGCGACGACGTCGCCGAGTGGGCCCGATCGCGCGCAACGGGTCGCGTCGATCGGCTCGAGATCAGCGGCGAGACCGCATTCTGCTATACCCATGATCCTGAACCGCTGCTTGCCGAAGTCGCGCAGGCACCTGCATTGAGAGTACTGCGTCGTGCGGCCAACCTCGAGGACGTGTTCATAAAGCTGACCGGGCGCGACATCCGTGACTGAAAGAACCGAATCACCACTGCGGTGCCTGCACCTCGTGCACCGCAACTTCCTGGTCTGGCGCAAGCTGCTGCTGCCTTCGCTGGTCGGGAATCTCGCCCGAGCCGCTGATCTATCTGGTGGGGCTCGGCTTCGGGCTCGGCGCGTTGATCGGCACCATTGATGGACGGCCCTATCTCACGTTCCTTGCCGCCGGCATGATCTGCTACAGCACCATGAACAGCGCGTCGTTCGAGGCGCTGTACTCCGCGTTCGCGCGGCTGCAGATCCAGCGGACCTGGGAAGGCATCATGCATGCGCCGATGACCAGCGATGACGTCGTGATCGGCGAATGGCTGTGGGCAGGCCTCAAGGCGCTGGTCTCGGGGAGCTCGATCCTGCTCGTCATGTACGGCCTCGGCATCGTCGAGGGTTTTGCAGCGCTCGCGGTGTTGCCGGTGGCGCTGCTGGTCGGACTCGCGTTCTCAGGTTTAGCGCTCATCATGACGGCGCTGGCGAAGTCCTATGACTTCTTCGTCTATTACTTCGTGCTGCTGATCACGCCGATGAGTTTCCTGTCGGGGATCTACTTCCCGCTGCGTCAGCTGCCCGAACCGATCCAGACCGTCGCCTGGATGCTGCCCCTCTCGCATGCCGCGTCGCTGTCCCGCGGTCTGACGCTCGGCGATTCGATGCCCTGGCCGTGGCTGAGTCTGGCCGTGCTGGTCGGCTATGGCCTGGCCGGCGTTACGATTGCAGCCTGGCTGGTCCGGCGCCGGCTTGCCCGGTAGCGGTTCAAACTGTCTAACCGGCATGCCCGGAACGGTCTCAACAACCAACAAGCTCCCGCTCATCACGCTTGCGTTCTGGATCATGAAGATCTGCGCGACGACGCTCGGAGAAACAGCGGGTGATCTGCTGTCGATGACCCTGAACGTCGGTTACGCCCTCAGCTCGTTGATCCTGATTGGCGCTTTCGTTGTAGCGCTGACCGCGCAGTTGCTGGCGCGCGCCCATCATCCATGGCTCTACTGGACCGTGATCCTGACCACCAGCACAGCTGGAACGACGATGTCCGATTACATGGATCGTACCCTCGGGCTGGGCTACGCACGCGGCTCGGCAATCCTGATTTTCCTTCTGATCAGCGTGCTCACCGTGTGGCGGATCAGCGAGAAATCACTTTCGGTGACCGATGTGCATTCGCGCCGCGCCGAGTCGTTCTACTGGGCGGCCATCCTCGTGTCGAACACCCTGGGTACAGCACTCGGAGACTATCTTGCCGACGACTCGGGCCTTGGGTTTGCCGGCGGTGCGCTGCTGATCGCGGGCTTGATCGCGATGATTTTCTGGATCACGCGCCCGCGCAAAGCCCCAACGTCTGCTTAGCTGCGATCGGGACGTCGCTCGCCGCGCTTGCCACGCGGCGTGGGCCGGGTGCGCCGGTCGAACGGATTCGCGTCGCTGCGAAATTCCACCGACACCGGCGAGGCAAACAGATCGAACTCGCGGCGAAAAAAATTCGCCAGGTAGCGCGTGTAGGCAGCCGGCACCCGCGAGGCCTGGCTTCCGTGGATGATGATCCGCGGCGGATTGCGGCCGCCCTGATGCGCATAACGCAGCTTGATCCGTCGCCCGCCGGACAGCGGTGGCTGGTGGGCCTCCATCGCCCGCTCCATCGCGCGGGTCAGTGCGGGCGTTGGAATCTCGCGCATCGCCGCATCGTAGGCGCGAATGGCGGCGGCGATCAGTTCGCCGACACCGGTACCATGGCGAGCCGAGATCATGTGTACCGGTGCAAACGGCACGAAGTCGAGCTTCAGGTCGAGCTGGCGACGAATCGTGTCGCGCTGCTCGGGCGCAATACCGTCCCACTTGTTGACAGCGATCAGCAGCGCCCGACCACGCGCCAGCGCAATGCCGAGTACGCTGGCGTCCTGTTCGCCGATCGTGTCATGGGCATCGGCGACGAACACCACGACATGCGCTTCGCCGATCGCCTGCAGCGTCTTGCCGACACTCTCGCTCTCGATCGCATCGTCGATCTTCGACTTGCGGCGCACGCCGGCGGTGTCGATCAGCAGGAACTCGCGCCCGTCGCGTGCAAAGGGCACGAGAATGCTGTCGCGCGTCGTGCCGGGGACGTCGCTGGCGATCACGCGCTCTTCGCCGATCAGCCGGTTCACGAGCGTCGATTTGCCGACATTGGGCCGCCCGATGATCGCGATCCGGATCGAGTTGCGCTCATCCGGCGCCGACATGTCGGTCGCCTCGAAGCCCTCGAGTACACGCTCCATCAATTTCAAGGTGTTGTCGCCGCGGCTGGCCGAGATCGCAATCGGCTCGCCGAGACCCAGCGAATGAAAATCGGTGAGCGCCACCGGCGCATCGAGCCCTTCGGCCTTGTTGATGGCAAGCAGCAGCGGCTTGCCCGAACGCCTGAGCGTCTCGGCCACGAAACCGTCCTGGTTGGTCAGTCCGCTGCGCGCATCCAGCAGGAACACGAGCCGGTCTGCTTCGGCGATCGCGCGCTCGGCCTGGATCCGCATCTGCACGTCGATACCGGTCGCGTTCTCGACGACGCCGCCGGTGTCGATGACGACGCAGGGCACCGGACCGAGCGTGCCATAGCCGTACTGCCGGTCGCGGGTGACGCCCGGCACATCGGCGACGATGGCGTCGCGGGTGCCGGTGAGTCGGTTGAACAGGGTCGACTTGCCGACGTTCGGACGACCGATCAGCGCGACGATGGGCAGCATGGCGGTCGGGTCACTGCGGCGGCGTGCGCGCCTCTCGCGGGCGGAACGCAGACAGCCGGCCCGAATCGTCGATCACCAGCAGCGTGCCGTCGACGACCTGCAGCGCATTGCTGACCCGCGTGCCGACCTTGCTGCGTGCGACGAAGGCGCCGCTGCTGCGGTCCAGCCAGTGCAGCACGCCGTCGAAATCGGCGACAGCGACAGAGTCACCGATCACGGCTGGCGCACTGAGGCTGCGGCGCTTCAGCGCGTCCTGGCGCCAGAGTTCGACGCCCGTGCGACGCTGCAGCGCCACGACATCCCCTTCAGCGGTCGAGACGAAGACCGCATCGCTGGTCGCGGCAAGGCCGCTGTGGCTCGACAGATCCCGCGACCACCAGACCTGCCCGGATTCGAGCGCGAGCATCGCGGCGCGCCCCTGGAAGCCAACGACCAGCACTTCGTCGCCATCGATCTGTACCGCCGCATCGATGTCATTGAGGCGCTCGAGCTCGGTACGACCGCGCGGGCTCGAGATGGTCGCCTCCCAGACGATTTCGCCCGTAGCGGTCGCCAGCGCAATGACCTTGCCGTTGTCGAAACCGGCAATCACGGTATTGCCGGCCACCACCGGCGGTGCTGTGCCACGCAGACTCAGGCGCGGCACGGGCTGTTCGAAGTTCCACAGTTCGCGGCCATCGTCGAGTGCCAGCGCGCGCAAGCGCCCGTCGACCGTGCGCACAATGACCGCCGACGCAGACACGGCAGGTGCCGCGAGTACCTCGCCGCGGACGCGCGTGCGCCAGCGGATGGCTCCGTCCTCGGCCGCCAGCGCCAGCACTTCACCGTCCGCTGATCCGACGGCCACCAGGCCCGCGCCGGCACCGGTGCCACCGGACAGCGTCGTCTTGGTGCGCGTGCGCCACAGCGTCCGGCCCGATGCCAGATCTACGCTGATCACATCGCCGTCATGGCCCGCCGCAAAGATGCGGCCCTCGTCCACCGCGAGACCGAGACCGAGGCGCAGCACCGGCTCACCGCCGCCCACCGCCGCGTTCCACAACCGATCGACTCGCAGCGTGGATTCGATATCGATGAGCTCCGCCGGCTTGTCGACCGCCTTCTCCTTCGAGCAGGCCGCGAAGAACACAACGACCGCGAGGGCCGCGAGCGGCAGGCGCAAAGCGGCGGCCCTCATCGCGCCACCTCGGGTGCGCTTTGGGGGGTAGCACCGGCGGCAGCGGCTGCGTCGACGCTGAGGCCGTCAGCCAGCAGGTCCGCAATCTTCAGCTCGAGGCTGACCGTATCGAGCACGCCGCCAGCATCGGCCGCGCGCGCACCGCGATACTCGCGCAGCGCGCCCGCCTTGTCGTCCTTGGCGAACAGCACGTCGCCGCGCAGCTCCTGGAAGCGCGGCGCAAATGCGCCCGTGTCGGCCGCTGCGGCGAGCGTCGCGAGGGCGACGTCGGGGTTGCCCTGCGCCAGCTGCACGCGCGCGAGGCGCATGCGCGCAATCAGGCGCAGCTCCTGATCCTTTGAGGCATTCATGGTGCGCGCCAGACGGTCAGCGGCCTGCGGCAGCTCACTGGCTTCAACATGCGCGCGAGCGGCGGCGAGGTCTGCCTGGTCCGCATACGGCGAAGAACCGTAATCGGTGCGCAGTTGCTCGACCAGCGTCATGGCCCGCGTGCGGTCGCCACGGTCAAAGGCCTCGAGCAGCTGCTCATACTGCCTGCTCGCCTCACGCGCACGGGTTTCAATCCGCTCCTGCCACCAGTTCCAGCCGACCAACCCGCCGACGCCAAGCGCGACGCCGGCCAGCAGCCACAAACCGTTCTCGCGGATCCAGGCCTTGGCCCGTTCCCATTGTTCCTGTTCGGTGTATGAGTCATCCACTGTCATCTCCTCAAGCCGGCACTCGCGATCCATTCGCGAGCGCAGCGGCAATGTCCTGTGAAGCCGTTGCGAGCGGAAACTCCCGCACTTCGGGCTGCGATGCGCCGCTCGGTCCGCGCAGGGGTTTCAGCTGCACGACGCCACGCTGCAGCTCGTCTTCGCCCAATACCAGCGCCCAGCTCGCGCCACTCTTGTCGGCGCGGCGGAACTGCGCCTTGAAGTTGCCGCCGCCAAGATTCAGTTCGATGCGCGCCTGCGGCAGGAGTTCGCGCAACCGTTCTGACAGATCGAAGGCTACGGCCAGCGGCTGGTCCCCCTGCGCGACCACGAACAAATCAGCCACCGGCGTCGCTGCGGCCGCCGCACCCTGCTCAATCAACGCGACCGCCCGCTCGATGCCCATCGCGAAGCCGATCGCCGGCGTTGCCTCGCCACCAAGCTGAGCGATCAGGCCGTCGTAACGCCCCCCCGAACAGACCGCATCCTGGGCGCCCAGCGCATCCGTTGTCCATTCGAACACGGTGCGCGAATAATAATCGAGACCGCGCACCAGCCGCGGGTTGACCCGGAAGGGGATGCCGAGCGTTGTCAGCAGCTGCTGCAGCTGTTCGAAATGCGCGCGCGACTCGGGATCGAGGTGATCGGTCAGTACCGGCGCCGCAGCAACCAGCGCCTGCATCGCGGGATTCTTGCTGTCGAGGATCCGCAGTGGATTGCCCTCGAGACGGCGCTGGCTGTCGGCATCGAGCTGCTCCGCATGCGCGCGGAAGTAGTCGCTGAGCAGCTCACGATAAGCGCGGCGCGACTCCGCTGTGCCCAGCGAATTGATCTGCAGCTGCATCCGCTCGATGCCGAGCCGGCGCCATAACCGCGCTGTCAGCGCGATCAGCTCCGCGTCGACATCGGGGCCGGGCAGGCCAATCACTTCGACGTCGAGCTGGTGGAATTGGCGATAGCGTCCCTTCTGGGGGCGCTCGTGGCGGAACATCGGGCCGACGCACCAGACCTTGTGGCGCGCACCGCGCAGCAGACCGTTCGAGATCATCGCGCGCACGATGCCCGCCGTGGCCTCCGGTCGCAGCGTCAGCCGATCTCCGCCGGCATCGACAAACGAGTACATTTCCTTCTCGACCACATCGGTGTACTCACCGATCGCCCGCTTGAACAGATCGGTCTGCTCGACAATCGGCACCCGCATCTCTTGATAACCATAGGCGCCAAGCAGCTCGCGCGCCGTCTGCTCGACGAATTGCCAGGTCGCAATCTGCGTTGGCAGCACATCGTTCATGCCGCGAACCGGCTGGATCATCGCGCTCATCGTTCGAACGCCTTACCGGGCCGGAACCGGGTCGACTGAGCCGTCGCCCGCGAGCAGGAAATAAGCGACCCGACCGCGTCGCAACGCATCAGGAATCTCGAGCGGTCGGTCATTCCAGGTCAGCGACACGCCGGGCGCGTTGCCAAGCAGCACCCGCAGCGGGGCCTTGCCGGCAACTTGCTGCGCCGCTTCGCCGCCCCGCACGAGATTGAAGTAGAGCTGCCGGTTATCCGCATCGCGGATCTCCACCCAGCAGTCGCGGCTGGCGCGAAAACCAAGTTCACCGCGGACCGGCGGTGCCGTTCCGGCCGATTCGACGGCCGCCAGCTCGATGCGGGTGACGTCACTGGCCTCCACCGCCGCTTCGGGGACCTCACTCGGTGGTAGGGGCTCGACAGCGGCGTCGGCAGCAACCGCTGCAACGGCAGTCGATGCCGGATCCTGTGCGGCAAACGGCAACGGCGCGCCCTGCAGCACCCACCAGACGACCAGCGCGAAACCGATCGCTGCACCGATGAAGCCAAGAATGCGCTTCACCTGGCGCGGATCGGTGGTGCGGGGCACCTTCGCAATCCGCGTGAGGTTAGGGCCAGCCTGTTGCGCTGGCGCGTAGTCGGCCCAGCGCGCCAGTAGCGGATCGGCATCCTCGCCGAGCAGATCGGCGTAGCGGCGCAGATGTCCGCGCGCATAAACCGGCGGGCCAAGGGCGCTGAACTCACCGGCGTCGAGCGCCTCGATCAGACACAGGTCGCAGTGCAGGCGTTCAGCCGCCTGTGCTGCGGTGATTCCATGGCGCTCGCGCGACGCGCGTAGTTGTGCGCCGATGGCGGCAGTGTCGTGGATTTCGCCATCAGACTGCATGTCAACTCTCGCCGCGTGGCTGACGCGCCCAGGATCGAGCCTGCTCGGACTCCGGAAAATCCCGCGTCAGACGGCGACCAAAGCGCTCCTCGGCGAGTCGGTCGCCCTGCGCGCGGGCGATCCGCGTGCCCAGCAACAACAGGTCCGGAGTCGGCGTGAAGGCCGCCAGATACTGATCGAGACGCGTGCGCGCTTCGTCCAGCTTGCCGCGCTCGAGATCCAGATCACCGAGCTGGAATGCCGCCTCAGCGGCGTTCGGGCGGATCGTCAGCGCTCGCGCGAGCTTGCTGGCGGCTTCATCCAGTCGCCGGGCCGAGCGCAGGCACACGCCAGCGTTGGTGTAGGCCACGTCGGGCGTTCGGTACAGCGGGTTGCGCGCAACGGCCTGAAACCGCTCGACGCCGTCTTCGACGCGGCCGCTGCGACAGAGGAACACGGCGTAATTGTTCTGGATATCGGGATTGCGGCCGTCGATGCGGATCGCGTTGCGGTAAGCCCGATCCGCCGCGGCGGCATCGCCGAAGCGTTCATGCAGCAAGGCCATTGCTGCATGCACGTTCGGGTCGCGCGGATTCTGCGCCAGTGCGCGCTCGAGCTTCTCTTTCGCGAGCGCGAGGTTGTTCTGACGCAGATACGCGATACCGAGTTGCAGGTTGAAGCCCGCGGCGGTTTCGGCGCGCGTGGGTTCCGGGCGCTGCGGCGACGGAGCCGCACAGGCGGCCAGAACGACAGCCAGCACGGCAGCGATCAAGCCGGCCGCGACGGCACGCACAGGCCAGATCGGATTCACTGCATTGCCCCCGCCAGCTTTTCGCCGAGCCGGATCCGTGTGCGGTCGTTGACGAGCCCGGCCAACTGCCCGCAGGCGGCGTCGATATCGTCACCACGGGTGCGGCGGATGGTCGCGAACGTGCCACGCTGCAGCAGTTCATCGCGAAAGCGAGTGATCACCGGCATGGGCGAGCGCCGATAACGCGTGCCGGGAAAAGAATTGAACGGAATCAGGTTGAGCTTGGCGGGCCTGCCGCGCAGCAGTTCAGCGAGCGCCCGCGCGTGCTCGATCCGGTCGTTGACGCCGTCCAGCATGACGTATTCGAACGTCACGGTGCGGCCGTTCTGTTCGTCGACGTAATGCCAGCAGGCTTCGAGCAGCTCGGCGATCGGGTGCAAACGATTGATCGGCACGAGCTGATTGCGCAGCGCGTCGTCCGGTGCATGCAGCGAGACGGCCAGAGCACAATTGACCTCCTCTGCCAGCCGGTACATCTGCGGCACCAGGCCCGAGGTCGACAGCGTGACGCGGCGGCGCGAAATGTCGAAACCGAGATCGTCCATCATCAGCCGGACTGCCGGCACGACGTTGCGGAAGTTTGCCAGCGGCTCGCCCATTCCCATCAGCACGATGTTCGTGACCCGGCGCTGCGACAACTCGCCAGGCGGCGGCCAGCCGAGCTGCTGATTCGCAAGCCAGACCTGCCCGATGATTTCTGCCGCAGTGAGGTTGCGGTTGAACCCCTGCTGCGCGGTCGAGCAGAAAGAGCAGTCGAGCGCGCAGCCCACCTGCGACGAAATGCACAGCGTGCCGCGCTCGGTCTCCGGAATGAACACCATCTCGTAGGCCTGGCCTGCCTCGGCGCGCAGCAGCCACTTGCAGGTGCCGTCCGCGGAATCGTGGCGCGAGACGATCTCGGGCAAGCGGATCTCGGCGCGCTCGAGCAGTCGTTCGCGAAAACCCTTCGACAGGTCGGTCATCGCGGCGATATCGGCAACCCCGCGCTTGTAGATCCACGCCAGCAGCTGACGGACGCGAAACGGCTTCTCGCCCTGTC
>Ga0163154_10003560_pt1 | contig 21440 bp, 24 predicted proteins | sample OliLakLV19MP9P1_FD_148649 | JGI IMG/M metagenome (GOLD analysis project Ga0163154, IMG submission 148649) | Freshwater microbial mat bacterial communities from Lake Vanda, McMurdo Dry Valleys, Antarctica - Oligotrophic Lake LV.19.MP9.P1 | ecosystem: Environmental > Aquatic > Freshwater > Lake >...
GTCCTGACCCCTCCCCCCTCAACGCCGGGAAGCCCTTGATTTTTGTGGATGCCGGTCATGGCGGTTCAGACCCCGGTGCCCTAGGCGTGGGCGGTGTCCAAGAGAAAGATATCAATTTAAAGCTCGCGTTGCGGCTCGGTCGTGAACTGGTGGACCTGGGCTATCGCGTCGGCTACACCCGCCAGGATGACCGTTTTATTCCTTTGCAGGGCCGGGTAGATTTAGCTGAACGAGCCCGCGCCGACCTCTTCGTGAGCCTCCACCAAAACGCCTCCGACAACCCCTGGGCGCAGGGGATCGAGACCTACTACACCCGTTTTGGCAGTGCCCGTCTCGCAAGCTTGATCCACCGGGCGGCGGTGGGAGTTTCCGGGCGACCGGACCGGGGGGTGCGTCAGGCCCGGTTCCACGTGATCCGCCAGACCACCATGCCTGCCATCCTCCTAGAAGGGGGGTATGTGAGCAATGCTTTTGAAGTGCAGCAATTGGTGGACGACAACCGCCAACAGAAACTTGCCACGGGCCTAGCTCGGGCCATAGACCGCTATCTTCGAGGAAAACGTTAAATTGTACCCGATCCACGCTAACCAACCCATCGGTATCTTCGATAGTGGCCTGGGCGGTTTGACCGTCTTCAGGCAACTCCAGGCCCAACTCCCCCAGGAATCCGTTATCTATCTCGCGGATACCGCCCGTGTCCCCTATGGCCCGCGCTCCTCCCAAGAGATTGAAGTCTTTGTCCGCGAGATCATCGCTTGGTTGCTCAAGTGCCGGGTCAAGATGATCATTGTGGCCTGTAATACGAGTACGGCCCTGGTGTTGGAACGTCTCCGCGCCGAGGTGCCTGTGCCCCTGCTGGGCCTAATTCTGCCTGGTGCCCGTCAAGCGGTCCAACTGGGGCAACGAGTCGCGGTCCTCGCCACAGCCGCCACGGTCAAAAGTGGAGCTTTCCAACAAGCGATCCAGGAAGCCGACCCCCGTGCCTTGGTCCAAGTCGTAGCCTGCCCCGAATTTGTCCCCCTAATTGAAGCTGGGGCGATGGACCCCTTGGCGCCCCAACACCCCCAGCTCCAGCGGATTGTGGCCCAATACCTCGCGCCCCTCCAACAATGGCCCCTCGACGTGCTAGTTTATGGCTGCACCCACTACCCCCTGCTCGAACCGCTCGTGGCCCAGCACCTAGGCTCCATCCCCCGTGTGGACCCCGCCCGCTCCGCCGTGACCGCCGCTAGCCAAGAACTCAAGGTGTTGGGATTGACCCATAGTGGCCCAGCCCGTTACCGTTTCTGTGTTTCTGGTAATCCTCGCCAGTTTCAGCGCGTTGCTCGGCCCTGGCTCCCCCCCGTCAGCCGTATTGAGCAGGTCCGTCTCCCGGTCGTCCAGCCTGTTCCCCCCGAGGAATAACCTCCCGTTTCCTTGCCACCTGGACAATCCCTACCCTGAGATAGATTAGATATAGTCGGATTTAACGCTAAGAACTATAAACATCTATGCCCTTGCCACCACCCAAAGGAAAGCCGTCCCGATGCAGCATTCAGAAATGCATCCCCTACCCCTGCTGTCTGACCCCTCCGCCGTAAACCTCCGTCTTGCCGCCCTCGAACAACAGTGTGCCCTCTTAAGGGAGCGTAACCAGCAGCTTGAAGGGCAGTTACAGCAAGCCCAGCGACAACTCCAACTGTATTGGAGCCTCCTGCATTACTGCCTAGAGCCCGCTCTCGGGGTTCTAAAAAGATTGTCTAACGCCTTACTTAAGGAAGCCGCCCTCAAACTTGGCCCGGTCTGCTACGGGTATGTCCAACGGATCGAGGGGATTACGCTCTACACGGAACGTCAAGTCCAACAAGTTCTAAATGGGCATGAAGTCCAGCCTTGAGGGTTATTAAAACAACTTATGGAACTCGTTATAGGGCAGACTGACCCGTTGGCGCAGATCCACCAGCGAGGTAAAAGCCCCGTGGACATCTCGCTCAGCCACTAGCCGCTGGCTTAAATCCGGGTCTAAGTTAAACTGCTGACTAATTTCAGCCGCCGTCAGGATGTTCACCTGCATCCAGGCCGCTGTGATAGTCTCAGGGTCATAGTAGGCGAAGCACAAAATCGGCTCAACCACCTTGAGTTTAGTGAGCGGGATCGCGGCTTGGGCAGCCAATTCCTCAATCGAAGTAAAGATCATCCCGGCTTGACGTAAGGCCAAGATCCGGTTGACTTGGAGAATTGAGAGGTTGAGACGGTAGACCAATTCATCCTGGGTCGCTTGGTTGATGTCTACCCGTAAACCTGCTGCTTGGGCCAAGAACGCTTCTTGGGTCGTGCCAATCCCAGTCTTGGGTTGGGCTAGTTGTAAACGAGTTGTGTAATCGTCTTTAATCAACGCTAAATGGACGATTCCCGCTACCCAACTGCTAAAAAATACACCCTCTAGCCCTAAGTTCACTCCCAAAAACCCCACCGCACCGTAGGCTAGGGCCAAGGAAACCGCCCAACGGTCTCGGCTCCGGTAGCCAGCCACTAGAAGGGTGAGCCAACCCAGACCGGGGATCGCCGCTGTATAAAACCAACTCGGGGTAGATAGTCGCCGCACTACATGCGCTCCAGGAGTTGCCGACGCTTAGCCTCGAACTCTTCATCGGTAACTAAGCCTTTAGCGTGTAACTCCGCCAAGCGTTCCAAGCCCAAAGCTTGCTCGACGGGATTCCCACTATAGAACGGCAAGATATTGGGGTTGAAGCGGTGGTCAAAGTCCTGGTCTGAGGCGAGGAGTAGCAAAATAGACTCGACAAATCCAGCCAGCCCTGGAACCAGCGTCCAGCAGAAGACCAAGTACAGTACGCCCCATCCCGTCTGGCCTAGATAAAACTTATGTAGGCCGAATCCGCCCAGGAAAAAAGCTAGGAGGGCCGCTACTACTTTGTTTCTCATCCCACACTCACTGCGCGGAGGTCTTTTCATCTTACCAAATCCCTCTCCAGACCGTAGGAACCGCCCGCCCTTGACTAAATTCGCAACACTCGCTAACCTATACCAGCGTTGTGCATGAGGCCCCTGGTGATTAGACAACTACAAAAAACGCTAATTTCTGGTTTACCCGAGGGACTCAGCTTCACCCTTTTGGATGAGTTGTGTCGTGAACACCTAGACCGGCCCTTACTGCGCGTCGCCCACACGAACTTGACCGTGGAGGCCAACCGTTCGTCCTTAGCCTGGAAAGATAGCCTCACTTACCGGCTCCACTTGACTGCTGAGCGAGACCGCACCTGGACCCTGCTCTACAAAAACACCACCTATCGCCCCGAGCGCGTCCCAGCGGTAGCCGAACTCGGCAATCCGCCCGGTTCACCCGAATACTGGGTTTATACCAAGGCTCAAGCGAGTCTAGCCCGTTTCCTACCTGAAGCCTACTACTGTCAAGAAGTCAGCCCCGGTAAACAATACAAATACTTACTTGAAGACCTAGACACGGATTACCAGAACGCAACTACCCCCCAGATTACCCTGATGGTCGCCGCTGAACTCGGGACCTTCCATCGGCTCTTGGGTCAGTGGGCAAAACTGTCCGGTCAGGGCAAACTACTCAGCTATGACCGCAACTTCTCCACCGCGCTCCGCGAACAGGCCCAAAAAACCTTTGAACGGTTCTCCCGCCGCTCTGTCAATACCACGGTTAACGAGATTACCCGCCTCTGGCCCAAGATCGCCAAAGTCCACAACAACCCCGAGTTCTATGCCTATCAGGCCCTCAAGCCGATCCACGGCGACTTCTATTGCGCCAACATCCTCCGCCGCACTGCCCCCATTCAAGTCAAGGTCCTGGATTGGGAATGGGCTGGGTTAGGTGTGGCCCACATGGACCTCGTTACCTTGTTACGCAAGGCCACCCCGGAACTTGAAACCCAGGTTCTAGCCATCTATGCCCGCCAGAACCCAGAGCTCACTCTCGAAGAGCACACACGACTCTACCGTTGGTGCCAATTGGAGCGCGGCCTCTTCCATGCCACCTATCTGGCGAATCAGCAGATGGACACCTCCTCAAAACGGTTCTTCACCATGCCCAAGAGCTTAGAAGAACCGCTCCAACAGATGCTCACGGCTTACTACGCGGTCAACTAGCGGTCTACTTCGCCCATGATGATATCCACGGAACCCAGAATCGCCATTAGGTCAGCGATCTTGTTACCTTGGATCATCTGGGCCAAGGGCGACAGATTCACAAATCCAGGCGGACGGATCTTGAAACGCCAAGGGTTAGTGGTGCCGTCACCAATCAGGTAAATCCCGAGCTCCCCTTTCGCCGCCTCGACCCGGATGTAGTGTTCACCCTGGGGGACTTTGAAGTTGGGTGCGGATTTTTTGCCGATGAACTGGTAATCAAAACTGTTCCACTCGCTCTTGGGACCGCCAGTAATCCGTTGGGCTTCCAGGTTCTCGTAGGGTCCGCCGGGGAGTTGGTCCAAGCACTGGAGGACGATTTTATTGGCTTCGCGCATCTCCTTGAGGCGGACAAGATACCGCGCCAAGACATCGCCCTCGGTTGCCCAAGCCACTTCAAAGTCCACTTCATCATAGATTTCATAGTGGTCTACCTTCCGCAGGTCCCAGTCAATCCCCGAGGCCCGGAGCATCGCCCCCGACAGTCCCCAATTAATCGCTTCTTCCCGCGAGATCACGCCTAGACCCTCGACGCGCCGACGGAAAATCGGGTTGTTGGTAATTAGTTGCTCGTACTCATCCACCTTAGGACCGAAGTAATGGCAAAAATCCCGGCACTTATCCACCCAACCGTAGGGCAGGTCCACCGCCACGCCGCCGATACGGAAGTAGTTGTGCATCATCCGCATCCCGGTCGCTGCCTCAAAGAGGTCATAGATCAACTCCCGTTCCCGGAAGATATAGAAGAAGGGGGTGTTGGCCCCCAAGTCCGCCATGAAGGGACCGAGCCAGAGTAAGTGGGAGGCAATCCGCGATAATTCCATCATCAAGACACGGATATAGCGGGCACGACGCGGGACGGGCACATCCGCTAACTGCTCCGGGGCCATGACCGTCACTGCTTCGGTAAACATCGTCGCAGCGTAATCCCAGCGGGTCACGTAGGGCAGGTATTGAACGATAGTACGGTTCTCGGCAATCTTCTCCATACCGCGATGGAGATAACCCAGGACAGGCTCACAGTCTTCAATGTTCTCCCCGTTCATCGTCACAATCAGCCGCAACACCCCGTGCATAGAAGGGTGATGGGGACCGAGGCTCAATACCATGCGGTCAGCACGGGTCTCAATCATGGTCATGGGCAGTTCCCCTCGCTGAGCCCATCATAGGCTAAGACCTATCCCAGGAGGGAGGACGACCTAGAGCCTGTATGGTTAGTAGAAGAGCCTGTCTTCCTACATAGTCGTTTAATACAAGAACCCCTAGGACTGCTCGGGGTGGGCTATGACTTGGGCTAGGGTCAGGCTTAAGATGTCTGCCACCTCAGCGGGACTCAGCCCACGGGCAAGTAGCACAGGAATCAGCCGCAATTTGGTCTGCTCTTCTCCTTCTTGACGACCTTCTTGATAGACCTTGGTCTGCTTGAGTGTATCGAGGTTGAGCATCACTTCTAGCTCCTGACGACTCAGACGAGGAAACTTGTAAACCATGATGGTCTCAATTAATTCTATTACTTCACGCTGCAAGCTCTGGTCCTGGACTTGTGCCTGGGTCTGCACCAACAACGTCCTAGCTCGGGCAGGTGCTACCGACTCAGGGGCAACGACTAACTGCACTATCGTCACCCCCAACTGCTCGCTATCGCCCAACTCATCCAGGTAGACTCGCTGCACCTGAGGACTGGCAAGCAGTGCTAGGTAGGGTTGCGCCTGGGTCGGCTCCAGACTACGGGTGGCAAATAAGATGACCGCTTGCCAAGGCTGGGCGGGAGCATGACGGTAGAGATACAGGAAAATCTCAGCAAATAAGCGGGCATAGAACAAGGGGTCAGAGTAGGTCTGGACTTCGACAAAGTAGAGCGGTTGGTGTAAGTCCGTGGGCAGGAAGATGCCATCGAAACGAAAAGCAGTCTGCTTAACCTCCACAGCAGTGAACTGGTAGCTTGCCGCCGTGGTAGCAGGCTGACCAATCAATTCAAAGAAGAATTCCGGGAAGGCCAGAAACAGTTAGTAGAAGATGCTGTCTGTTTTCATAGATGGAGTTTACACAATGCTGGTCAGGTCTTCAGCTACTGCTCATTAAGAGACGCGATAGTTAGACTTCACTCGAAAAAACTATAGGGATTCGGGATGACAGGATTCGAACCTGCGACCTCTGCGTCCCGAACGCAGCGCTCTACCAAGCTGAGCCACATCCCGTAAAACTTATTTATTTTAGCGTATCGGAGACTAGCGAGGGACTTTCAGGGAACCAATTACTAGATCTACCTGACGGTCTGGATAATCTGCCAAACTCACCCTTAGGTAGCGGGCTTCGCCTAGTTCATCAATTGGGACCTCAATACTCCCCGCATAGGTAGAACCATCGGCCGGTAGATCACCGGGCAAACCCGTCGTCAGGGTACTCAGACGGCGGCCCTGGTCATCGGAGACGACTAGAAGGTTGAAAGCATCACCATAGAGGAAACGACGATCCGTACCGCCCTGATTAGTCAGGTTAAGCTCTAAGACTAGGGCATTCGCTAAGCGTTGCACATCCTCGACCCGGAGATTCACCCCAGCACTAGTCGTTTCTTGGGACGCTTGCCCCTGTTCTTGGGCAGCTACTACTTCAGCGGGCTCGAGAATATCTGATTCTTCTAAATTCACACCTGTACTAGCCTGAATGTCCGCATCCGGTAAAGGGACCGGACCCAAGCCTTGGCGACGGATATCTTGCTCCTGTTGCTGAAACCGTGCTAAGACATCAAATTCACGAATAAAACCCTCGGCTTTTTCTTGATTTGCCGAGGGCTGGACTAGGTTTAGGGAAGTGGGCACTGAGACGTTTTTTGCTGCCCGTTGCCCCAGGTTGTAGCCCCAATAGGCCATACCCACCCCTGCTATAATGAGAGCCGTCAAAAAAAGAGCAAAACCCCACGGACTCTGATAGCGGACGGCGGACCGGGCAGTATCAGGGGCCATGGGGTCATGAACTACTTGAGGATCTTAGCGACGACACCAGCACCGACGGTACGTCCACCCTCGCGGATAGCGAAGCGCATCCCCTGTTCGATAGCGATGGGTTGGATGAGTTCGACAATCATTTGGATGTCGTCACCGGGCATCACCATCTCCACCCCTTCCGGTAGGGTAATACTCCCAGTTACGTCCGTGGTCCGTACGTAGAACTGGGGGCGGTAACCAGGGAAGAAGGGGGTGTGCCGTCCGCCCTCTTCCTTAGAGAGGACGTAGACCTGGGCCTCGAACTGGGTGTGGGGATTGATGCTCTTGGGTTTAGCCAAGACCATACCGCGCTCAATGTCTTCTTTTTTGACACCGCGCAATAGAATCCCGATGTTGTCCCCAGCCATCCCTTCTTCCAGGGTCTTCTGGAACATCTCCAGACCCGTGACGATGGCTTTGCGGGTGTCGCGTAGACCAACAATCTCAATCTCTTCGCCGACTTTGACCACACCGCGCTCAATCCGGCCCGTGGCGACTGTACCCCGGCCTGTGATCGCAAACACGTCTTCAACTGCCATCAAGAAGGGTTTTTCGGTCTCACGAGCGGGGGTGGGGATACTGGCATCTACCGCATCCATTAATTCATAGATGCAGTCCACCCACTTATTGCCGCCTTTTTTGGTGGTGGGGTTGGCTTGGATGAAGTCTAGAGCTTCTTTAGCAGAGCCCTTGATGATGGGGATGTCATCGCCGGGGAATTCGTACTTACTCAGGAGTTCACGGACTTCGAGTTCGACAAGTTCCACTAGTTCATCCTCACCTTCCATCAAATCGGCCTTGTTGAGGAAGACAACCAGCGCGGGTACGCCGACCTGACGAGCCAAAAGGACGTGTTCCTTGGTCTGGGGTTCCGGTCCATCGGCAGCGGACACCAGCAGGATCGCGCCATCCATCTGAGCGGCCCCGGTAATCATGTTCTTAACGTAGTCCGCGTGCCCAGGACAATCCACGTGGGCATAGTGCCGCTGATCGGTCTGGTATTCGACGTGAGCGGTATTGATGGTGATGCCCCGTGCCTTTTCTTCGGGGGCCGCATCAATCTCGTCGTATTTTTTAGCTTTGGCGTTACCCAGGGCTGCCAAGGTCATGGTGATAGCAGCGGTCAGGGTGGTCTTACCATGGTCAACGTGACCGATGGTGCCGATGTTGACGTGGGGCTTGGTCCGTTCAAATTTAGCGCGAGCCATGGTGTAACATCCTTGTCTTTATGCAGCGGTGAGCGTTTTTGTCGCCGACCGTGGGGGTGCGGTGGTGTACCCTCGTCGGCTGGTGGAACAGCGGATACCCCGAGCCCCTCTACCTCTCCGTGTGAAAGGCGACAGTAAATCAATTTATCAAATTTTATAAACGAGTGTCAACGGCACCAAGCGGGATCAATGAGTAAGGTCAGCTGGGAGTCTATGATTTATAAGTTTATGAGACCAAGCAAAATCTCTAGGAAGGCTACCCTCTGCTCCTTACCCTTGGTCAGCTAGAGCAGGTATTAAGCTAAGCCAATCTCTAGGACAAAATTTGAATCCCATATTTCTCGATGAACTCGTCTAGGCCACCACCCAAATGATATTCCCACAAACCAAACTGGTTCTCGATCTCCAAATTCGCTATAACTCGGTCGAAAGTAGCGCAGCAATCCTGCCGTGGTCCATGTCGAGCGACGTAAGCAAGGCCATCAATTCTACAAGGATGGGCATGAAATGCTTCGCTCCAGGTTCGAGTGAGAACTCGGTCGCGTCCAACACTTAGCTCAGCATCAGCTCCAAGTTTGTATAAGCTGGGTCCTTGGGTGAGGTCCACAAGGTTTAACGGGCGTTGAGTTGAAAAAATTGATAGGGTACGGCTCTGTAGCCAGCCTTGAGAGAGCGCACATTTCCCTGTTTCCCAAATGGCAGTTTCCGTTAAGGCTGTTTCAACGCTACCACCAGCATAGATGCAACCAAAATTCTTATTCGGGTCATCGTATCGTGAATCACCGCCGAGCCGATACGCGAATGCTTCTCGCTTAGTTTTATGGATGCGATAAAAGAGTCCCTTCCACTGGAATAAAGGTAGTCCTCGCTGTGCTTAAGTCGTCGGGCGGGAGGGGATGGGGAGCAGGAAGGGTCACGTAGCCGCTGTTTCACCCCATTGCTGAGCAAACTGTAGAATTTCGGTTAAATGACCTTCTCGTAATTTTTGTAAGGGGCTTTTACCTTCAAAGCGAGGCGTTTTTCCCAACATGAAAAGCATTTTAGTCCAGTCATCTTCATCGGACAAGGCGGTGAAAACTAGTTCGATTCCCGGTACATCAAACTGCCACTTTGGATAGAGATAGCCACGCTTATGATGGGTGATGGCAAGGATTTTACCTTGTGCCCGCCGCTTGTCTACCCCTTGACGGGTTAACCCCAAATATTCTGCTACTTCAGCCGCACTCCAGCAACCTCCTTCTTCCGCAATTAACTCCCGCTTGACTTGCTCCCCACGAGCATAAGCCGCTTCCTTGGGATCCGGTGCGGCATTCATTAGTAAGCGTTTACCCAGCCAACGGGTTAAAGGCTCAGGGCATTCCGTCTTCAGGTACTCCCTCAACAAATTTAGAATAAGATTGAGCGTTGTTTGCAGTTTCGCTTCTGAAGAGCGTCTCAAGGCTTGCGACGTTTCTTGCTGGGCAGGGGAAAGAGTATCAATCCACAAGTTGACGGGATCAGCCTTGGGTGGCTTCGTAAATGCGCTGCTCATGTTTTTATTTCGCTTAAGACCAACCCTGGTCAACCGATGAATCACGACCTACAACCTTAAGAAATCAGCTGCCCAATTCTAGCTAATCTTGTCAATTTCGTCAACTTGGTAAACTGAAGGCAAAACCCCCAACGCAAGCGGGGGTTTTGCCAGGGTACGCTACGTCTACTTCAGGATGTCGAGGACCTTTCCTTGAACCGTGGCGGCGGGGGGGACTTGGAGCAGTTTGAGGATGGTCGGGGCGATGTCAATGTTCGTTACTTGGGTGAGGTCCGGTCCCTGGATGATGTTGGGTCCGGCGGCGTAGAAGATAGCACTCATCAGGGGTAACGCTGAGTTGTAGCCGTGGGCTCCATAGAAGTTGGGTACGGAGAGGACGGGCGTGGTCACGACGGGATCGCCTTGGCGGATGACCACAGGGACCTGGGTACCGTCGAAGTTGTAACCCGGTTTGAGGATGGCGAACACATCACCTGCATCTTGACCAATCAAGCGACTGGTCCCAAAGCCCTCGGGGAGGGGGCGTTTGGCGAAGATAATGTCGCTGAAGATGGCCTTGTTACCGTCGGTGTAGGTGGCGTTGGTGTCGAGGTAGCCTTTCAGCGCGTCTACGATCTGTTGTTGCAGGTTGGCGTAGGACGTGGTGTCCTCGGTCCCGTTGAGTTCGCGGCCCTGGAGACTGATGTAGACGTTGGCGGCGGGTCCACTGGTGACGGCCCGTACTTTGGTGGTATCTAGCCCAGCGTTGATCAGCAATTGGTTCATGTTGACGGCGGTATGGAAGGGGGCCATGCCGTGGTCGGAGACGACCAAGATGTTGCTGTTCGGGGTGCCCGTGTCATCGGTCCCGACCGCGTTAATCACCTGTTGAACTGCACTATTGGCAATCTGATAGGCGGTCTGGACGTAGTTCTGGTAACGGGCGACTTTAACCGGGTCCTGGCCGGTGCCAATCGAATTGGGGTCACTGATTGAAGTGGCTTGGCGGGGGTCCGTCAGGGTGAACTGGTGCCCGGAGCCGTCGGGCTGCTCAATATAGATCATCACCAAGTCGGCGTTGGGGTTTTGGGCGATGGCGCGTAGCCCTACTTGAGTCTGATACTGCACAAAGGTCCGCACTTGGTCCTGGTAAATCACTTCAAGTTCAGCATCAGGGAAAGTCGTGAAACCAGGGCTAATCCGCTCAGGGATGCGGAAGTCCGGCTGGGGTGCCCAGAACCCGACGTTGTTGTTCACGTCGTCCACGGTGGCGAGGACTGTCGGGTTACGGGGAATGTTGTTGGCGGAGGAGTGGGCGACCCGGACTTGGGACAAGTCGGCGTTGAGCAGGGTGACATAGAAAGCCAAGCCCGCTTTGTTGGGACTGCCCTCTAGGTAAAACTGGTCAGAGGTGTTGAGCTTGACGTAGGCCGGACCCGTGGCAGGCAGACTGAAGGGACCGGGCTGGATGCCGTTAGCAGTATCAAAGAAAACTAGGGTGTCGTAATTGACCGTGCTGTCGTTACTGGTATCGAGGGCCGCAACTTGGATCACATAGGTCGGTCCACCGCTCACGGAGAAAGTATCCAGAGGTGCGATGGTCTGCTGGATCGGGCTAAAGGAAGCCTTCCCGGCGGCGGTGAGTTGGTCCACGGTGGTCTGGGGGGCGGTAGCGAAACCACCCACCAAGTCATAGCCCTTGGCCCCGATGCCGCCAAAGGACCCGAAAGGCACGGTGTAGTCCACGGTGCGGGTGGGAATAGCGGGTTGGACGATGACCCCACTGCTGGGTTCCTTCACATCTACGCCATCACCACCGGGCCAAGTGGCAGTGGCGACGGTTTTGCCGTGTTTGCGGAGTTGGACCCAGAGGGGTTCAGCGGTCGGGGTGGTGGCAGGGGCGGGCGGATTGCCCAGGGTATAGCCGCCAATCGGCGCACCAAAACCACTGATGTTGGTAGTGAAGTTGCTATTGACTAGATGGAAGGAGTTAGCGTTGATATCGTTCTGTGAGGCAATGGAACCTGTGGCAATGGCGATGTGGCTGGGTGCGGTGAGGGAAGGGACGACCGTGATGTTGCGTCTAGCGGCAGTACCATGACTACGCAGGACACCGAGCCCCACGTTCTGATCGAGAACCCCACTACTGAAGTAGGAATCCACGACGGGTTTGGTGGCCCCGTCCAGCGAGATGAGAATAACTTTCGGTGCCGCCTGTGCCACCGTAGACAGCGACAGCACCGCTGCCAAACCTAGACGAGCGATTGGGAAGAAGGATTTCATGGAAGGATAGACCAGAAATGACAAATGTGATTATTTCATGCGGACTTTAAGCTTCCGTTAACTAACCTGTAGCAAATTACCTAAAACCAAGCTAAATTCACCACTAAGACGAAGATTAATCTCTGTATACCCGTGTTAATATTTGTAAAGTCAATCCAGGCAAGCCCTTGACCTCCCTACTTCTAGCCCAGCGTTCGGCAATTAAACCCAGACTCTATGCTTTTGGAGTAGCGGCTTTTTTGGTCAGTATTCCGGTATTTGTCCAGGCTCCCCTGGTTCGCATTGCGCCTTTTTGGAGTCTGGCCTTGACCCTGGGTTGGTTGTTCTTGAGTTACCGTTTACGAACTCGTCCCAATACCCGGCTTTTGGGTAGTCTGCTCTTTGGTTTTACTTTGAGTTGGTGGTGCGGGGGGCTGTACTGGGGCTGGTTGCGTGAAGACCCCTTGTGGCATTTGCCAGTGGAGGCCCTGGGAATACCGATTGCGATGCTTGCTTACCAACATTTTCGGGTGGGCAGTGCTTTTTACCTGGGTTCTTTCGTCGGGACTACGCTCACCGACGTCTACATCTGGGGTACGGGCTTGACTCCCTGGTGGGGACGGGTAATGCGCGATGAGAGTCCTGAGAATTTACAGGTCGTGATGGACCAAGCTCTCGGACAGATGCACACCCTCTGGGGCTTATTCTGGGGCCTTGGGGTCGGGGCACTACTCTTGATTATTGGGCTCTGGGCAATGCGTTCGCGGACCATTCACCACTGGGCGTTTGCGGGGGCGGTCCTCAGTACCCTGGTTGTCGGTGGAATGTTCTGGGCTTCCGCGATGGTGATGGCTTCTTTTTAAGAGAAATTCATTTGGCTCATGACGTCTAAATTCAGTAATTCAGCTAGCTTGCTCTCGTTGAGATAATTTTTTTCAATCAGGATCTCTGACAGAGAACGACCACTAATTTGGGACACTTGGGCCACTTCCGCCGCTTTGAGGTAGCCCAAGTAAGGGTTGAGGACAGTAACGAGGGCCAAGGAACGTTCAGCAAGGTAACGGCACCGCAGGGGGTTAGCGGTGATCCCCTCAACACAGCGGACCCGGAAGGTGCGGAGACTGGTGGTCATCAGTTCTAGGCTTTGTAGTAAATTGTGAGCGATGAGGGGCATCATTACGTTGAGTTCTAGTTGTCCCGCCTGGGCTGCGAGCAAAATCGTCGTGTCGTTACCCATCACTTGAAAGCAGACCATATTCAACATCTCGGGGATGACCGGGTTGTACTTATTGGGCATGATTGAGGAACCGGGTTGGACGGCGGGTAAGTTGATCTCCCCGAGCCCAGTGTTGGGTCCTGAACTGAGCAGACGTAAATCGTTGGCGAGTTTGGTGAGGTCTTGGGCCAAATTACGCAGGGCCGCTGAGGTCTGAACAAAAGCCGCCATACTCTGCATCGAGGCCATCGGGTTACGGGCGGGTCGCAGCGGGAAACCCGTCAGTTCACCCAATACCCCGATCACCTGTTCTCGAAACTGGGGGTGGGTATTGAGGCCGGTACCGCAGGCACTCCCACCGAGACCGAGGGCCTTGAGTTCACCCTGGACAGCGTAGAGCCGATGGTGGTGTTCGAGGACAATATCGGCCCAAGCTTGGAAACTATCGCCCAAACGGACGGGGATAGCATCCTGTAGATGGGTCCGCCCGGATTTGACCACTCCTGCAAACTCCTCTCCGCGTTGGTACAGGGCCTCAGCCAAGTATTCAATCTGGGGTAAAAAATCCCGCAGTAGGATCAAGGCGGCGAGACGAATGGCGGTAGGGATCACGTCGTTGGTGGACTGCCCGTAGTTCACATGGTCGTTGGGGCTGAGAGTCTGGTAATCTCCCTTGGCCTGACCCAGGATTTCTAAGGCACGGTTGGCGATGACTTCATTGATATTCATATGGTGGGAAGTACCCGCCCCGGCTTGGTACACATCCACCACAAACTGGTCAGCGAATTTACCCGCCATCACTTCGGTAGCGGCTTGCTCGATCCCCTGGGCCAATGGGACCGGGATGCAGCCGAGGTCAGCATTCACTAGCGCGGCGGCCCGTTTGATCAGTGCACAGGTGTAGGTAAAGGTGGGATGGGGCCTGAGACCACTGATCGGAAAGTTTTCGACCGCCCGCAGAGTCTGGATGCCGTAGTAGGCGTCGTCAGGTAGCTGCCGTTCGCCTAGGGAGTCTTTTTCGGTTCTCATCCCATTTTCCATTTATCGTACTTATCCTGACATACTCCCGTCATACATCATATGAAGACGGCTGAGACGGGAAGTCACGACACGGGCTGCGCTTTACTAAGGTTGTTGATGCGGCGCGTCCGCAGTTGTACCTGCCGTTTCACTTTGTAAAGATTTTTGACTAACTGTAGCTCGGCAAACTGGAAAGGACTCATCCGCTCGGTGTCTGGGGTATAGCCGTATTCAACCATCTCTAGACGGGTAATGTGTTCGACAGCGGCGACTTGATTAGAAGTTAGTTCCTTGCGCCATTTCTGGAGACTATCTTGGGAGATGGGTTTGAGGGCAGCACTCTTCGTGTTGTAGCGTTTGTCGCCCCAGGATTGTTTCGCCTCAATCATGGCTGGGATGAAGGCGAGGTCTAAAAAAGAACAGATGGACTGGACTTCGCCCTCAGGATTAGTGACCAGATCCTCGTAGCGTACTAACCGCACCCGTTCATCCCCGCCCCACTGCTTCAACAGATCCATGCTCTCGCGCCACTTCTGGGCATGGACGACAGCGGGTTTTTCACCGGACCAGGACATCTTGGCGAGAGACGCGACGACGGCACGGGGGTCACGCAACATCCAGAGTACCCGCGCCGTGGGGTACCAAGCCAGGAGGGTCCCGAGGTGGCGATAGTGGTCGGGAGTCTTCTCACCCCAGCGCGGCTTCTGGACGAGCGCGAGGTATTCTTCCATGACCCCAGTAAATATTTTTTGGTAGCTGAGGGTCCCCATCGTCTCTAAACGCACTAAAGCCCGGTCTGCCTCAATACCCAACTGACCAAACTCAACCGTGTCCTTGAAGGTCTGCCAAAATACCCGGAAATCGGCGGGACGGCTCATATTTAGCTGGGGATAGCGCAGCATCCAACGGTCTAAAAAGTGAGTTTCTGGACCAATGACGACCTCGGGATGGGCGGTCAGGATTGAGTTCATGAGTGTGGTGCCCGAGCGGGGCATACCAACGATGAATATGTGGGACATTAGGACTCCTCACCGTAGTACAAAGTGAAACCAACATAGAACGATCCCCCAGTAACAACAACCAAGGAAAAAACGTAAAAATTAAACTGTTCAAATATTCTTTAGGTCATAATACTTACTGTAATTAACTTAGTAGATATTCTGGCCTGACACCCTATCACGATGAGTCCCCTCCGCCAAGGCTGCCTAGCCCCCACAAACATTCTCGCTAGAAATGGGTCGGGCCGTACGCGTAAAGATGACTCATAGGCCATTGCAGTCCTAAGGATGGACTGACCTTCTCTAAGCGTGGACAGTGGCCTGTTATACCGATGATGAATTGTGTTTGTGATTCTGGTACCTGTACTTTTCCCTGGTCCTTTAGTAGTAGAGCGGGAAGTCTTACAATGAGAGGAGATGTCTGGAATGCTCATGGACCCCGCGTCGATTGCCCAAACCCTGAACACAGCTTTCCCCACAGGCACAGTCCAAGTCCGCGACTTGACGGGCGGGGGCGATCACTTCCAAGCCCTTGTGGTGGCTCCCCAGTTCGAGGGCAAAAATCTCGTTGAACAACACCAACTAGTCTACGCGGCCCTCGGTGACTTGATGCGCGAACGCATCCACGCCTTAGCTCTACAAACCTACACCCCGGCCCAATGGGAGAAACTGCAATGAATGACTTGACCAAAAAGAAGCTCGATGACCTGATTACCAGTAACCCCGTGATGGTCTTTATGAAGGGAGACCGTTACTTCCCCCAGTGTGGGTTTTCGGGGGCTGTCGTTCAGATTCTGGAGACTACCGGGGTAGATTATGAAACTGTGGACGTACTGTCAGACCCAGATCTTCGCCAAGGGATCAAGGAATACTCCAATTGGCCGACCGTCCCCCAGGTTTACATCGGCGGCAAGTTTGTCGGCGGCTCAGATATCCTGCGTGAACTCTATTACCGTGGCGAACTCCAAAGCTTACTAGAGCCAGTGAAGCAGTAATTGCCGTCGCCTCCCTCGTACCCTGACGAGCATAGGCAAGCAGGATAGGGGGAGCAAGAATGTCTTTTCAACTTTTTCGCCTTGGTCCCCTACTAGTGGGGCTACTTAATTCCCGCGAGCGGTGGTGATGGGTTGGAGTTCCTGGATGACGCGTTCAGCCCGGTAGATCGAGCGCAGGGACTCAAGGAGAGCGGCACTGTGGACCCCGACGGTCCGGTTCACCCGTGGGTCAAAGCCAAAGGCACCGCCGAGAGATTGAATATTGCCATCGAAAACTAGACCCACGACCTCGCCTTGGCGGTTGACCATCGGACTGCCGGAGTTGCCGCCGATGATGTCGGTGGTGGCAGCAAAGTTAAACGGGGTCCCTAGGTTGACTTGGGTTTTGGCAGTTAACCAACTGGCAGGTAGGGCATAGGGGTCCTTCCCGGTCGCCCGGTCAAACGCGCCCCCGATAAACGTCACGGGCTGAACCGTGCACCCTCCTGGTAGCCTTGGACGGAACCATAACTCAGGCGCAGGGTGAAGGTGGCATCGGGGTAGGTACTCGTCCCCTGAGTGGCGAAACGAGCCTTGGCAACGAGTTCGCTATTCTTTTTGAGGGTGGATTCAATCTTATCCTCGTAGGTCTTACGCAGGGCGCGGGCTTCAGGGTCAATGCGCTGGGCCAACTGGATCATCGGGTCATCACTGCCAGCGGTTCCGTTCTTCCATAACTGTTGCCGCAGGCTGACATCGGCGAGTTTGGTCCCCTGGACTAGGGACCGCGCGAGGTCTTCGGGGGATTCTTTCCCCAACACTTTTTGCACCAAGGGGTCATCCGCGCCTAGATTCTCATGCAACTTGCTCAAGGAGAAGGCCAGGGTGGTTTCCTCTAGGGCCGGATAAATCGGAGCGGGGGAGAAAAGACCCTGGGTCATCCTCGTGACGCTGTTGGTGCTGGAAGACTACCTCAAAACTTTGGCCCAAGAGCAGAACATCCCTCCAGAGCGTGAGGGGACTTTCTCGCCAACCAGTACTTGTTCTATGAGCAGCGCAACGCCAAAGCCTGTGTTGCCGCCGATGTGATGGTGATACCGGACGTGCCTGGGGGCGGACGGGATAGCTACATGATTTGGGAAGAGGGACAAGTCCCTGCTGTGGTCTTTGAGATGACCTCCGAAAGTACATGCAAGGATGACCAAGGGAGGAAAAAGGACCTCTATGTCCGTCTGAGAGTGCGGGAGTATTGGTTATTTGACCCCAAGGGGGAATGGATTAAGGAACCATTGGTTGGCTATCGTCTGTCGGCAGGGGTTTACCTGCCCATTAGGGACTATTGCTCTAGTGTGCTGGGTCTGCGTTTAGCGATTGGAGGGGCGGTGATTGGCTTCTATCATTTGGACACGGGGGAGAAGTTGTTTAACCCCGACGACCAGAAGTAAGCGCGGCGAGAGGCTGAGCGTGTTAATGAAATTCTCCGCGCTCGTTTGCGAGAGTTGGGTGTAGACCCGGACCAAGTTTGACCGGAGTACACACCTTGAAGAGTCACCCTAGAACCCTGCGCCCTGTGTGCCGGGGCCATCGTCCAAGCCCGCGTGGGTCTCTTGGTCTATGGAGCCGATGACCCCCAAGCTGGAGCCATCCATACTGTCTGGAATCTACCGGCAAGCCCACGCTCTTGTCACCCACTCACCGTCCTAGCTGGAGTCGAGGAATTGGCCTGCCGCGAACAGTTGCAGCAGTGGTTCCAGCGTCTACGTCTTGATACTTAATCAATTAGGCGTATTCATACTATTTTAATGGACGTAGGGAGGGTAATCAGTAATAGGTGTTTTCTTATTGATAAGTTCTATCTCTTTCGTTACCCTCTCATTACCCCTTGATTAATTTATGGTCCTATTATCAACATCTGGCAAGAATAAATACTTGTCTAAAGGAGAAAACGATATGAATGACCCTATTCTGTTATGGAATCTGGTCGCCTTGGAAGCAAACCGGGTAAGCCATACCAACGGACTAAACGAACAAACCGGCCCAACGCGTAGCGCACGCGCGCTGGCGATTGTTCATCTAGCGATGTATGACGCCTATGCCGGAACCGATATACCGGCGGCCCTGCCGCGTTACCTGGCCCTCCCACCGGCACCCCCTGCTGGTGCTTCAATTGATGCGGCTGTCGCAGCGGCGGCGCACAAAGCTCTGTCTGAGTTGTTTCCAGGACAGCGGTCTTTCTTTGATCTTATGCTTGCTGCCGCCGATGATCCGTCCGATCCAGGCACGAGCTTTGGGGTGGCTGTGGCCGAGGCAATCCTGGCTGACCGAGCAGGCGACCCTAGTGGCGACAGTCCGGGCTATGTGCCCTCGTCGGCACGCGGCAAGCATCGCCCCGATCCCGATAACCCCGGCCAGGGTTTCCATGGTGCGTTTTATGGCGCGAACGCTAAGGGGTTTGCTGTCACTGAGCGTTTTGAACTAGCCGCCCCGCCCTTCGCTAATGATGAATACCGAAATGCCCTGCGGGAGGTGCGTGGCAAAGGTATCGCACCGGAACTCATGGGAACACTCCCAGCAGGTGTTGCGGCCCGGACCGTGGATGAAACTTTGATCGGTGTTTTCTGGGCCTACGACGGGGTAGCTCAATTAGGATCGCCGCCGCGTTTGTATAACCAGATCATCCGCTTGGTTGCCACAGCCCGCGCTAACTCGGCTGCCGCTAATGCCCGCTTGTTTGCCTTCGTGAACGTCGCGATGGCTGATGCCGCGATGCTTGCGTGGGACCAGAAGTACATTCATGATCTTTGGCGACCGGTCCTCGGTATCCGTGAACACGATACCTCCATGGGACCCGCAACCACTGCGTGCGAAAACGATATTGTTGAGGGCTGTGATACTGGGTGGCTGCCCCTAGGTGGACCTCAGACCAATCGCCTGGGCAAGAACTTCACCCCACCGTTTCCCGCCTACCCCTCGGGACACGCGACCTTCGGCGCTGCCGCCTTCCATATCACGCGGCTCTTCTACAACGAAGGGGGTAGGTTGAGCGACGGCACGTTGAGCCGTGACAATTTGTTCGATGGCCTTTGTTTCGTGTCCGACGAGCTCAACGGCATCAGCACCGACAACAAAGGTACAGTCCGGCCCCGCCATCTACGCGACTTTCCCGGCGGTCTAGCGCAAATGATTGAGGAAAACGGGCGTAGCCGGGTATACCTTGGGGTCCACTGGGTGTTTGATGCTTTTGCCGTAACAGCAGATGGCACCGCCGATATCACAAGGCAGGATGGCGACAAATATATTGGCGGCGTTCCCCTCGGCCTCCAGATTGCAGAAGACATCTTTCTGGCGGGTGGGGGCATTGCGCCGGTGCTGTCAACGGTCGGTCCGCGTCCTTAAGCTAACGAGGCGAGCGTCTGTTGACCGCCAATTCTCTGAATGGGTAGGTTTGACGGATGCTCGACCTTAAGGTACTACGCTTACTACGAGTTGCCGTGGTTCCGCCGTCTACGTCCTGATACCCTAGAGGCGGTCCAAACGGAGTAGGTGATGCCCTGGCAAGAACCGTTGAGCGCGGCGACAGCGGCGGCGTTGGCAGCGGGAGAAGTGTTACGCCAGCACTGGGGACGACTCAGTAACATCACCGAAAAGTCCCCCGGCAACCTCTGTCAGTGAGGCCGATACCCACACCGAGCAAACTATCCTCAAAATCCTGGGGGGGTATTTCCCGGATTATGCGGTCCTTGCTGAGGAGTCGGGTCAGCGGGGCACGAGCCCTTCCACCTGGGCCATTGACCCGCTTGATGGGACGACGCAGACGGACGGGCGGAGGCCCAGTATCTGGGATACTTTCGCCCATACGCCAGGGAAAATAAACCAGGGCGAGACCGGGGATGTGGCCTGTGAGCATTACCATCCTTGGCAGGCAGACTGTCAACTGATCAAAGAACTGGGGCTGAGCCATTACCGCTTCTCGATCAGTTGGTCGCGGGTGCTGCCCACGGGGACGGGCAGGTTTGCATTCACGTTGGCTCGGTGAAATCAAAAACGACGTACTCTTCCGTTAGAAAAGCCCGCGATTGAGAAAAGTCAATGAATTTGGCTTCATCAGCCGTATATTGCTTGGCTGCTTCCATGCCTTCAGGTGTATTGAAGTTGGCAAGAAAGTCAGCCATACTATCCCACCAAAGTTCTGTCACGCCATCGTAGGGCGGTGCATCAAAGCCGCGAGCTTTGATGAATTGCTCATTGAGTGGCGTAGCTAGCTTGTGGCTCTGGACATACTTCTTCGCTCTGAGGGCTTGCGCCAGCCCGCGAATCAGCATTGCGTGGTCCTCTCGCCAGTAAGTATGAAATTCTTCATCCGTCAGGTCTGCCCGTTTACGAATGCAGTACACGTACTTGATCATGGGTGATAATCCGGGCGATTCAGGGTGTAGTTCTTTGAAGACAACGCCATGACTATGCTCCCTTGGCGAATTTCTGTTCAGTGTACAATATGCCAATCCACGCCCTTCCAGTCTTGAGATTGAGGAATTTTTTGTGCTAACTCGTCATGATTTCCCCGCTGATTTCGCTTGGGGGGCGGCGACGACTAGCTACCAGATTGAAGGAGCGACGCAGACGGACGGGCGGGGGCCCAGTATCTGGGATACTTTCGCCCATAGGCCAGGGAAAATAAACCAGGGCGAGACCGGGGATGTGGCCTGTGAGCATTACCATCCTTGGCGGGCAGACTGTCAACTGATCAAAGAACTGGGGCTGAGCCATTACCACTTCTCGATCAGTGGGTCGCGGGTACTGCCCACGGGGACGGGTGCGGTGAACCGGGCGGGACTGGATTTTTTCATAACCTACGCCTGCGATAAGACCCATAACTCTAAGTATTTGATTTCAATTTATCTTCTGCATTAATCGAGGTGCCCTTATGTGGACTATAGTGGACCCGGAAAACTGGACAGCTAGCTAAGCGAGTCTCCTGCTCCATAAACTGGATACCCACAGGAGCAATACGATGAAAGAGACCCGCAAAAAACACAGCCCAGCGTTTAAGGCCAAGGTCGCCTTGGAAGCACTCAAGACTGAGCAGACCATCGCGGAACTGGCCGCCCGCTATGAACTA
>Ga0163154_10003561_pt1 | contig 21434 bp, 18 predicted proteins | sample OliLakLV19MP9P1_FD_148649 | JGI IMG/M metagenome (GOLD analysis project Ga0163154, IMG submission 148649) | Freshwater microbial mat bacterial communities from Lake Vanda, McMurdo Dry Valleys, Antarctica - Oligotrophic Lake LV.19.MP9.P1 | ecosystem: Environmental > Aquatic > Freshwater > Lake >...
TTGCGGATGATAGATAAATCAAATGCTGTTAGAAATAGAAAATCTTAAAATTCAATACGGCTCTAAAGCGGCAGTCGAGAATATTAATCTGCAATTACAAGCGGGCGAAAGTTTGGGGCTGGTGGGCGAAAGTGGCTGTGGAAAATCGACTTTGGGGCGATCGCTCTTACAATTATTACCAAAAGCGGCGAAATGGCAAGGCGAGATTAAAGTTGACGGGGAACAATTAAATTTTGCCCAAACTAATGCTCGAACTAATAAAGTTAGTAGGGAACAGTTGCAACATTGGCGAGGGGAGAAAGTCGGCTTAATCTTTCAAGATCCAATGACCCGCTTAAATCCATTGATGACTATTTCCGATCATGGCATTGAAGTATTGCGATCGCATTATCCCAAAATTTCTAAACAACAGGCGTATAAAAAAGTTCAAGAAACCTTAGCATCGGTAAATATAGAGCCAAGCCTGATTAATCAATATCCCCATGAATTTAGTGGTGGAATGCGTCAACGGGTGATGATTGGCTTATCGCTGCTTTTAAATCCGACTTTATTAATTGCGGATGAGCCTACTACTAGCTTGGATGTCACGATCGCGGCGGAAATTTTATCTGAGTTAACACTTCTGCGCCAATCTCGAAATATGGGATTGATTTTAATTACTCACGATCTAGGTTTAGTTGGAAAATATTGCGATCGCCTAGCCGTAATGTATGAAGGCATGATTGTGGAAACTGGATCGACTCAAACCATAATTCAAAATCCTCAACATCCATATACTCAAAGTCTATGGCGATCGGTAATTCACTTTTCGGATCGAGTTGATACTAGAGCATCTTCCCAACTGAATCCATATCATTCTCATCCATTAGTTACTTATCCATTAGTTAAGACTACAAATCTCACAAAGCTCTATATATCTGGAAACTGGCTGACGGGGCGATCGGTTAAAGGGATCGAAAATATTAGCCTTCAAATTGCCGCAAGTGAAGTATTAGGAATTATTGGTGAAAGTGGATCGGGGAAAAGCACCACAGGACGCGCGATTTTGCAACTGATTCAACCTGATTCTGGCTCGGTAGAATTTAATGGCGTGGAGTTAACAAAGCTCAATAAAACCGATTTACGCCAAATGCGATCGCAAATGCAAATGATTTTTCAAGATCCCAGAGCCTGCCTAAATCCTTACATGACTATCCTTAGAGCCGTTGCCGACCCATTACTAATTCACAAAATCGAGCCAAATTTAGCAGCCTGTAAAGCTAAAGTTTTAGATATTTTAGACAGAGTAGGATTACCCCTCGCATTTATAGACCGATTACCCAAAGAGCTATCAGGAGGGCAGTTACAAAGGGTAGCGATCGCTCGTGCCTTAATTACTCAACCTCAGTTTTTAATTTGCGATGAGCCAGTGAGTATGTTGGATGCGATTATCCAAAAACAAGTTTTAGAACTCATGACCGCACTCAAGCAAGAATTTAATTTGACTTATCTATTTATCACCCACGATCTAGCAGTAGCTCAATCTTTTTGCGATCGCCTGATCGTCATGTACCAAGGGCAAATTGTCGAAGAAGGTACCACAAGTATTTTGACTAATCCCCAACATCCTTATACCCAAAGCCTTGTCGCTTCTATTCCTTAGTCTTGATAAAACAAGGTTTGTAAAATCAAAGCAAGTACTATATTGGGTTTAAGACTTTACTTGCTCTACATACTGGCGTAAAACTTTGTTAACTAGAGTTTTATATTGCGTTCCTTGAGATTGAAACCATTGTTTTACATCTGGATCTAGTAGAACTAGGTTTTTGGCTCGATCTGCTGAAATGATGCGGATTATATTTTCTTGACGTTCTGTCCAGACTACTACTGCTATTCCAGAACCGAGAAACCCGATTCCCAAACAGCGATCTTCATCATAATCAAAATGATCGTCTAGCTTAATCAACATCTCACCATCAAACATTGCGGGAACATCTAAAAATCAATCTCATGCTTACGGATATTTCCAGAGTTTTTTGTCTCATCCCAGTCAAATTCCATGAAAGATGTAGAAGTTTAAGACGACTTTTTCGATTATCGCATACTTATCTGAACGGTTCTACTCGACCGAAAATGATGACTTAAAAAAAGATTTTTTAAAGTATGCTGATAAATTGATCCCAAGTTAAGCCCTTAGCAATGTAAACAGGTTGAGCAGGATTATAAGGAGCTTTGAGGCGATCGATAGTTACAACCTTAGAATTCTCTGGGATTACGGGTAGATCTGGATCGTATTCAGTGGCTCGGCTCAAACAACTAGAAAAACCTTTGAAAATCATGATTTCTTCTAATATTCCATCAACGTCAATAGTTACAAGTAAGAGTTCCTGCGATCGCCCCGATGTATATTGCTCTAATTGTTTTTGGGCAATCATTTTTTCTAATCCTACAGCTTCATCAGGCATATCGATCGGAATTTTATAAGAGTCATAATTTAAAGAAGTTGAGAGAAGATATTTAGCTATGCAGACTTTACTAAGGAAATATCAGTAGACTGCTTTGACGGGATAGCACGAAGCAAGCTTAATAACTCCTGCAATTCTTGAGGTTCTAGCAATTCATTCAAGTGAACTATACCTGTTTTCCTCTGTTCGGAGTGGCGGCGTTCACCTAAATCAGTAAGTTCTTTAATTCTGATCTTGATATTATCATTCATAACTCATACTCCATAAGCTCGACGGTACCATTGGGTAAAATCTTGGCAATGTTGGTACGGGGCTAAGAACCCATATATTCCAGTATCTGCATCAAACGTATCCAATCTAATAATCCTTAAAGATTCGAGAGCTTGAAATATCAAATATTAGATGCCTGTAAGTTTCATTACTAGATTTTATGTTAATTTTCGATCGATGACCAAGGAATATTTGGATTATGGCTAATTCTCAAAGTTAGAAGTTTATAAAACTTCCATAGAAAATTAAGGATAAAAGTGGTTAAGGAATCTTAAAGTCAAGTTAAAATTATTAACTACAGATTGAATATGAGTTAACTGCTATGTCTATTCCCGATCCAGACCGTGTAATTATTTTTGATACCACTTTGCGTGACGGTGAGCAATGCCCTGGGGCTACCCTAAATGTTGAAGAGAAATTAATTATTGCGCGGCAACTGGCGAAACTGGGAGTTGATGTCATTGAAGCAGGATTTGCGATCGCCTCACCCGGAGACTTTGAAGCCATTCAAAAAATTGCAGAAGCAGTAGGTATTGAAAATGGACCTGTAATTTGTAGCTTGGCAAGGGCAATTAAGGCTGATATCAAAGCGGCGGCGGCAGCGATTAAACCTGCGGCGAAGGGTAGAATCCATACTTTTATTTCCACCTCAGATATTCATCTAGAATATCAATTGCGAAAATCCCGTGCGGAAGTCTTGGCGATCGCCTCAGAAATGGTCAGTTATGCCAAGTCATTTTGTGATGATATTGAATTCTCGCCAATGGATGCCACCCGTTCCGATCCAGATTATCTCTATACCGTTTTAGAGGCGGCGATCGAGTCAGGAGCAACTACTGTTAATATTCCCGATACGGTTGGTTACACTACGCCCGAAGAGTTTGGGGCTTTGATCCGAGGGATCAAACAGAATGTACGTGGTATTGATAAAGCGATTATTTCGGTGCACGGACATAACGATCTAGGCTTGGCAGTGGCAAATTTCCTCGAAGCGGTAAAAAATGGAGCGAGACAGCTTGAATGTGCCATTAATGGGATTGGCGAACGGGCGGGAAATACAGCTTTAGAAGAAGTGGTGATGGCTTTACACGTCCGCCGTCAATATTTCAATCCTTTTTTGGGTCGTCCCGAAACCTCAGAAACTCCACTCACGCAAATTGATACTACCCAAATTCACAAAACCTCTCGTCTGGTTTCGCAATTTACAGGAATGTTAGTACAAGCAAATAAAGCGATCGTTGGGGCTAATGCCTTTGCTCACGAGTCGGGAATTCATCAAGATGGCATTCTCAAAAACAAGCTCACCTATGAGATTATGGATGCTCAGTCCGTGGGATTAGCCGATAATCTGATTGTGTTAGGAAAACATTCGGGTCGTCATGCCTTTGGAGCTAGACTAAAGGAATTGGGCTTCGATCTTTCCGAGCAAGAGCTAAATAAAGCGTTTGTGAGATTTAAAGAACTCGCCGATAAAAAGAAAGATATTAGCGACTGGGATTTAGAAGCGATCGTCAACGATGAAATTCGCCAAGTTACTAAAGCATTTCAGCTAGAGCAGGTACAGGTCAGTTGTGGCGATCGCTCAGTTCCCACAGCTACAGTCACAATTCTCACGCCAGATGGTCAAGAAATCACCGATGCCGCAGTCGGTACGGGTCCAGTCGATGCAGTTTACAAAGCAATTAATCGTCTGATTGATGTGCCAAACCAATTAATTGAGTTCTCGGTGCAATCGGTTACAGCAGGAATTGATGCCCTTGGAGAAGTCACGATTCGACTAAAACACGAACGCGGAATTTTCTCCGGATACGCTGCAAATACCGATATCATCGTCGCCTCAGCCACTGCTTATATTAATGCTTTAAATAAGCTTCATCATGCTTTAGTTTCATCTCAAAAGCTAGAAAAAGTATAGAGAGCTAGTTTTCGCTGCGGTTTTCCAGAATCCAATCAATTTCAGGTAATTTAAGAGTTAGGCTTTCCAATTCTTCTTTACCTGATTTTTGGAGTGTTTTTAATAAATCCGAGCTATCTCGAACTAATTTAGTTACATTCACTTCCATGTATTCTGGTTGAAAGTCTCGAAGCCTAGATATCCCTTCACCTAATAAAATCTTGCTGCCGTTCCAGTTGCGATCGCCCAAATGATAAAGCCCCACAGCAATTTGTAAAAGTCCTTGATAAAAGGTTTTTTCAGGAAAATACGCATCCATCCACATCGCTTCTAACAGGTCGTGACAAGCATAAAATTCCTTTTGATTAAACTGCTCTATCGCCTTTTTTAGTGCCTTTTCGAGGTTAGGTAGATCTGAACTCATAAATTTTTGGTAACTTATTAATTCGAGTCATTAATTCGAGTTAGTACGTGTATCGGTCTTCTTTAATCGTAATCCCATAATCACTATAACTTTGAAAGTTGAGGTCGTAAAATCTCCATTGCTTTAGCACGGTGACAGATCTGAGATTTTAACTCTGGTAGCATTTCGGCAAAGGTTAATTTATATTCGGGAACGTAAAATACTGGGTCGTAGCCAAAGCCGTATTCACCTCGTGGTAGATCGATAATTTCGCCCTGACAAATTCCTAATGCTTCTGCCCTAATTTCGCCTTTGGGACACGCAATCGCGATCGCACAGACAAATTGAGCCTGACGGTTAGTTTCATTTTTCAATTCCGACAACAGCCGCTTAATCCGCTCCGCATCCGTACTAGCATAACGAGCCGAAAATATCCCCGGTGCGCCATCTAGTGCCATTACTTCTAAGCCCGAATCATCCGCAATTGACCATTCTTGGGTAGCGATCGCAACTTGAGATGCTTTAAGGTGAGCATTTGCCAAAAATGTGGTGGCAGTTTCTTCTACTTCCAGATCTTTGGGCTTTAACTTTAACTCGATTAGGTGCTGATTAAAATTATCTGCAGAATTATGGGAAGGTTTAGTGGAGAAATCATGAGAAAAGTTACTATAGTTGGTTAAATACATTTGTAGCTCTGCCACTTTTCCCGCATTGCCACTAGCAATAATTAATGTTTTGAGCATTTCAAGTTTATTTTTTTATAGATTTTTAGTTCAACTTTTCGAGTTTAAATCTCAATTATTTCTGCCTAATTTACATTACGCCCAATCATCTCTACCATCATTGCTAGAGCCGTAGACTTTAGTTTCTGCATGAATTTTGCGAGTTTTAGCAAATAATTCTGATTCTGATAACTGCCACTTTTCTAAAATTTTAATCAAGTCAGATTGAATATCTCTTGCCCCCGGAAATCCTCGATATCGAATGCAAAGTCTGGCTAAATCCGCAAAATTACGATCGCTAGTCTCAGTAACTCGCATTAGATCGTTAACAAGATTGCGATCGCCCCGATATAGAGGATGCAGTTGGTCTTTCTTCGGATTTATTACCTTAGGATCTGCCATATTCTAACGTCGCAAAATAATCATCTCAGAGTCTGTCCCTGTCATTACAGCAGAAGTCCTTGCCAAGATATGTTGTTCGGTATCGAGTAAAAATAATTTCTTAAAACTCAATGCCTGCGATCGCTTTTCTAAATCGGTTACCAATTGTTCCTGTAATTCAGGGTTAAGTTGATACCAAGCATCGGATAATTGCACGATTAATCTGCCTAGTTTAAAGTTGGTCTGCACTGAAGCAATCAAAGCTGCGCCATAGGATTTGGAAATGTCTGTTACTTGAGCTTGAATACTAGAAATTAAAACCCGATCGGGAGAAATGGGAACATCTCCAGCTTCAGGCGGAATGATCTCACTTATACGGTTAGATCCAGGTTGATTGACTGCCACCGAGTTAACAGGATGGGGCTTTAGCGATAGTAACAAGCTCAAAATTAAAACAAAAGCAAATGTTCCTAAAGGCTTTGCCAAGATAGGTTTAAGGCTGGCAGATGTAGTTATGGGCTTTAAAAACTCAGAAAGCGATCGCCCAATGGGAGCTAGAGCTATAGATGTCTTTTTCCATTGGCTGGTAGCTTGGAGATTAGTTTGGAGATTTTGCCAAGACTTATTGACTGTGGGCACAGATGCAACCTTAGTTGCAATCATATTAAGAGGTGGATCGATTTTTTCAACTACCTTAGTCACAAAGGTAAGTAAAGTTGGTACGAGCGGATCTTGAATAAAACTCCACGCCTCTTGCAATTCAGCTTTGACCTTTTGTTGGAGTGGAGTAGGCAAAGTTCGGTCAAATTTTGGTGTGCTTATTTCGGGAATGACTGCATTAACTGCGGTAGTGGTTGACTGAGAATTTTTGTCTGAACCCTTTCCTAAACTAGATATTCGCATTTGGAGTTGTGCCAAAAATACCCTGACTTTAATTAACAAGCTTTGAAACTGTGATGTAAAATTGCTCATATTTTGTAATGTTTGTTGGTAATAGTCCCAATTATATTTTTAGCAACTTGAATTATTTATTTAATAAATGTTGAATTAGATAATTAAATTTGGCAATTTAACTAAAAAATCTTAATTAAAATCTTAAATGTATTAGAATTAGTCACTAAATACCTTAACCTAAAACTTGTTTTAATGGCGATTCAAGGTTGTCGAAATGCTATAGAAGAACTCGTTATTGAAGAAACGAAAAATCAGGTCATGCGCTTATCTGGTACGGTTAAAGCTAAAACTAGCATTGATGATGTTGCTGCCTATGCTTTAAATCGCTTACCACCGATGTATGCTACTACACGTCGCGGCTATATTCAACAGCAAAAACGGGCTTATAGCGAGCTCAAGCAAGAAATACCTCAAACTATCAGTAGGGGGTTAATTGGGGTCAGAAAAGATTCCCTTAAAGATACAACTTCTTTGCCCGAAAGTGAATTAGAACGGGAAGAGCGATCGCTTTTAAAGTTGCAAGAGCTTTTTGGCACTAGCGATTTACGGTGGCGAGACGTGCCCAAAGCATTGGAATCAGTCCTAATGGATATAAAGCTTAAAGGTGCGGTTTCTTATAGTAATTATCAAAGTAAAGCCGTGCGTAGTGCTTCTAATGTATCGAGTTATCTCAAACGGCATTCAGAAGAAATTTTTTGGAAAAGTCAGAACTCTAAGCCCCTGATCGAAGATAGTATTGCGCAAATGACCGATATGAGAGAGTTGGCATCCTACATAGCTCCTGCTTTATGGAATTTTGTTAACACTTTAGAAAATTTAGTAGGTTCGATCGCTCAAAGGCAAATTAGTCGCCTAGATTCATCTTTAACTAAAAGAGTTAGCTTGGAAGAAGTATGTGCGTACGCCCTTAATCGATTGCCACCCATGTATGCCACGACTGAAAATGGCTTAATATACTGGCGAGATCGAGCCCGTAATGAATTATCTACAGATATTTTACTTACCGTACGTCAAGCCATCATGCTTATCCTTAAATCCCCATCTCGATTTTTACCACCACTGCCCTCAGACAAGTTTTCTGCCGAACAAGAAATAGCGACCGCCGAGTTAAAAGATATATTGCAAATTAATGATATAGATTGGCGAAATGTTGCGGTTGTCGTCCAAGATGCGATCGAGCAATCCCAAAGGGGAGAAATTATCTGGGTATCACGGGAACGTCGTAATCAATCAGACGGAAGATCATCTAGCTGGTAATTATATATTTGTCAACTAGAAACTCAACTTAGAATTAACTATGACGAATTAATTACGACGAATTAACTAAGACAGGCATCACTATGACATCGACCAAATACAGGTGTCGGATCTAGCCCAGTAATTTGCTGAAATTGAGATCCAGTCAGGGATGATTTGAAGTTAGAGATACCTTCCCAAGCCTGTAGACGTTCGTGAGCCTGCTTGATAAATTCTGTGCCTTTAATAAGTGGTAATTTCAACCAACTTGCAACAATTGTCTCTACGATCGCCAATTCAATTTGAGGAGGAGCATAAGCAATTAATAATTCCTCTAAATAGTCGTCAAAATCTTCGGTTTCATCACCGTGGAGTTCGTAACTATCAATAATATAATGCACCCGTTGGCGACTAATTTGCTCCCACAATTCCATTTCTTTGCATGATAATTTCTGTAATCTATGCCATCTTTTTAACAATGGTCACAATCGATAGCATTATGGCTAATATAACATGAGAGACGAACCACAAAAGATAATCACAGTCATTATTTGCAGCTATCTTTGACTTTCCTTACTAATGGATTAGTCTAATGGATTAGGAGAATATCTAAATCAACTCGATCGCTATCTCATATTCAGAAAATTCATTCCTAAAATCTAGCCGACCTCCACCGTCTTTGATAAGACCTGTCATCTAAACCTCTCTGTCCTTCGGTTCTTTTTAGTTCATTATCTTGAATAATTTGATTTAAGGCAACAATGCGATCTCCAGTAGCTGGATGGGTATTGAGAAAAGTCGGAGAATTACTAGAATTGCGGGTTAGTTTTTGCATAAACATCGGCATTGCTTTTACGGCATATCCAACTCTACTTAAGTTTTCTAGTCCACGGCGATCGGCATCAAATTCAGCTTCTCGACTGTTAGGTAAGCGCAGTGCCAGTTCGGTTCCCAAATTAACGATCCGATTGCGATCGGCACCGACTAAAGTGATAATTCCTTGGGTAATCGCTTGTTGTTTGACTTGTTCTAAAGCGTGCTTGCCTGTAATATGACCCATCTCGTGGGCAATGACACTAGCTAACTGTGCTCGATTATCCGCCGCCGCGATCGTGCCTGTGTTGATGTAGACATATCCTCCCATTGTGGCAAAAGCATTGATATTGCGGTCATCGACTACTTGAAAGGTGTAGGGAATCTTGGGGCGATCGCTCTGGGGGACTAATTCTGCGCCGATACTTTTTACTAAGTTATTAGCATCCCGATTGCGACTCAACCGCACTTGAGAGATAATATTACGATTTATTTGACTGCCCAACCGTACCTCTTCACTATCCGAGATATTGGATATTTCCACAACCTGAATGATCGTGGGGACAATTCTGAGTAAATCCGATAAATCTATGGAACTAGCTGAATATGGTGTCGCTAAAATCGCCAATGAAGCCGTAATCAATACAGCCAAAAGAAATTTATGACAGCGTTGTAGTGGATATAAAATTAGCTGATTGAAGTTCTTTTTCATACTTTTTCATGCTTTATAGATATTTGTGAATATTTGCGATCGGGATAAATTAGGACTTAGATACCTGCATTGACCGCAGATGGATGTTTTAAGTTTCCTAAGCAGTAAAAAGTCGATCTAGATCGACTTAAACTCATAATTAGAATTGCTGTCCTATGATAAATTAATCCTTGAGGTCATGCGAATCAAACCTTTGTTAGCCCTCCTAATTTTTTCTTAGTCATCTTCTTATTGTTGGGATTATCGTTGAAATGAATACTGAAACTAAAAATCTAGTTTATCAAGCCGAAAGCTGCTATCTTACTCCCCAAGAACTAGGTATATTTGACAATAATGTCGAGTCTATGCCTAAAAGACTGAGTTTATATAAACTGTTACGCGATCGCGAAATCAAAATCGTCCAAGCTGTAGCCGATCAAATTGAAGCACAAATGCCTAAAGCCGATCCTAATATTTTAGAACTTGGGATCAAAAATTTGCTTTTAGTATTGCGTTATTGTGCTATGTCAATCTTGAGTGATAACCCTACATTCCTTAAAACTAGATTATTAGATTGGTTAGAGCAAGTTACCCCTGTATATGAAATGAAAGCGGTAAATGTAGCTTTGTATAAGTTACTGAATCAAACTCTCAAAAAAGAACTAACTTCAGAACAATTAGCAGAAATTCAACCCTTAATTAACACTGCCCAAACTACTTTATCTGCCTAATAATTCGTAAATATTGCTTGCATAAATGGCTCATAATTCATAGTCATAAAATTTTAGATAAATAAAGCGATCGGAAATTTGAATGCGGCTAACTAACTGCTTTAATCCTCTTTGGCGATTGGGACTAATCATTTTCCTGCGCATACAAGTCAAAATTTTCTCAAACAATAAAACCACTCCCTTTTATAGAAAGTGGTTAGTTAAAATAATAATACAAATCTCAGTCTATCTAAATTTAGTAAGATTCTTTCCCAGAGCCAGAATTACTGTGACTACTTTGGGTACTGACAGATTCCTTAACAAATCCAGAATAAGCTTCCATACCATGTTCACCGATATCTAAACCTTCCATCTCTTCAGGTGGTGTAACTCTAATGCCAAGAGTAGCTTTAAGAATTACCCAGAAAATCCCAGTTAGCAATACTGTAAATCCGCCGACAGCAGCTACGCCTACAAATTGAATCCATAGCTGCTCAATACCGCCACCCATTAGGAGTCCAGCTTTCGGTCCAGCCGCATAAATTGCTCCAGCCTCAGTACTTGGTCCAATGGCAAATAAACCTACAGCCAAAGTGCCCCAGACACCATTACAGAGGTGAACAGAAATCGCACCTACAGGATCGTCAATTTGTAATTTGTCAAAGAAGCTTACAGCAAATACGACAATTATTCCACCCACAAAGCCAATGATAGCAGCAGAAGGAACACTCACAAATTGACAGCTAGCAGTAACAGCCACTAAACCAGCCAAAAGTCCATTAATAATCATGGATAAATCGGGCTTACCTAGAACTAACCATGCGGTTCCAGTGGCGGCAAGAGTCCCAAAAGCACCTGCCGTATTAGTGGTTAAAGCAATATGTGCGATCGCACTACCATCACCGACACCCATAGTCGAACCAGGGTTAAATCCAAACCAACCTAGCCACAGAATTAAAGCTCCTAAGGTGGCAATACTCATATTGTGTCCTGGCATTGGATTAGAGCTACCATCTTGGTTATAACGACCAATTCTTGGACCCAAGATTGCCGCTCCCATTAAAGCTGCCCAGCCCCCAACTGCATGTACAACATTAGAACCAGCAAAGTCCCAGAAGCCCATGTCAGCCAGCCAACCTGCACCCCAAATCCAGTGTCCTGTAATCGGGTAACAAACACCGACTAAGAGCAAACTAAAAATCAAAAAGCTCCCAAATTTAATTCTCTCTGCGACTGCACCAGAGACAATTGTAGCGGCAGTTCCAGCAAACACAAGCTGAAAGAAGAATTTGGCATTTAAGGGAACTCCAGTCCAGCTTAGAGAACCAAAAATGCCTTTATATGCCTCAAGTGTAGCGGGGCTATTATCAGCACCAGAAAGTAAAAATCCGCCTGCTGTCCCAAAAAAGTTGTTGCCATCACTAAACATGATCCCAAATCCGATCGCCCAGAAAGCGATCGTAGATAGGGCAAACACGATTAAATTTTTAGAAAGCACATTAACCGCATTCTTTTGACGGCAAAAACCAGTTTCCAACATGCAAAAGCCAGCATTCATAAAAAATACCAGCATCCCAGCCACCATTACCCACATGGTATCCATGCCAACTTTGAGTGTGCCGATTTGCTGTTCTACAGTTGGAGCAGTTGGAGCTTGCGCTTGAGCAGCTACACCCCATAACATTAGGATAATTGCCGCAAAAGGAATACAAGCCTTAGCTGTTGGGGTTAACCGCTTAATTCCCAACTTTAAATTTGCAAATAAACTAACTACCTCACCCTGTGGTCTAGTGGAGCGACTTCTCCGACTAGAACCACGAACCCTTATATTCATGCTTTTCAATTCCCGTTCATATTTACTGTAAAGATTTCTCAGACATTCCCTATGCAGAAAGTGCAAGTTTTTAATCTATATGTAGGTTCTATCAATTCCGATCTACAATTCTGCATCTTTAATCACAAAATCATCAATTACAAAGTTATCTTACTTGTCGCTAATAAACCGAGTAAGTCCAGATGCCAAAGCTTGGTCATACGCTTCTTCACCGTGTTCACTAATATCTAAGCCCTGTTCTTCAGCATTAAACTTAACTCTTAATTCAAGAATTATTTATTTTAGGTTTTGATTATTTCAAAGAACTTTAGAAAACAAAAACATTTTTTACATTTAATGCAGAATTATTTAATTAATATGGGTTCTAATAATTAAATAAAGTTTTTTAATTTAGTGTAGGTATTCCTCTTAGTTTATTTCTGATACCCTAAATTGCAAATTGCCGTGCATGAAACTGAGCGTATCTGCCAACTCGATCGATTAATTGGGCGTGGGTTCCCGATTCAATAATTTGTCCGTGTTCGATGACAAAAATCCGATCGCTATTTCGGACTGTGGCTAATCGATGGGCAATTACAAATACCGTCCGACCTTTCATGACTCGTTGTAAAGCTTCATGCACGAGTGCTTCAGATTCGGCATCTAAGGCTGATGTAGCTTCATCAAGGATTAATATTTTGGGATTATGCAAAGAAGATAAAGTAGTTGAAACAACAGATTACGATACGCCTTTGGATGTAGTGGTAGAGTGGCACATGTCCTCCGATTAGCCCGAAATCGTGATGAGGCGGAAACCGATCGCTCGATTAACGCAACATACGGAAACCGAGCAAAGATAAGCATTTATTAAAATTAACTCTCTCCCCGCTAGCGGAGCTTCTGCTTCTCCCAATTAGATTAAATTTAGTCATTAACTTCTAGCAAATCCATAGATTGCGAAAAAGATAATCGATTTTGAGCCGTGTTAATGACGGTGACCTATGGAGGTTAAAACTTGATGCTTTTAGGTACAACTTTGATTCTCTGAAGTAGAAAGTCGAACCTGTGGAGGTTAAAACTTGATGCTTTTGGGTACAACTTTGATTCTCTGAGGTTGAAAGTCGAACCTGTGGAGGTTGAAACTTGATGCTTTTAGGTTCAAACATGACCTTCGGAGCATGAAACTTGAACTTATTGAGGTTCAAACTTGATTGAATTTGGCTCAAAGTCGAGCTTAACTAGGTTCAAACATGACCTTCGGAGGATCAAACCCGAACCTTATCAAGCTCAAAGTTGGAGTAAATTATTTAAGCGATCGCGCTTTAAACCTCAGCGATCGCGGTAAAAGATGATTTCACGCCATAAAGATTATTTACCATTCGATCGAGTTCTTGATAGGTTTGACGTATTTGGACAATTTTGTTGAGAATTTCATTTCTTAGGCGATCGCATTCTTCAAAAATATATGTAATACTGGCATCGGTTTTAGGAATTTTACCTTCACTAAGGAGGCTTGTCCATGTTCGGGCTTTGTCAGCAAACTGTGGGAGGTAGTGCATAAGATATTCCAAAACCAGAGGGCTTACAGATTTTAGGAATGCTTCTTTACCAAAGTAGAGGGTGTCATCTTTGATGCGAATTTTAGTAACTAGGGAATTGCGATCGCCTATTATTTCAAATCTCTGGGGTTCGGAATCTAAAAAGCTCCAATTGGTGAGTTTAAGCTGTTGCAAAGTTAGTAAGAAGTTAATTTCTACTTTTGGCTCGGCTCCGTTGTAATCAAAGATAATCCGATGTCCTTGTTGCCTGAGTTCATACATTTCCCAATTCCCAGCAATTAATGTATCTACTCTCTCTGTAAATGGTTGCTGTTTTTTGAGAGTGATATTTTTAATTGGGATTTTCCGCAAATCATCAGGCATAATATCCTGTCTTGTTCCTGTACTAATCGAGTTGAAAAACTCTTGGATTAAGTTAGAAGAAAGAACAGCAACTAAGTATTGTAAAGAGAACTTCTTAGATAATTTTTTATTTTCTTTAACTCGATCTTTAGGAACTGATCTATTATCAACTTTATCCAAAAGATGCCAACTTAATAATACCCTAACGCTGTCATTACTATAGATATTGCCATCTACAATTGTTATACCTCCAGTTTTGCCTATGGCTATATGCTTATGTATATAAAGTTCTGGAAATGTAGCTCTTCTAGCCCTAGAGGGTGCGCGTAACCCATCACCAAATTCTAGGTATCGGATTCTATTAATCTGATAATCAGCAATATCTTTACCTTCAATATATGGCACGGGATGTGATTGATCTTGAATATCAGAAATTAAATCATCTTTAACAAATTCATTAGGATATTTATCTTCATGGGAATTAAGTACCATACCTGTACTGATATACACAATATTATCAATTAGTACGGTATTAGAAGTATCAAGTTCCACTTCATGATGGCGAAATATACGGGTATCAAATTGAACCTGATTTACAGAATCAGTGGTTTCAAAAGAGTATAAATCTTGAAGTGAATTATGCCAGAATCTATTAACTAATGATTCTTCTTTGGGTAGTTTGTTGTCAGCAATAAATATGATATTGAATACAGCCGCATCTTCAAATAGTTTTAAATTTTCAAAGAAATCTATTTGCTTAACAGTCATTTGCTCACAAAGCATTTCCCTAGACATCATGCCATAGGTAGCAACGGTATAAGCATCTGACACAATTAGTGCTAGTTGACTTGATTCATCTTTTAATAATATTCTCGCCAACTCAATAAATGGAATAAATAAATCCCATTTTCTATACAAAGTTTGAAATCTTCCCTGCTCTACTATTTTCTGTCTATATTTAAGTTGCCCTGGTTCATCCGCTTTAACGTAGGGGGGATTGCCGACAATAAAATCAAAGCCTTCAGAGAAGCGATCGCGGCGGGTTTTAATTTGAGAGATGGTTTCTAGTTCTAGATCGAACATCGGGTTTTGGAAACTGACACGAATCGCATCTTTTTCGGGGAGTAAAAGCGAATCGGTATTGTAAACATTAAAGCGATCGATCGCACATTCTGACATTAGATCGGCTTCTTTCGCTTGTTTGAGTAAATCTATCACTTGAATCAAAAGATTAGTCTCTGCCAGATAACAGGCAAAAGGATTAATATCAAAGCTAAACAGTTGATTTTTTATCTTTTGGATCACCATCGGCACATAGCTAATCGGCACTTTTCCCGTGCTTGGCGATCGGTAGGAATCAATTAAACGGCGACAGGCATGAACCAAAAAACTCCCCGATCCACCCGCTAAATCAAGCAGAGTTTTATCTCGAATTTCTGGATTATCCGAGCGGTAACCAATGCCATCTAGCATATATTCCACAACTTTGCGCGGCGTGAAATATCGACCCTGCTCGTGTTTACCTTCCATCACATACCGACCATAAACCATGCCGATAATATCGCTATCAATTTCTGCCAGATTAAAGCGATTGAGAATATGCAATACCTCAACTAATAAATTCGCCCCAATCCGATACCAGTTAAACAAATCCTTGCTATCAAAAAAGTGCATATAGACACTCTGAGCAGACCGATAGGAAATCTCTAAAAGATAATCCATAGACATCCCTGTGGCAAAGTCCAAATACTGCGGTTCAATTTGTTCCTTCCACATTTTAAATCCACCATCGGAAAACTTACGCTTTAGCAATCCCTTATCTTCGCAAATCCTAACCATTAATAGGCGAATCACATACACATAGGCAGTTTGGCGGGCAAATTCAGTTTTTAATTTAAGTTCATCTGCTTCCTGAAATACAGTCTTAGTAATCAATCCCTTCCAAGTATTAAAGAATTGATGAGCCTTAATCGCGCGATCGTGTTTGAGTTTTTGTTCGGCTTGCCATGCTTGCCAACTAAATACCAGTTCTTGATACAGATCCAGTAAACGATTAACTTGAGGATGTAGTTTAGTAATTTTCTTTTGGGTAGGAATCTTAATCCCTAATTCCTTCTGTTTCACTTCAGAAATTGGCGAGAGTAGATCTAATTGAGAACCTTGAGGTACTTGAATGGATTCGGTCTTACCATTGCCTCGCCTTAGTTCTGATTGTTTAATTCTCTCTAAGAACTTTGCTGCTAATTGCTGCATACTATCTTTAGGGTTTTCCACAAAGTCTAACAACTTCTCATCTGCCCATGAGTAATCGTCTACTTCCATCAAACCCGATACCCGTAAATGATTGAGAATATTCTTTCGCAGTCTGGCTAAAATCTTGGGAGCAGTATTTTCTTGTTCACTTTTACCATTCCCATTCGGTAAATAATGAGCATCAGCATACTCTTCGTACTCTTTGAGTAGTAAATCTAGCTGATATAAAACATCTTCTTCGAGCTTGCCGATCGCTTGCTTTAAGTCCTCAATTAAAAGTTCATCAAAGTTATCGGTTTTCTGTTTAGAAATTGTCGCTTCTAACCATTCTGCTTCAGGCTTGCAGATGTCTCTAACTAAATTCTCAATACCAGCAAAGCGATCGCGAATAAAACGACGAAATAGTCCTTTCAAAGCTTGAACCTGTTCTAAAGTTAAGGCTTCTATACCCGTCTTGCCACCTGCTAAAAGATTTTGCCCGTAAAAAGTTTGTACCGTTTGCTCAATATCTAAATGTAAAACTGGATTGGGCGCACTTGGATTTGATAGATCCCAACCGAGGAGCGATCGCCCATTACACACCAAGCCCAAAGCATAACCACGCATAGCAGCATAACTGGCAAGTTGTCTCAAAGGCTCAGGATTGCTGAGGTTAAAAGCTGTATGTTTATCCTCAACTAAAAAACAACGCACATTACCCGCTAACTTCACCTGAAAATCGGGACGAGAGCTATCCTTGGTACCACCTGTTTGATTTTTGGTAATCTCTCCCGACTCAAAACCCAAAACCGTCAGCAATGGCAGTATGATCTTGGTGTCTACGATGTTGTCTTCATCATTAGTCTGAGGATTTGCTACATATTCTAAATAAGTCTTACCTTCATAAAAGTTTTCGCTGGCAAATATTTGGAAAAACTCATTAGTAAAACTTTCAAACATAATTAATAGCGATCGCATAGCACAATTAGACCGAATCATACAGCAAAGAAGCTATGGATTGAACGCACTTTAAACCCCATTGATGACGTTTTAAACCTATGCGATCGCACTTTTACTTAAATTGATTGAACTAGAACCGCAAGCGATCGCCTCTATCAGATCTAAAGCGCAAATCTAAATTACAAATCTAAAGCGCAAATTGCCGTGCATGAAACTGAGCGTATCTGCCAACTTGTCCGATTAATTGGGCGTGGGTTCCCGATTCAATAATTTGTCCGTGTTCGATGACAAAAATCCGATCGCTATTTCGGACTGTGGCTAACCGATGGGCAATTACAAATACCGTCCGACCTTTCATGACTCGTTGTAAAGCTTCTTGGACGAGTGCTTCGGATTCGGCATCTAAAGCTGATGTAGCTTCATCCAGAATTAATATTTTGGGATTATGCAAAACGGCACGGGCGATCGCGATTCTTTGTTTTTGTCCGCCCGACATATTAACACCACGTTCTCCTACCCAAGTTTGATAACCATCGGGAAACTGCGAAATAAAATCATGGGCATTGGCAATCTTTGCGGCGGTAATTACTTTTTCTAGATCGAACTTTTCCTGACCAAAGGCAATATTAGAGGAGATCGTGCCCGAAAATAAAATCGAATCTTGGGGGACGATCGCCATTTGTTGCCGCAAACTTTTTAGAGTTACATCGCGGATATCGATCCCATCAATTAAAATTTTGCCCGAAACAGGATCGTGAAACCGCATTAATAAATTCATCAGCGTAGATTTACCCGCCCCCGAAGATCCAACTAAGGCAATCACTTCGCCCGGAAATGTTAAAAAGTTAATATCCTTAAGTACGGGTCGATCGGCTTGATAATGGAAATCAATATGCTGATACTCGACTTTACCTGTGACTTCGGGCAATACTTTGGCATTAAGTTTTTCAGTGACTGTAGGCTTAATTTCAAATAATTCAAAAATGCGATCGCAGGAAGCCTCAGCCTGTTTAATCTCGTTATAGTTACCCGTAACATTGCGAATGGGATCGATTACTAATACCACCGCCGCAATAAATGCGACAAACTGACTGGCTTGCAACTTATCTTGGGAAATCTGCCACGTACCCAGCCAAATTAAAATAATAATGGCGATCGCCTGTAGCAAACTAATCACAGGATATTGAATCGCTCTAATTTTGTCTGTAGCATACTTGCGCAGTCGATTTTGTTCTGCCTCACGTTCAAATCTTTTAATCTCATAATCTTCTGCCGCAAATGCCCGCACCAAGCGAATACCGTTAAATACCTCGGATAATAAAGACGAAAGATTAGAAATTTGATCTTGACTGCGCCGAGTTAGTGCCAGCATCCGATCGCCAAACCAAGCCACTAAAACTGCCAACAACGGAGCCACAAAAAAGACCGTCAGGGTCAAAATCCAATTTAGATAAATCATGTAGCTCAGGATAAATACCAACTGCAACACCGAAGGTACAAACTGATGAAAAAATTTGCCAACGACCTCACCAATCCGATCGATATCTTCCGTCAAGCGATAGGATAAGTCCCCTGTGCGGGATTCGGCAAAATAATCTAAATCTAAGCTATGCAGATGGGAATACACCTTAACGCGCAAATCTAAAGCAATATTCAAAGCAGCCTGAGACATAATGCTATCCTGCCCAAACTGAAATATGCCCTGCACCAAAAACAATAGTAAAGTCAAGCCCGAAAGCCTCGTAATACCTGCTAAATCACGTGTGGCGATCGCCTCTGACACCAAACCAAAAATATGTGCCAATAACGGCATGCCGACAATATAGCCAACAGTACAAATTAGTGCCCTACCAATTAATTGCCAATGGGGATAGATATAGGCACTTAGCTGCTGATAGGCAGAAGGTTTAGCGATAGTCTTCAAATTATTAAATCTAGAATGATATTTGTTTTGATACTTATTCTGGTAGTCATATATTAGAGCCTATTTGATGATGAGACCTAACGCAGATCGGCTTCCAACTCTCGTATCATAGATAAGTAGTTAAAAAGTAGCTATTTCTCTATTTTCAATCTAATCTGTTTTATAGGCATAGCTCGCACTAGCTTTATAAGCAACGTAGTGATTAGTATAGAAACAGAGTTATTTGTAAATCTGAGTTCAAAGTAAGGCTAAAAATCATGAAAGGTGGCATCCGTGTCGGAGCAATTTGGGGGATTCCTCTATATATAGATCCATCATTAATTTTAATATTAGGGCTATTAACCATAGATTTTAGTGCTGCTTACGCCAAACTGCCACTTAACTTGTTATCTCCTAATTTGACTTGGCTATTTGCCTTAGTTACCTCTTTATTACTTTTATCCTCAATTCTCGTACGTCAGTTGGGAAATAGCATTACGGCCAAAGCTAATGGTGTAAATGTTGAAGCTATAACTTTAAATTTTTTAGGTGGGTTGACTTCTACCAAAAGAGATAACCAAAACCCCAGTACCGAATTTAAAGTAGCAATTACTGGTCTATTGGTCAGTTTGTCCTTGGGTATAGTTTTACTCCTATTAGCATTTTTGTTACAGGGGACACAGACAATTTTTAGCGTCATCGTGGGGCAGGTGGGATGGATTAATTTGCTCCTGGGTACGATCAATTTAGCTCCCGGACTACCTTTTGATGGCGGACAAATAATCAAAGCGGCAGTCTGGAAATATACAGGTAACTACTTTACTGGAATTCGCGTCGCTGCCCGTTGCGGTCAAGTTTTAGGCTGGTTGGGGATTCTTTCGGGCTTTGCCGTTTCGTTTAGTTCTAATCAGTTTTTGGTTGGGCTTGCACCCGTAATTTTAGGCTGGTTTATCTTGGCAAATGCTGGTGCCTACTTGCAAATTACCGATCTGCACCAAGCTCTTTCCGAAATTACTGCCGAAGCCGCTATGACTAGAGATTTTCGGATTATTGATGCGGATATGTCGTTACGTCAATTTGCTGATGAATTTTTATTAATGCAAGAGTCCGAAACCCAGCCTCTATTTTTTGCCTCTGCCAACGGACGCGATCGCGGCATGATCGTACCGTCTGAACTTCGGAATAGCGATCGCCATGAATGGGTATCTCGAACCATCAGTGAAATCACTAAACCTCTCAATGCTTTGGACGCAGTGGAATTAAATGTAAAAATTACAGAGGTAATTAAACTTTTAGAAACCAAAAAATTGCGCGAGCTTACAGTACTATCTAGGGTTGGTTCTGTGGCGGGCGTGATCGATCGCGGTGATGTCGTTCGGGCATTATCCCAAAAGCTCAACTGGCGAATTCCCGAAACTTACATTAAGCAAATCAAAACCGAAGGAAAATTTCCCCTAAACCTAAATCTTTTGGAAATTATTTCCCAAATATCTACTACTTAACTAGCTAAACATCAGCTCCGACCGAACTTTAATTACGCCTATGTCACTGACAATCGTTTGGTTTCGTCAAGACTTACGAATTTACGATCACGAACCTCTGGAACGGGCTGTCCGCCGCGGTCGAGTCATTCCCATTTATATTTTTGAGCGATCGCTGCTGCTTCATCCCGAAGCTTGTGGGGCACAAATAGCCTTTACGTTAAAATGCCTGAAAGCACTGGATTTTGACTTACAGAAACTAGGCGGAAGATTAATTATCAGAGTGGGCGATCCAGTCGAAATTTTGCCTAATTTAATTGCTCAAACCCAAGCTGATGGTATCTATGCCCATACCGATTGCGATCGCATTTATACCAGAGTTCGTGATGCCAAGATTAATGCAGCATTAGCAGAACGACAAATGAGAATTCGCTGGTTTGAGCCTGCTGGTAGTATTAACGAACTGGTTGTCTATCCCAAGTATCGAGATCGGTGGTTTGCAGATATGACGGCGGCGATCGCTTCCACTCCTCAAAGCATAACTGTTCCAGAAGATATTTTCAGCCAAGATTTACCCACTCTAACCCAACTCGGACATATCCCAGATGGCAAGATCGTTCCCAATG
>Ga0163154_10003562_pt1 | contig 21426 bp, 16 predicted proteins | sample OliLakLV19MP9P1_FD_148649 | JGI IMG/M metagenome (GOLD analysis project Ga0163154, IMG submission 148649) | Freshwater microbial mat bacterial communities from Lake Vanda, McMurdo Dry Valleys, Antarctica - Oligotrophic Lake LV.19.MP9.P1 | ecosystem: Environmental > Aquatic > Freshwater > Lake >...
ATGTGCATCGACACCGGTATCAGTTACGAAGAACCTTCGCCCAATGCATTCTCTTTCAACAGTCCTTATGGCGCCTGCCCGGTTTGCAAGGGAATGGGCAATGTATACAGCATTGAAATGGAAACGGTGGTTCCCGATAAAACAAAAAGTGTTAAGGAAGGCGGCATTGTGCCCCTGGGTGAAGAAAGAAATGCAAGCGTATTTCAGCAAGTAACACTGTTTGCAAAAAAGAATAAAATCAATTTAGATAAACCGTTGAAAGAATTGCCGGAGGGGCAGCTGGATCTGTTGTTATTTGGTGATCAAAATATTGGCGTCGGATTAGAAATGGACCTGAACGACGAAACAATTCCACTAGAATTTACAGGCAGTTACGAGGGTATAATCCCTATGCTAAAAAGATGGTTTATATCTCCCCAAAGCACCGAAGTTTTAAGGGATTGGGTAGATAAATTTATGGTACTGAAAACCTGTGATTCCTGCAAAGGAACCAGGTTAAAAAAAGAGAGCCTTTGGTTTAAAGTGGCTGAACACAATATTGCAGAACTGAGTGATATGAACCTGGATAAACTGGCGGTTTGGTTTGAGGGAATTGAGAAAAGAATCAGCAGTAAACAAAATGCCATTGCAAAAGATGTATTGAAAGAAATAAGGGAGCGGCTGCAGTTTTTGCTGGATGTTGGCCTGACCTATCTTACTGTTAACCGATCTTCTAAAACGCTTAGTGGTGGCGAGTCGCAAAGAATCAGGCTGGCAACTCAAATTGGATCTCAACTGCAGGGCATCACTTATATTTTAGATGAACCAAGTATTGGTTTGCACCAGCGGGACAACCAGCGGCTGATTGGAGCCCTGCAAAATTTACGGGATATCGGCAACAGCGTTTTGGTGGTGGAACATGATAAAGATATTATGCTGGCAAGTGATTATTTGGTGGATATTGGTCCAAAAGCGGGCAAACATGGCGGCGAAATAGTGGCGATGGGCACACCCGAAGAAGTACTTGCTTCCAACTCCGATACGGCCCAATATTTAAGTGGTGTTAAAAAGATTGAAATACCGAAAGAAAGGAGAAAAGGAAATGGCAAGTTTATTGAGCTGACAGGCGTGAAAGGAAATAATTTAAAAAATGTTTCCGTAAAATTTCCTTTGGGAAAACTGATTGTAGTTACCGGTGTAAGTGGCAGTGGAAAATCAACCCTGGTGAATGAAACATTATACCCGTTGCTAAGCAAGTTTTGTTATAATTCCAAAGCCAATCCGCTGGAATATAAAAGCATTAAAGGGTTGGAACTGATTGATAAAGTAATTGAAATAGACCAGAGCCCGATTGGACGAACACCCAGGAGTAACCCTGCTACTTACTGTGGATTTTTTACTGACATCCGTACCTTGTATGCCATGGTGCCGGAAGCAAAAATTCGTGGCTATACCGCAGGCCGTTTTTCTTTTAATGTAAAGAGCGGACGCTGCGAAATTTGTGAAGGTGGCGGCATGCGGGTGATTGAAATGAATTTTCTTCCGGATGTATATGTGCATTGCGAAAAATGCAATGGCAAACGCTACAACAGGGAAACGCTGGAGATCCGATACAAAGGAAAATCCATCAGCGATGTACTGGATATGACGGTGGATGAAGCCGTAGAATTTTTCCAGGCAGTGCCTTATATTTATCGCAAAATAAAAGTGTTGAGGGAGGTGGGGCTTGGCTACATTACGCTGGGGCAAAGCGCTGTAACGCTTAGTGGTGGAGAAGCACAGCGGGTAAAGCTATCAACAGAACTGGGCAAAAAAGATACCGGCAAAACATTTTATATTTTAGATGAACCCACTACAGGTTTGCATTTCCAGGACATCCAGCACTTGCTTGAAGTAATTAATAAACTGGTAGACAGGGGCAACTCTGTTTTAGTGATTGAACACAATATGGATGTTATAAAGGTAGCCGATCATGTAATTGATATCGGGCCCGAAGGCGGTGATGGTGGCGGGTTGGTTTTATATGAAGGCGTACCGGAAGGATTGGTAAAAGTGACAGCAAGTTTTACCGGAAAATTTTTGAAAGCAGAGCTAAATTAAATTGTAAGAAGTAAAATTGTGGCTGGATTATCTATGACAAGTTGCAAGCGGGCATAGCCTGTTTCCGATTATTGTATCAATAAAAATATAAACCCATTTTAGGAATACATTTTAAATGCAAATTGCCAACAGGAATAACCTTCAAAAGTGTAAATTTATTTCAGGACGAGTCAGGTTGAATAACGGATAACAACAGGTCGGGAGTCCTGCTCCCGACGGCACAGCGTGGAATAAAAACCTTCAAATGATCTGTTTTGATTAAGATAAATTGTTGGCTAACTTTAAAGTAAAAATATTTGTATGCCTGCATCAATCAAAAACAACAACAAGGTTCTTAGTACGGCAAAAGCAATTGCTGTAAGAAAAAAAATACGCACCCTTAATGAAAAGGCAGGCACTTTATTCCTGTCGGTTGCTGTGGCTAAAAAAGATTTTGAGCAATTGAAAAAAAATAGTCAAAAAGACCTTGGCAGTTTGGCTGAAATGGGTGAGATGGAAAATCTCCGGCTTCAGATGGCGATGGACCGCATGAGTAAAATGATGTCGACACTGAGCAACGTTATGAAAAAAATAAGTGATACTTCAGCCGCTATTACACAGAATTTAAAATAAGTAATTGGTGCTCCATTTATTCTTTGTCATCGCTTGTTTTAAATAAATTCTTCTTCCACGGCGAGTTTTAATAAAGATCTTATGCAGAAAACGGAGCCCACCACTATATTACCGGATAGTTCAAATTCATATCAAGCATTCAATTTTAAATTTTTTATGAGCTTAGCGTAAAGCTATAATCATTTACCTTTCGCAGCACGGCGAGTTCTGCAATCCGGTGCAAAAAGCCACCGCAGAGAGTCATTTGGAAACAACAGGAAAGACTCAGAACAGATACAACAACCAACGAAAATTCTACTTACAAATTTTGCTTCGGTTACAGGCTCCCGATTTTCAAATACTGCTGAAAAAAAAACTTAATCCCTGAGCCTAACGTTAAACAGTTAAAGGCCATTTCCCCTGTTCAAATCCTTTTTTAAAGTATTGATATCTTCAACCAACTGTTGCATCTCCAGTACAAGTGTGCCATTGTATATACCCCTGATTCTTTTATTTTTATCAACCAGGATAAAGTGTTCGGTGTGTAAAAATTCTGTACTGTCTTTTGTAAACCCCAGGTCTTCTTCTGCAAAGTAAGATTTGCGGGCCAGTGTATAGATAGCTGCTTTTGATCCGGTAAGAAAATGCCAATTTTTATTCTGAATATCGTTTCGCTTTTTATATTTTTTTAACACACCTGGTTTATCAATCCAGGGCGTAACTGAATAGGAAAGAAAAACAACCTCCGGATCATTTTTCAAACTATCACTTACCAGTTTTAAATTTCTCGTCATAGTTGGGCAGATGCTGCCACAGGAGGTGAAAATAAAATTGGCAACATGAATTTTATTCTCAATTGTTTTTTGAGTAACCAAACTACTATCTTGATCTAAAAAAGCAAAATCACTGATTGTATGCTTGATGTTAACAGCTATCGCTCCTTTTTTATCTACAAATACAGGCGTAAAAGTCGGTTCATTGTAATAGGGTAATTGGATGATATTTTTTTCGATATCAGAACATCCGAAGAAAATAATACTACCTGACAATAAAAATACTGTCCGATACATTTTTACAATTTTTAGTTCCCAATAAACCATATCTTCTCCCTTTAATGATTACATAATTTGCCCTTATTTTTCCATTTTCGTACCACAATTGCTGTTTACCTTCTTCCTGTCCATTTTCATAATTGCCCAAATGAAAAAGCATTCCGTTAACCATCCATTCTCTCGATACACCCTGGTTAAAATCTTTCTCTGCAGTAAATTCAAATCTTTTATTTCCATTTTCCCAAAAGCCATTTTGCCGCCCACTTTTCTGCCCGTACTGGTAATTTCTTTCTTCTGCTAATTGCTTATTTGAAAACCATTTTTTTGATATCCCATGCAGTATTCCCGTTGCATAACTTTCAACTGATAATGTATCATTGCTATCCGGATAAAGAGAATACAAATACCCATTAAATTTATTTGCACCCAAAAAAACAGTATCATTTTTAATCGCCAACCGGGGAGATTGTTTCGACACGAAAACAAGGGGCACAGCAATACCCGCTGTTAATGAAGCCAACGGCTTTAGTTGATTGTTATTACACGAAAAAACTAAAATCGATATAATTATAATGATCCAGTATTTCATTTCATTTAATTCGATACCGTTCCCGGTGTACCATAATAGCCACTTCCATTTAAATAAGGCGCATCCGAAGTGAAATGATAATGATAAATACCGCCTGGAAAGTCGACGGTAGCATGTGTGTGACCATGATATGCATCTAAGCCACTGCTTACAACTGTGGATCCATTTTCCTCCTGCGGACCATATACAGGAAAGCCATCTAAAAGAAAACCCATCAAACCTGATTTGGTTGATTTTATGGTTGTTAAATAAACCGGCTCTACATGATAGTGATATACATTGCCTGGAGCAGGGTGACCATAGTATTTGTCGAAACTATTTATTTCGCCCGCTAAAGCCTGGTTATTAGGACCTGCATATTGATTAAAGAATGGAACACCATTTAACGCAACGCCAATTGGACCAAGTGGTGTAGCGGCATGTGTTGATGCAACAACCGGATTAAACGGTATTTTAAATGTTAACGTCTGTGCTGCAATACTATTGGGATTTTTTGTAAAAGTACCACCGCCAAAGGTTGTGCCGCTGTATGCTTCGTACAACGCATTATTGGTTGCATAATAAGTGCTGGTATGGTCTGGCAGCGCACTTGTTTTAATAGTTATATAAGTTCCATCGCTGGTTATTGCTGCTGTGGTACCATAAATTTTGGCATACACAGCTGGTACTGTATTGGTTGTTGTTCCTGTGCTTGTAGTTACATCTTTTTTTGAACAACTTACAGCAGATAAAACTACAATTGAAGCAAACAGGGTGTTGATTTTTTTAATATTCATATTGCTTTTTTTAGTGAGTTATTTTTAGACGTTCAATTGGAGTATTTCCTTCGGCGGATTTTAATTTTTTTTTCAGCGTGAATATTTTAATAGAAGTAACAGTATATGTAAGTAACGGCTATGGTGAGAAAAAGGTCAAGGAGTTAGAAACGCCCGGCACGAATGGGTTTATTGAACTACTCCAACCAAAAATCAAAAGTCAATCTACCTGGGTGTAATAAATAGCTGCTTAAATCTTATCTTATCAACACAAAACTTCCTTTTCTCTTTTCAACGGTTCCTCTATAGTCTTTAAGTGTGATGTAATACACATAAGCCAAAGGGTCCTGTGGATTGCCTTTGTAGGTGCCATCCCAGCCTTTTCTGTAGTCCTGGGTTTCAAATAATAACTGGCCGGCACGGTTAAATATTTGCATGCGGTAGTTGGTAACCGGTGCTGGTATAAATGGTTTGAATGTTTCATTTAAGCCATCACTGTTTGGTGTAAAGGCACTCGGTATTCCAATGATGATACAATCGGTGTAAAAGAAAACTTTCAGTAAATCAATGCCAAGGCAATCGAAGCCATCTGTTACCTGCAATTTGTAGGTACCCGTGTTGGTGATGTCAATAAAACTGTTGGTACTGCCGGTATTCCATTGATATGTTTTGTAGCCCGGAGTCGCTATTTGTAAGATGTTTCCTTTGCAAAGATTACTGTCGGCAGGCAAAAAATTAGCTGGCCTTGGCAGCACTGAATTCAGCAAAATAGTATCGGCGGCTTTGCAACCAAATTCATTTTTTACTTCCACAAAATACTTACCCAAAATGGCAGTGGTGTAAGTGGAAGATGTATCAGCATCCTGCCAAATATATCGGGCAAAAATTCCGGGGTTCATCGTGTAAGTGGTATCCTTACAAATACCCCTGTCTTCGCCAAGGTTGGGCTGTGGATTGGGATGTACTATAAGGTTGGTTGTTTTGATGGAATCGCAACCAAGATAAGTTTGAGCTGTGTCAAAATAAACACCTGTACGGGTTTGTAATTTACCGCCGGCAAAATAGGTTTCACCTTCGCAGATTTCAGCATTTACTGTTAACGCCTTTGTTGGGTTCACCGTAAGCGTTAGTGTACGGGTACTGTCACAGCCATTCACCGCAGTAAATACATCCACATACAAACCGGTACTGGTATGGCCGCCATAATTTTCGCCCTGGCAAATAATTTTGGTAACGGAGGTTTTAAATATAGGCTTGATGGTGAGGTTCAATGTACGGGTGCTGTCGCAACCATTTACTGCCATGAACACATCTACAAAAATGCCCGAAGCACTATAGCCAGCATAGGTTTCTCCCTGGCATAACACCAGGTTAATGGTCGTTTTAAAAATTGGCTTTACCAATAATTTTACGGTACGTATGCTATCGCAGCCGTTGTACCCAACAAGTGTGTCGACAAAGGTGCCGGTGGTATTATACCCAAAGTAATTACTACCCTGGCAAATAGCCGTATCAATTAGTACGTTGTTTGGAACATATGGTATAGAGGTAAAGTTGTTTGTATAAACCTTTTCCAGCAATGGAGTACTAGGCAGGCTTACAGGAATTATAAGAACGCTGTCATTTACCACGGCGTACAAAGTTCCCTGCGGCATTAATTGTATAACAGTGCTGAATGTGGCCTGTAAAGCATTAACCGTAGCTGGCACTTTGTAAACCGGCTTTAATAAAACAGCTGTATTTGTTGCCGGGTTTCCATTGTAAAAAGATACCTGCAAACCCTTGGGTATTACTCCCCTGAAGAAGCTGTTAAATACCGTGAAATTCACCAGCATACTGTCTTTTGATGCACAAATAACGTTATTGATTTTAAGGGTAAAATCATCTGCCGGAGGCACCTTAATAGTTACAAACGTCGTGTCTTTACAACCATAACCGCTCGTGGCAATTACCCGTTTTACCCGGTCGCTATCTGCATACAACTGCGGATTGCTGCAGGCCGTACAGCTTAGCTTATAAGCATCACTCCACAAATAAGAAAGACCATTGGAGGAAGCAAATGCCTGTAACTGCAATGTATCTCCGGGCAATAATGTAGCTGTTGGAGGGTTTACATTAACAGTAAACCTGATGCCGCTAACCGCAGAAACATTGTTGAGATAATTTTTTTCAGGCAGGGCAGTATTGGGCAGGGAAAGTATTGCAGCATTACCTGAATCGTTAAAAACAGCATACACCTGGTTGAGCCGTGCATAGCCAACATCAAGTATGTGGTTGTAAAAACAATACCGGCAGTTTCCGCCAACCGTTTCGTAAGGCAGGTAAAAAGTAGGTGATAATTTTTTAGCACCCGGCAGCCTTGGATCAGCATCATAGAAGGTAACGGGCGTGCCTTTCGGCAATGGAGCAAAACCATAATTATCAATACAAAGATTGAGGATTACTTTTGTTTGCTGGTAACAAAAAGCGCTGTAAGGAAACACTACCCCATCCGGTTGAGCATCCTGTACCCATACAAAATAATACGCAGTTGTATCGGAGCATGCGCCATTGGTAGCAATCAGCCTGATGGTATAATTGGCTGGTACCGGAAAAACATAGGTAAGATTAACCGCCGTGGTCACCACCTGTTCTGCCATGCCTTTATCGTTAGCTATCAGCCATTGGTAGGTTTGGCCCCTGTAAGATGTATTGGTAAAAATAATACTGTCGGGATACAAAGGCAGGGTACTGGCAATCGTTTTTTTATCAGTATAAAACCTGGCGCTTACGCCGCAGCTTACAATAACATAAGTAGTAGATGCTGCAAAGCAATTGGTATCAGCATTAAATGCTTTTAAAGTGACTTTGTATTTGCCCGCAGTATTAAATGTGTAGGTAAAATTAGCAGCGGATGAACCCAGCACATCGTTTACCAGCCAGCTGTAATTGGCTGCACCTGCAGAGGTATTCGCAAAGTTTACAGTCTCGCCAATAGAAGTGTAAGCTGTATCTCTTAAAAATTCAGCCTTGATAATTTCTGCACAGGGCGGGCTGCATTCGTCCTGCAGCAAGCCTGCACGCTGGGTTAAAATGGCCGCCCTCATCCTGTCTGCCTGCCCCTGCGTAAACTGCCTGCTGCAACTGCCGTTACCATAGTCCATAAAGTTGTCTATCTGATCGGGCACATCGGTGGTAAAAAAGCCATTTGAGTAGGCAGATAAGGTATCGGTGTTGCAGCTGTTGCCCGGGGTGTTGCAGGCGGAGGAAGGTTGCACAGTTCCATCCGGCGGGGTATCACAAACCCTATCTCCATCTGTGGCACAGTTAAAATTATAGCAGCCTCCCTGGAAAGTGTGGTAGAGGCCTAAGTAGTGCCCCATTTCATGCGCCAGCAAAGCGCCAAAAGCTGTAACTACAATCCCATCTGAGGCACCACCGCCGGGGGGCATGGTTGCGTAACCGCCTACGCCAAGCCGTGTCCACACACCGCAGGTAAAATTGGCATAGGCCTCCGCATCAATATTGGTGATCAACCAAATGTTGATGTACCTGGATGGATCCCACTGAATGAGGTTTTTTAGCCGGGCATCTTCATTATCCATATTAAGATGATCACCATAATAGGAGGTGGTACGGGTGATGCCGGTTGTGATGCCTCCATCAGGATCTTTTTTGGCAATGCAAAACCTGATTTTTGCATCAGCGCCGGGGCTTGCAGCGTAAGGACCGGATTTGCTAAAAGCATTGTTGAGATCATTGATACCGTTGATAACCATTGCATCTGAAATACCATAAGGGCTTTGGTTGATGATGTGAATTACCACTGGTAAAGTAAGTGTGTCAGGGGCGGATGGTCTTGCAAAATGCAGAATCTGATCGTTCATCTTATTCTCTTTGACCACAAAATTTTTATCCTTCCGCAGCTCCCGTAACAGCATATCGTTACTGCAAATGCGGCTGCTGTTGAAAGAGGAATCTGAGAATGACCTAACAACAGGCTGTTGGGCAAAAACGCTGCTGCAAAAACATGATACCATTATAAATACCCACGAAGAAATGTAAGTTATTTTTTGCATGCAGTTAGGTTGATTGCAGTAATTTGATGAATAAATATAGGGCATTTTACAGCAATACAGTTAGTGGGGGGGCAATTCATATTGGCGCTTTTGCTTCTATTCCTTAAAGTGGTTGCAGCACTAATATGGGAGCCTGTTCTAAATACTGCAACAATTTTCAAATTGTCGCAGTTCTGATTGAGTATAAGGAAATTTTCCTGGTAAATAGTTAAGTATAAAATTGTGAAGGGAATGGTTCGTAAAGTATTGAACGCTATCAGAGCGGAAGTATTTCGTACAAGGTAAATTCTACTTTTTTTATAAGATGAAGTTTGGTGGAAACTACTATTAGAAATGAAAGATAGCCTTGTTCTAATAAATGCCTTAATCAACTTTAGTGTCCGTAATTACTTAAACATAAATGGTATTCCCTCTAATTTTACTATTTTGATAGCTTTGGTTGAGACACAAACCATGGGGGCATTGGATATGCTGAGGACACCCCCACGGGTGCATATTTTTGATGCTATTCTGTAAAATTAATTGGCACTCAAAAAACAACTATAGTTTGCATGGGATAAAATAGTGAACTAGTTCTCTGATACTTTTGAGACAAACCTTAGTAGGTACCGAATTACTTTTATGATCACACCTTATTACTTTATTATTAAATAGAACTTGAATAATTCAAGCTGTCTGAATAAGGTAATAGGGTCGCTTATATTTGATTGCATAATCTGCTAAGGGTTAGTCAGCAAGCAAAATAACATATCACTATTTTTATCCCTTGAAACGTATAAGAATGATATTTCCAAACTGGTATTAATGATTATAATACTTCCACACCATTGCAGATAATTTCCGGAAAAGCACCCATGCTTCGTTAGTGGCATCCCAACTTGTATCCTTATTATTTTTTGTAAATATGCTTAGGATATAAGGATTCTTTTTGGAATTTACATACATTACTTCACTCCTGCTTTTATCAACAGCACCACTTTTATCTGCAACAAAAACTCCCGGAGGAATTTGTGACAGCGCTTCCTCATCCCAATATTGCCTACTTAATATCCGTAACATTTGTTCACTTAATTCCTTGCTTACTACTTCGCCTTTTACAATTTGTTCCAATAAGGTTGCCATTTCTTTCGGAGAGGTTTGACCCCAGCCATAAAGATTGCGGTTATTTTCTCTGCCCTGCGTTCTGCTATTAACACGTGTTGCTTTTAATCCCATGCTATCAAGCAATCGATTGATCTTTGTTCCGCCTCCGCTTAAGCCCTGCAGCCAAAGACTGGCGCAGTTATCACTTATGGTTATCATCAGCATCATCAGTTTGCTTAACTCAATGGTGGAGCTGTCTTTAAAGTTAGATAAGATATCATCACCTTCAAGATAAAGCAATGAATCTGTGTACATCAGCCGTTGATGATAATTTAATTCTGCGGTCTTTATCTTGCTCATGATACCAATAAGAATAGGAATTTTTACCACACTTGCCGTAGGAAAAATAGTATCAGCATTAATGCTTACTGCTCTGTTATGTTTAAGGTCATGTATGTAAATACCAATATCTCCATTAAAATTCCTGAAAAGTTCTTCTACCTGTTTTTGCAATTTAAAATCTGTTTTTTGTGCGGCAGCAGTAAAAGAAATTATTAATAACAAAACGATGAATGTATAGCGCATAAATAAGCATTGGTATTTGTTAATTTAGTAAATATATAACATTGTTTGTAAGCACCGGGATAGCCACGCTGTTGCCATTCTTGTAAAAAGTAGTAAGCAATTTTATGAGCTGATAGGTTAGCCACAGTTTAAAAGTAATGGTTAGGTTTGCGAAGTCTGCCTGAATTTTAAGGTACGGCTCAGCATATCAGCCGCTACTTTTACTAATTTAAAATTAACAAAATGAAAGCAGCTTAAATTGCTTATTGCCTGCCCCTTCTTATTACTGCACACCTTTACCAAATTCTTTATTAAGGTTGGATATAATTTTTTAGCAAAGCATCATTATTAACTTAATTTGTATCTGTATTGATATGAATAAAACGCTAAAAAAAATAACCATTGCTTTATCAGGCATTATTTTGCTGGGCATCTCCTGCAAAAAAGAACAACCTGTTTGTAAAGGCAATTGCTACAATATCGTAATTAAAGGAAGAGTATTTGATAAAACTAATTTGAAAGGACTGGTTAATATCCCGGTTGAAGTAAACTGGCGCAGAGGAGGCATTTGTATTGGATGCACCGTTTATACTGTGGCAAAAGGAAAAACTGATGCCAATGGGGATTTTAATTTATCACAATCAATTGATACAATTTTGTTTAAAGACTATAATCTTAGTGTTGAGATACCGGCAGATACTGCTTACTTCATAAATCCCTTAGAAGCTGGCAATCGGTTTTTTAGAAAAAGATTGTATGGATTTACCGGGCCGGAATTACAACAATTAAACTTTGAATTATATCCAAAAGTTCCATTAACAATAAAACTCCGCAGAACTCAAACAGATAATTTCGGCTACTTTATTCTTGGCCACTCATTTATTGACAACTTTTCGGTTAGCAGCTATTCATTGTACAATCCGCAGCTTGCAAAAGACACAGTATTACACCTGCAGACAGCCCCGGATATTTATACAAAAATTGAGTGGAGAAAGGGAATTAACGGTGGACCTTTTACTGAAGTAACAGATTCATTGATATGTACAAAAGGAGGGACAAATACTATTGAGGTTAATTTTTAGATATCTATTTAAATTTCAATTTATTTTATGAGCATAGATAACCCCGGCAATTTTTTGGATGCCGATAATTTTAGTGATAATAACAATAAAAGCGATAGCTGGAAACCAGTAAAAATAAATGGGAATGCGCTTTTTAAAAAAGCCATTGATATTTTAAACATCACTAAAACCATTGGTGATCTTTTGCCCGATGATGCAGACAATTTTGCCTCTACCAAAAACCTGATGATGCAGAATGCCACAATAATTCCGGGCAAAATAAAAGCTGCTTTAGCGGTGGATGTGTATTCGCTGATGATGGAAAATGCAGTTATCATCAAGGTAAACATGATGGAACTAAAAGACCAGTTGTGGGCCTGCGAATACATTGAAAATATTGAAGTAAAATACCTGGAGGTGCTGGAGCAAGAAATAGATGTGTTTAAGAAAATATTTGTAGCGTGGGTTACCAGTTTTGATAAAGCCAGCGACCTGCCGGATGAGTGGCACCTGTTTAATGATCCGGCTTCTTTTCCGCAGGATGATGAACCATTCGATGCCAGTGACTTTTTTGATAATCCTGATGCTGGTGATGAAGACTGAGTAGCATAACAAAAATGGCAAAGCGATTATAAGGGAATTTTGTTATAAGTGGTTTCAGAGATAAGAAGTACCAACGCTACTTCCTTGTTTTTTAATTCCATTACACCACTTTGCCATATTTATTTTTCAATCAATTATCTGCAATATCTATTTCTTGTTTAATGCAATTGGTTTAAAATAGATTTAAGCAATCCAATATGGTTTAATTTTTTAGAATGATTTTATTTCATTTAAACAAATGTGAAGCTGCAGATGTGGGAACACGAGTTGCTGCCTTTGATTCATTATAAATCATTACCACCATAAAACAGGTAACCAATATTGCTATCTTTAAAATTACGGGATTTGATTGCAAACTGTTTTTCATATAAATGGATTTTAAAATTGCCTTTATAAAAAATTAGAACCTGGCGGGACACCTTGTTCTGTTAGCAGCGTTCTTATTGTAAGAATTACCGAACTGACTGCCGAATCTTAACCCGAATTTTAATACAAACGAAAAATATGCATCATTATTATTTGAGTTACCTCTTTGTTCTCCCGGTGCATATCTTGTAACCCCTGGTGTAACAATGCCAATTGTTTTATCGCTGATTAATTTTGCAACCGTTGCATCAGCATCCGATAGATAGTTATCAAATAAAGTACGGTCAATATAAGTAGTACTTACATCATCCATATAATCAGTAAATGTTTTTCTGTATAGCAATTCAAATGCAAGATTGATATTGTCTGAGACAAGGTATTTAAATCCACCACCAAAAGGCAGGTTCATTTGCGTAAGATTGTAAGGCTTTTTATTTGGGTATTCAGCAAACCCCTGTCCTTCTGTCCGCAACGGATGAAGCTCATGCCAGGTTACATTGCCATTCTGATCTTTCAGCGACCCCTTTGGATTAAAATGAAAAGCACCCAATCCTGCAAAAATATATGGCCGAATTCTTGGGTTATATTCTTCATCGTTTCTTTTTACATATTGAAGCGGAAAAAATTCCAGCGCAGCATATACTTCCCACATATTACTTTTAAAATCAAGGTTCCGTTGTTTACGCCACAATTCATCCACCCCATTGGTATTTATTAAAGGATCTCTTCCTTCCACATAAGTGTATTGACCAGCCAGCCGGATGCCATACCATTCCGAAGGGTAAATAGAAATAAAAGCACCTTTCATTAATTTAGTAAGCTCAAAGTTCAGGTCTTTTATAAAGGTTGTTCCTTTGCCTACCTTTCCCCCCAAATCTCCCAGGAAAAATGTGGGTCCAAAGTTTAAGCCAGCCTCAATTTGAACTTCATCATTGCCCAATATTAAATGCTGTGCATTGCCGGCAGTATAAGAAAACAGTAAAAAAATAAAAGGAAAAAAACGCTTTTGAATAAAGGTTTGTAAATGATTTTTCATTAAGGAACCATTTTGGATGATTTGGATAACAAGGATTAGTAACGGATTATATAGCTAAACGAAGGAATAGCAACATAACCCTTCACTAAAAATGATAAACGGCCAAAACAACAAATTATTGTTTATTTACTTAGAAGAACAGCTGTAACTGCATCTTTATATGCGGTATTCCATCTTCCTCATATATACCGCTAATTTGCTTAAAACCAAGAGAGGTATAAAATTTTTCAAGGTAAAACTGGGCACTAATGGTTATTAAAGGATGGTTGAATTGTGAGTGGGTTTTGGCAATCGCCTGCTGCATCAATTGTCGTCCGAAGCCGCTTTTTCTATAGGCCGGAGACGATACTACCCTGCCAATACCCGGTGAATCGTAAGATAATCCGGCGGGCAATATTCTGCAATAGGCAGCCAGCTTTTTACCATCCCAGCCGGCAAGATGGTAACAAGCCTGGTCTTTATCATCTGCATCCTGGTACACACAATTTTGTTCCACAGAAAAAACTTCATTCCGTAATTGCATGATCGCATATAATTCTGCTACAGTAAGGTGGTGGAATGATTTGTAAATCCAATTAAGTTGCATGTGGTGTCAGTTGGTTTTAGGTGTGCAAAGTTGTGTTTATTTCTTTAATAGTTAAATAATGATTGTATAAAACTACTTTTACATGGGCAATTAATTACAACATTATGAGCAAGCTATTTTATCTGCCAGCAGCCCTGCTTTTCCTGCTGTCATCCTGTAAAAAAAAACAGGAAAAAATCCAGCCAACCATTGAAAATATTACCGAATCGGTTTATGCTTCAGGCATTGTAAAAAGCAACCAGCAATACCAGGTTTTTTCAAAAGCCAGCGGCATAATAAAACAAATACTGGTAACAGAAGGTGATGAGGTAAAAAAGGGAGATACGCTTATCATCATTTTGAACGAAACTGCCACACTCAATACAGAGAATGCACAACTGACAGCAGACTTTGCCGCTAACAATGCAGCAGGCGATAAGCTTACTGAACTGAAAATAAATATTGACCAGGCAAAAAATAAATTGGATAATGATGCATCCCTGGTGGAAAGGCAACGGAATCTTTATAATCAAAATATTGGCACCAGAAATGAATTGGAGCAAAGAGAATTATCACTAAAAAATTCTACCACCGCCTACAACGCTGCAAAACTGCGGTACAACGATTTAAAAAAGCAATTGGAATTTAACCTGCAGCAGTCTAAAAAAAATGTGGCCATCAGCTCCAGTATCTCCAAAGATTTTATCATCCGAAGCGAAATGGATGGCAAGGTTTATAGTGTTTTAAAAGAGCAGGGCGAAATGGTGAATACTCAAAGTCCGGTTGCAATAATTGGTGATGCCAACGATTTTAAACTGGAGCTGCAGGTAGATGAATATGATATTGCAAAAATAAAACCGGGACAAAAAGTATTGCTGAGTATGGATAGTTACAAAGGCCAGGTATTTGAAGCCACCGTATCAAAAATAAATCCGCTGATGAATGAACGCTCCAGATCTTTTACCATTGATGCCGTTTTTGTGAACAAGCCTCCTGCACTATATCCAAACCTTACAACGGAAGCAAATATTGTTTTATTAACCAAAGAAAAAGTGTTGACCATACCAAGAGCCTATTTAATTGATGACAATTTTGTATTGATGGAAAAAGATAAAAAAGTAAAAGTAACTACCGGCCTTAAAGACTACCAGAAAGTAGAAATACTGGGTGGCATAAATGCCGGCGACTTCATTTTTAAGCCAACAAAATGAATTACAAATTAATTTTCAGCATCGCCAAATCGCTCCTGCTTGCACGTTGGAAACAGACGCTGGTAGCGGCTATCGGCGTTACGTTCAGTATTACCATGTTTATCACTTTACTCAGTTTTATGACGGGGTTAAATGATTTACTGGATGGACTTATTTTAAACCGTACAGCCCACATCAGATTGTACAACGACATTAAGCCCAACAAAAATCAGCCTGTAAACAATGTGGCTGATTATAAAAATTCGTACAACTTTATTCATTCACTCAAATCTGGCAACAGCCGCCAGGAAATTTATAACAGTGCCGCTATTATAAAAAACATACAGGCAGATGAAAGAGTACTCGGCCTTGCGCCTAAAATAACAGCGCCGGTGTTTTTTAATGATGGCGGCATTGAAATTACAGGCGTGGTAAATGGCATAGATGTTCGGGCAGAAAGCAACCTGTTTCATTTTGAAGAATATGTAACAACAGGCAATACGATCGACCTGAAAAATGTTAGCAACAGTATTATATTGGGCAAGGGCTTGGCAGAAAAACTACTGGCTGAAATAGGCGATGTTGTTCAGCTGACAACTTCTAAAGGCGAGCGGTTTCCATTAAAAGTAGTTGGGTATTTTCAATCCGGTTTATTGGAATTGGATAAAGTGCAGAGTTTTGCATCTATTGGCACAGCACAAAAAATATTGGGTAAGCCAAATGATTATGTTACCGATTTACAAATTAAATTAAAAGATATTAAAATGGCGCCTGCTGTTGCCAAAGAATATGCAGCAAAGTTTGGGGCTGATGCTGAAGATATACAAACTGCCAACTCACAATTTGAAACCGGTAGTTTTATACGCACCCTTATTTCTTATACTGTTGGCATCACTTTACTGGTAGTGGCAGGCTTTGGCATTTACAATATTTTAAACATGATGATCTATGAAAAAATGGATTCTATTGCCATTTTAAAAGCTACCGGTTTTTCGGGTAAAGATGTAAAAAGAATTTTTTTGCTGATATCATTAACCATTGGTTTTTTTGGTGGACTCTCTGGTTTATTGGTTGGCTTTGGATTGTCTGCCACCATCGATCAGATACCGTTTAACACAGCCGCCCTGCCTACCATTTCCACCTATCCTATCAACTACAACCCTGTATTTTATATCATCGGTTCTACCTTTTCATTGCTCACCACCTATATGGCCGGATGGTTTCCTGCACGGAAGGCGAGTAAGATAGACCCCGTAATTATCATAAGAGGAAAATAATATGAGCGATCGTATTTTAGAAGCAAAGAATATCAATAAATATTTTCATGACCCCGTTACCGTTAAGGTGCTGAGTGATATTAATTTCTCTGTAAACAAAGGCGAATTTGTTTCAGTTACCGGCAGGTCCGGCTGCGGCAAGTCAACCTTGTTGTACATACTATCCACAATGGATACAGATTATGAAGGAGAACTTTTAATAGACGGTGAAAGTATGACCAATCATAAAGAAGCAGTGCTGGCAAAGGTTCGCAACGAAAAAATAGGTTTTGTATTTCAGTTTCATTACCTGTTGAATGAATTTTCTGTGTTAAAAAACGTAATGTTACCCGGACTTAAACTTAATAAATATTCTGCCAAAGAAGTAGAACAAAGGGCACTCGAAAAGCTGGACATGCTGGATATTAAAAAGCTGGCAAATAAAAAAGCCAGTCAAATTTCAGGTGGTGAAAAACAGCGGGTGGCCATTGCCCGTGCCCTCATCAACGACCCTCATATTATAATGGGTGATGAGCCAACCGGTAACCTTGATAAAAAAAACAGCCTGCTGGTATTTGATATTTTTAAGCGCCTCTGCGATGAGTTTAATCAAACCCTGCTGATAGTAACCCACGACAATAGTTTTGCTGAAAACACCAACCGGATTATTGAAATGGAAGATGGGAAAATTATTAAACAATAACTTAACTGGTGTTTTGTTAATAACGAAATGATGTATCGTTTTGTGACCCGATAACTATCGGGTGGTAAAAGATCGTCGGCGAAATATTGACCATTGACCATTCACCATTCACCACCATTCACAATTCATATCTAACTTAACCAGTGTTATGATAAGAACAAACTAGTGTATCAATTTGTCATCCGATTGCTTTCGGTCGAGGAAAGGTCGTCAGTTAAAGATTGACCATTCACCCGTCACCATTAACCATTTACCATTTACTATTCCCCATTCACGCTTAACACTACCTGCTTTTCTCAATAATCTTAAATGCAGCACCCAGGTTTTCTATGATATCACTTGCCTGCATTGCCTCCTGCGAAAATTTTTCTGCAGCAATGCAAGTCCGTGTAAATAAACCCCCAGCATACAGGCTTGCAAAGGATTGTAGCCTTGCGAAAGGAGGCCTGTAATAATTCCTGTTAGCACATCTCCACTCCCACCCTTTGCCATACCGGCATTGCCGGTGCTATTGAAATGCCCTTTGCCTTCGGGGGTTGCAATCAACGTATGATGACCTTTTAGTACAATGTAAATTTTTAATTCCGCTGCTTTTTGCATGGCCAGTTCAACCCTTTCAAAATCATTATTTGTCTCACCAAAACAACGATCAAATTCTTTAGGATGTGGTGTAAGAATGGTATTGGGTATTAATAATTGTTGCTTTGCAGGGTACAGTGCTAAGTATTGCAGCGCCGTGGCATCCATCACCAGGTGACCTTTCCATTTTTCAATTATATTATCTATCACTTCAACTGCAGCAGTTCCGGTTCCCCAACCCGGGCCAATACCAATAACAGTTTTTTTATGCCAGCAATATTCCATGAACTTTTCATCCGAATCTGTTATGCACATGGCTTCAGGAATTGAAGTCTGCAAAATATTGCTGCCAACTTCAGGAACAGCCATTGTTAGTAAACCAACACCACTTCTCAAACAGGCTTTCGCCGCTAATACCGCAGCTCCCATCATGCCTTTGCAACCTGCATACAACAATGCATGCCCGTAGGTTCCTTTATGAGCAAACTGATTTCTTGGCCGGTAGGTTTGCCTGATCATTTCTTTATCCAGCATCTCAAAAACCGTAGACTCATCTGTAGCAAATTGTTTGTGCAGGCCAATGTCCGGCACATGTACTTCGCCAAAATAAGGTTCATTTTCTGCCATCAAAAAAGCCAGTTTATATTGCTGAAAACTTAGGGTATAATTGGCCACAACCACTGTATTAAAAAAAGAGCTTTTGTCGGCATACATACCACTGGGAATATCAATGGCAATTACAGTTGCAACAGATTCGGCAATAAAATTAATAGTGACAGCAGCAATACCTTCCGGTGGTTTATTTAAACCCGTTCCAAATAAAGCATCAATAATAATGTCTGCCTGTGTCAATGCTGGAAAGTCTTTAAAGGAGGCAATTGTATGAATGATTAAATTGGATGGATAGAGCATCGCCAGGTTGGTTTCAAAATCAGCCGATCCTTTGCTGTCGGATTCCAACACATATACCATTGTATTGTATTGATGCGATTGAAGCAACCTGGCCAATGCCAGTCCATCGCCACCATTATTACCTTTACCACAAAAAATATGAATGGGCCGGTGAACAAATTTATTTTCAAGCAACCAGTTAAAACAGGCTGTGGCAGCCCTTTCCATTAAATCAATGGATGCGATGGGTTCATTGGCAATGGTAAAAGCATCCCATTGACGTATTTGTTTGGAGGAAAATATTTTCATGCGTTCAGCCTGTTTTTGTAAAGCTAGTTTTAATAGTGCTTACAAAGTATTACAGCAATTATTATAGATGTTTTGCCTGGTAAAAATTCCGGACTTATTATTTTCCAATGAACTAAAATCAAGAATGAAATTCTTGTATAATTGTATCTGCCCAATTATATCTGTTAGAAAAGTGGCGCCAATCAGCGCCACAATTTTAAAATGATTCAACTTATTTATTCACTTAATTACCTTGCTTAACCAGTGTTACGGTGGCCTTATTATTTCCCTGTATCACCTGCACATAGTAAGTACCTGGCCTGTATCCATTACCCAGCTCCAGCTTACTTTTTACGGTAACATTATTTCTTACTTCTATTAACTTGCCTGCTGCGTCTGTTACGCTTACAGCAAGGGGTGCATCACTGTTACTCTTTGTAATTAAAGTAAAATAATGCTGAGATGGATTAGGCATTGCCTGAACACTTAAGCCGTTTTCTGCTGCGTCAAATCCAACAATTGCTGCTTCGGATTTTGCTGAGTTTTGATTGTGAGGAACAGTAACAGTTACCACTTTGGTACTGCTGTTTCCGTAAACATCCTTTGCTGAAATGGTTATTGTATAAACTCTTCCGCAGCCGTTTCCTGTTCTTTCCGCACGCAATTGCAAATGATGTTTATCAACTACAATCCAATCGGTTTCGTTATTAACCGCAGGTTCATTACTCTTTACTGTTATAGCTGTATTTGCAACACAGCAATTATCTTTTACTGTATAGTTTACGGTAACATTCCTCATAGAATGATTGGGAGGCCATAAAATTGCGGGGTTGGCATTTGCATCACTTATTACAGGAGGTATATTATCTTTTACAGAAATACACGCATTGCCTGTACTTGCATTACCCATGCAATCTTTAACAGTAAGTTTTACTTTATTTACGCCAATATTGGAGCAATTAAAACTCAGCTTATCCAATGCATAACTTATGCTGCCGCAATAACTAACAGATCCATTGTCTACCTGTTTTGGAGTTATTGTTACTACGCCGTTTTCATTTAAGTAAACGGTTATATTTTTAGTTTTTACCAATGGCGATGGTTTTACTGTAACCGTTACTTTATACGGAATATTAGTACAGCCATTGTTATTTAGCAAATAGCTATAGCCAACCATTACCGGTATTGTTCTGGTATTGATCAATTTTTCGTTGATAACTCCAGCAGTGTTTTCTGCAGTACTGTTTGCAGCAGGGTTGGCAATACCTGCAACTAAAGGCCTGCTCCAGCTAAAGACAGTACCTCCTGGCATTGCTGAAGGTGTGTATGCAAATACCGTATTGTTACAAATAGCAGGTGCTGTAATTGCGCCCGTTAAAACCGGACCTTGATTAATGGTGATATTAGCGCCATTGTTACTTCCTGCAAAAGTTGGATTGTTACTAACCACACGAATGCGATAAGTATTACCGGGAATTGTATTGAACGGAATAATAGCTTTAATGATTCCGGTTCCGAAACCTCGGAGCTTACCAATGGATACCGATTTTGCAAAATCACCTTTTGGATCACTAAGCTGTGCAGTGAAAAAACTATTTTCATTGACAGAACCACCGGGTACAAAATTTACGTCAACCGGTGACCCTGTGCAGAAAGTAGTGGAAGCAATGGTGGTTGTGATGGAATTTTTGGTTTCTGGTGTTGGGGTGTATTCCCAGAAATCAGTTTTCCACTCGGGGTAATCATAACCTGTACCGATATACCCTTTGCTGCCAATGCTGAAACCTGATGCCGACTCCCTTCCTCCACCGCCGAAATCTGCTTTTTTTGTCCACACATTGGTAACGGGGTCGTATTCCCAGAAATCTTTTTTCCACTCGGGGTAATCATAACCTGTACCGATAAATCCTTTGCTGCCAATGCTGAAACCTGTTGCACTATACCTCTTTCCACCGCCAAAATCCGCTTTTTGTGTCCAGGTGTTTGTTGCAGGGTCGTATTCCCAGAAATCATTTTGATCTACATTTCCATTACCAATATACCCCTTACCGCCAATGCTGAAACCTGTTGCAAACTTCCTTGCGGTACCACCAAAATCCGCTTTTTGAGTCCAGGTA
>Ga0163154_10003563_pt1 | contig 21424 bp, 15 predicted proteins | sample OliLakLV19MP9P1_FD_148649 | JGI IMG/M metagenome (GOLD analysis project Ga0163154, IMG submission 148649) | Freshwater microbial mat bacterial communities from Lake Vanda, McMurdo Dry Valleys, Antarctica - Oligotrophic Lake LV.19.MP9.P1 | ecosystem: Environmental > Aquatic > Freshwater > Lake >...
AAATAATGTTGGCCCCGCTGCGCAAGCTGGCCCCATTTATGGTTCGAAGCTATTAATACCAATGGTTGGTGGCTCGGGTGGGGGCGGTGGACCAGGTTGGGGTGGCGCGGGTGGCGGTGCCTTGCTGATCGCGTCCAATGGCAAAATTGTCTTGAATGGCAATGTTCTCTCTTGTGGAGGATCAAATGTTAGTGCCGGAAGCGCAGGGGCTATACGACTGGTGGCGTTTAGAGTGGAAGGGAGTGGCCGAATTGATGTGCAAGGGCAGGGTAACCAGCAAACCTCAAGTGACAACAGCAATTGTGCAGGCACTGGTAGCTTCGGTCGCACCAGAGTAGATTTTGTTGATCGCTCCGCATTTAACGTCACCTTTGCCCCTACAAGCACAAGCGCAGTTGGCGCTTTATTGCAGGTATTTCCGACTCCCTTGCCGCAGTTAGACATAACCAATGTAGCGGGCACCACGGTTGCGCTAGGCTCAGGCCCGGTCAATGTCTTACTGCCATTCGGCGCACCCGCCGCGCAAACCGTGACCGTGCGTGCTTCAGGCTTTACCGGCATCGTACCAATCCGGGTCGTGTTCACCCCGACTTCCGGGCCAAGAACAACCGTCGATGGCAGCATTGATATGGCGGGCCAAGCCAATGCCAGCACCACTTTGAACGTTACGGTGCCGCAGAACGTAACGCTCAACGTTGCCGCGTGGACCCGCTGAGGCGTTTGACGTGCAAGCGCGCAGCCTGCTGCCAACGCTGAGCTTTACCCTGCTGGGGCTTGCAGCAGTTGCGGCTGCGACCGGTCGGCCGCTGTTCAAGGCCGGCATGGAGGGCAGTGCGCCCCTGATCTTTGCCAACGGCTTTGAGGTGCCAGCGCCAATCGCGATGGCGGGCGCGGATCGCAATGTGGCGGTCAGTGATCCACAGGTTTTGGACGGCCGCGCTTCCACAGACCCAGACGGGCGCGCGCTCAGCTATCGCTGGACGCTGACCACCCGGCCTGCGGGTAGCTTGGCGCAATTGCGTGACGCCACGACTGCGCTTCTGGCCTTCGTGCCCGATGTTGCCGGCACCTATTGGCTTGAGTTGACAGTCAACAACGCACAGCAAAGCAGCGCGCCGGACCAGCTGCGCGTGCGAGCCTTCAACAATTTTGGCATCGACAGTGATGGCGACAGCTTAAGCGACGCGCTTGAGGTGTCGCTGGGTTTGGACCCCTACAACGAAGACAGCTTTGGCGACGGCACCCGCGATGCAGATCGCGACTTAGATCTTGACGGGCTGACCATTCGCCAAGAGCTGTTGCTGGGCCTAGACCCGATTCGCGCCGATTCGGACGGCAATGGCATTAATGATGGAGCTGAAGACTTTGATCGCGACGGTCTCGACAACGTTGCCGAGTTTCTTGCGGGCAGCAACCCGCTTAGCGCGGACACCGACGGCGATGGCTGGCCAGATGGGGCGGAGGTGGATGGCGGCAGCAATCCGGTCAACCCGGCTTCGACCCCAAGATACCTAGGGGCCGCCACGCCCAGTGGCGGCCATGTATTAGTACGGCCCGGCACCGGCGATGCCGGCAACTTGCCGCTGAACCCGATTATTGCCGACCCGAATCAGGGCCATGTAGTGGTTCGGCCGGGGACCGGCGATGCTGGCAACCTGCCGCTTAACCCGATTATTGCCGACCCGAACCAGGGCCATGTAGTGGTACGGCCCGGCACGGGCGATGCCGGCAACCTGCCGCTGAACCCAATTATTGCCGACCCGAACCAGGGCCATAGATTGGTACGGCCGGGCACCGGCGATGCCGGCAGCCTGTCACTCAACCCCACAGTGGCCCAGCCACCCGTCACCATCCAACGACCCCAATAGGAGCTCGCCATGAAATTGCTTCAGATTATGCTGTTTGGCAGTGCGAGCCTCATTGGCTCGACTGCACTGGGACAGTCCTTCAATGCCGGCAGTGACGGCAGCTTCGGGCCGATCAGCGTCGCGGCTAGCCAAACCCTGACGATTCCATTGCCGCCGGACGGAATTATCCATGCCACCACTGTCACTCTGGCCACAAACTCGACCTTGCGGTTCACCAAGAACAGCAAGAACACGCCGGTATACCTGCTGGCGACTGGCAACGTGCAATTGAGTGGGATCATCGACGTCGGCGGCGGGAGTACCGCGCAGTTAATCAGCGGCGCGGGTGGTCCGGGCGGGTTCGATGGCGGAGAACCGGGTATAGCGGGCGCGCCGGGGGGTGATGGCATTGGCCCGGGTGGTGGCCAGGCTGGAACACCGGCTGGTGGTGGCGCTTATGGAACGCGCGCGCTCTGTGCGAATTGCGGCGAGGTCTACGGCAGCCAACTGATGTTCCCGATGCTTGGGGGTTCCGGAGGTGGAGCCCTCAGCGGCGGCGGAGGCGGAGGCGGTGCGATACTCGTGGCATCGAACACGCGCATCAGCTGCACGGTGGGAAATTGCGTATATGCGATTGGAGGCAGTAGCGCTAATTTCGGCGGCGGCGGCGGCATCGGCGGCGGCGGCAGCGGCGGCGCTATTCGGCTGTTGGCGCCGCGCATCGATGGAACGGGTTCGCTGAGCGTCGGCGGCGGAAGTGCCTCCGGTGGCAATGGCCGAATCCGCATCGACCTTATTGATCGCTCCGGTTTCCAGCTCAGCCTGGGTTCCGGGCCCGTCACCGTAGGCTCTTTTATGCAAACCTTCCCCGGCACCGCCGCGCCGCGCCTGGACTTCACCAGCGTGGCCGGCACGGCCATTCCGGATGGCAGCAACTCGGTGCTGGTGACCCTGCCGTTCAATGCCCCAAGCGCCCAGACTATCACGCTGCGCGCCCGCGACTTCACCGGCACGGTGCCGGTGCGAGTGGTGCTTACGCCCGTGTCCGGACCCCGCATTGTGGTCGATGACACCATCGACATGGCTGGCCAGGCCACGGTGACTAAGGTGATCAACGTCAGCGTGCCGCAGAACGTGTCGATCCGGGTGAATGCCTGGAGCCGCTGAGTACCTTTATTTTTGCGATTTTTGCGCGTTGTTCGCCCTATTCCGAAGGAGTTTTGTGATGTTTCGTCGTTCGCTACCCCTGCTGTTGTTGCTGCTGGCCAGCCTGTCCTGGTGGGCAGTTGCCAAGGTGCTGCCGGAGGGCGGCGAGCTGATCTTTGCCAGCGGCTTTGAAAACCGCCGGCCCGTTGCCAATGCGGGGCCTGATCGCGCTACACCACCCAATCAGTCCACCACGCTGGCCGGTAGCGGCATAGACCCAGACGGTGACCCGCTCAGCTTTGTCTGGCGGGTTTTGAACCAGCCCGCCGGCAGCACCATTACGCTGTCGAACGCCACGATCGCGATGCCCAGCTTTACGCCTGCGGTGCTGGGCAATTACCAGTTCGAGCTGATTGTTTCGGATGGCCAACTGGCCAGCCTGCCGGACACCGTCACGATCACCGCCAGCGCGCAGCCCCTGCTGCCGACCGCCAATGCCGGCCCGCCGCAGAATGTTCCGCGCGGTACGCTGGTGCAGCTGAGCGGCGCGGCATCAAGCAATCCGCAAGGCGGCACGCTGAGCTATGCCTGGACGCTAGACGCGCAGCCGCTGGGCAGCAGCGTGGTGCTCAGCAATGCAAGCGCGGTCAACCCTTCATTTACGCCACTATTGGCCGGGCTCTATCGTGTGCAGCTGGTGGTCAACAACGGCGTACTGGTCAGCACCCCCGCCAGCGTCGAGATTGCTGCGCTGCCACCGACACCAGAAGCAGTAGCACCACCGCTGCCGCCGACCGAAACCACCAGCACTGCGGCCGCCTCCGCGTTTTTATACACAGGGCCTAATCCGATCCAAACCGACGTTGCGACCGGCGCTATTGAAAGTGCGCGCGGCGCGGTGATTCGGGGCCGGGTGATCACGCGCACTGGCGCGCCGCTGCCTGGCGTTAGCGTGCAGGCACTTGGCCGGCCCGAGCTGGGAAAAACCGTGAGCCAGGCCGATGGCCAGTTTGACTTTGCCGTCAATGGCGCCGAACAGGTGATTCTGGAATTCAGCCGCGACGGCATGCTGCCGGTGCAGCGCCGCGCTAGCCCGGACTGGCAGGGCCAGCGCGGGCTGGACCGCTTGGTGATGATCACGCCCGACCCATTAGCGCTGCGGCTTGCGCCCGGCCGCAACATGGACGCTCTGGTTGCCGAGGGCAGCGTTTCTACGGATCGAGACGGCACGCGCCGCGGCCGGCTATTCCTGGCACCCGGCAACGCCGCGCGCCTGCAACTGCGGGACGGCCGTAGCGCTGAAATGGCTGCGGGCGCCACTTTGCGGATTACCGAGTACACGGTCGGCACGCTGGGGCCGAACACGATGCCTGCTGAGCTGCCCTCCACCACCGGTTACACCTACGCGGCGGACATCAGCTTCGACGAGATGGTGTCAACGGAAGCAACGCGGGTAACTTTTGATCAGCCGCTGCCGTTTTATGTCGATAACTTCCTGAATTTCCCGACTGGTGAGGTAGTGCCCTTTGGCTACTACGACCGGGACAAAGCCGAGTGGGTGCCTTCGCCCAACGGGCGCGTAATCAAGGTGCTGTCAATCAGCGCGGGCCGCGCCGTGCTGGACGTAGCCGGTGCCGGCACACCCGCCACGCCGGCGCAGCTGACCGAGCTTGGCATCACCGATGCCGAACTAACCCAGCTAGCCACGCTTTACACCGCAGGCCAGAGTTTTTGGCGCTCCCCAGTGCCGTTCCTGCAGGTGCGCGGCGGCCGGGTCAGCTTGCCCTGGGACGCCAACTGGCCACGCGTACCGCCCGCTGGTGCAATGCCGCCACAGCAGCAGCCGGTGCAGTCTGGCAATGCTAGTGCCCCGCGCAGTCAAGACGGCGCGCCCACCGGCGCGGACGCGCCTGGCGAGGGCGCTTGCCAGACCGGTTCAGTGATCCAGTGCCAACGGCAAGTGATGATGAAGGCTTTGCCTGTGGTCGGGACGCCGTTTGCGCTGCACTACAGCACCGAGCGCACGCTCGGGTGGCGCGCTAATAACTCGGCGCAGATTCCGCTGACCGGCGCAACCTTGCCGCCGGGTGTGGCGAGTGTGGCTTTGGAGCTACAGGTTGCGGGCAAAACCCTCAACCAGAGTTTTCCGACTACGCCCAACCAGTCCTTTAGCTATGTCTGGAACGGTCTGGATGCTTGGAATCGCCCGCTGAACGGTGCGCAGGAAGTGCGTGCCAGGGTGGGCTACGTGTACCCGGCCACAAACGCCCGGCCCGGCCAGTTCCAGCAGGCGTTCTCGACGCTGGCGGGCGTGCCGATCACCGGCAACCGCGCGCGCGACGACATCACGCTCTGGCAGGAACACCGCTTTCAAATCGGTGCACCGGCGGTGTCGGCGGTGTTTGGCATTGGCGGATTTAGCCTGACACCGCACCATTTTTATGACCCAGTACGCGGCACGCTGTTCCAGGGTGATGGCCAGATTCGCGATGCCTCCGCGCAGTCCAGCGACTTTAACGTGCGTGGTTTTGCCGGCACCGCCAGCGGCTTCAGCGGTGACGGCGGTGCCGCCACGGCGGCCGCCATGAATAACCCGCGCGGTGTTGCGGCCGCGCCGGACGGCAGTATCTACGTCGCCGACGCCTTCAACCACCGCGTTCGAAAAATCAGCCGTAGCGGGGTGATCACGACCTTCGCCGGCAACGGCATGGATGGTTTTTCCGGCGACGGTGCGGCGGCGACTGCGGCCCGCCTGAATGTGCCTGCCGATGTCGCGGTTGATCGCGAGGGCAACGTCTATATTGCGGATTCCTACAACCACCGTATTCGTCGCGTGGCGCGCGATGGCACGATCAGCACGGTTGCGGGCACCGGGGTACAAGGCTTCGCGGGCGATGGTGCGCCAGCCTTACAGGCGCAACTGGCGTTTCCGGGTGGCGTGGCGGTCGGCCCCTTTGGTGAACTCTACATCGCCGATACCTTCAACCACCGTATTCGCAAGATTGGTGCCGACGCTGTAATCACGACAACTTCCGGAAATGGCAGCCCTGCGGATGCCGGGGACGGCGGCCCGGCAATTCTGGCGAGCCTGCAGTTTCCGCTGGACTTAGACGTGTCGGCCGATGGCGAACAGTTCATTGTCGACAACGTCAACCACCGAATTCGCAAGGTCGACATCGGCGGCTTGATCTCAACAGTAGCCGGGAACGGCCTGCAGGGAACCGCGACCGGCGTCAATGGCGACGGCGGGCCAGCAACCCAGGCCCGGCTAAACTTTCCGCGTGGCGTGACGGTGCTGGCAGACGGCAGCCTGCTCATCGCCGACGGCTCCAGCCGCCGCATTCGCGTGGTGCGCACCGATGGCGTCATTTCCGCCTTCGTTGGCGGCGGAACACAGGTAGCCGAAGGCACGCCGGGGCCGGCATTCCGGCTGCAGTTTCCATCCAGTACCGCAGTGCTGCCGGACGGCCGCATTGTCATCAGCGACACCGGCAGCCAGAAGGTATTCGTCGCCGCTAGATTCTTGCCGCAATTTTTGATCGGCGAGATTGCCATTGCCTCGCCCGAAGCCGATGAGGTCTACCGCTTTTCGCCCACAGGGCGGCACTTGGAAACCCGCAGCACCCTGACTGGCGCCTTGCGCTACCGCTTTACCTATGACAGCGCTGGCCGGCTGAGCACTGTGGTCGACGGCGATGGCGATACCACGCGGATCGAGCGCAATGCCACGGGCACACCCACCGCAATCTTCAGCCAAGACAATCTGCGCACCACCCTGACCCTCAGCAATGGCCTGTTGACTGAGGTCATCAACCCGAATCAAGAGCGGATACAGATGCAATATGCAGCCGGCGGCCTGCTCAACCGCTATGTCGATGCCCGCAACTTTGTTTCAACTTACAGCTACGACACCGAAGGCCGCCTGATCGGCAACACCGACGCTGCCACGGGTGGCCTGACGCTGACCCGCACCGCGACTGGGCCAAACGTCACGGTAGCGGTGCGAACCGCCTTGAATCGAATCACCGGCTACAGCACCACCTCTGAAAGCTCCGGCAACCAAGCGCGCCAAACCACCTTTCCCGATGCCACCCGCACCCAGGTCGCGGTCGCGCGCGATGGCTTGCACACCACCACCCAGCCCGATGGCACCGTGATCCAGAACCGCTCCGCGCCCGATCCACGCTTTGGTGTGCAGTCTGGCTATGCCAGCAATAGCCAAACCGCCACCGGGGGGCGCACGCTGACTACGACCTCGCAGCGCACCGTTACGCTGGCGGATGTGGAAAATCCGCTCAGCTTGACGGCATTTAACGAGCAGTCCACGATCAACGGCCGTTCGATGCAGCGCAGCTACGACGGCCCGACACGGACATGGACAATGACCTCGCCGGCCGGGCGCATCACTCGCACCGTGATCGACGCCCAAGGGCGACCGATAAAGTTGCAAGCCACAGGTCTAAACGACATAGATCTGACCTACGACGCCCGCGGTCGACTGACGTTCGCGCGTTCCGGCGACGGCGCTGGCATTCGCGAGACGAGCTTTGTGTACAGCCCGCAGGGCTTTCTGCAGTCGATAACTGACCCGCTAGGGCGCACGATGAGCTACCAGCGCGACGCAGTCGGCCGGACGCTGACCGCGCGGCGGCCGGATGACCAAAGCATCCAATTCACGTACGACGCCAGCGGCAATTTGGCTACGCTGAGCCCGGCCGGACGCCCAGAGCATCGATTCAGTTACACGCCGATCAACATGCTGGCCGGATACCAGCCGCCCAGCGTTTCGGGCAATGGTGCCAACGACACGTTTTACACCTACAATGTCGACCGACAACTCGCCACGGTCACCCATGCCAACGGCGAAGTCATGAGCTACGGCTACGACAGCGCAGGGCGCCTGGCAACCCTGGGCACGTTCCCGGGTACTTTTGGATACAGCTACTCGCCGACGAGCGGAAAACTGATCAGTATCACTGCGCCGGCCGGCGTAAACCTCGGCTATACCCACGCCGGAAGCCTGCTCACGAACGTGGCCTTAAGCGGGCCAATCGGCGGATCAGTGCAGTTTACCTACGACAACGATTTCCGGGTCGCGACCGAGCGCGTCAACAACGGCACCAGCATCGCATTTGGCTATGACCCCGATGCACTGCTGACCACCGCCGGCAACCTGACGCTTAGTAACGAAGCCGGCAACGGCCTGTTAATCGGTACCCAACTGGGCACTCTGCAGGATACCTACACGCACAGCGAATTCGGTGAGCCGACGTCCTACGTCGCACGCTACGGGCCGAGCGAGATCTTTCGCCAAGATTATGTCCGGGACAAACTCGGCCGAATCACCCGACGAACCGAGACGATTACCGGCACCACAACTATCTTCGATTATGTCTACGACGCCATGGGCCGCATGAGGGAGGTCAAACGGGGCGGCGTGGTGAGCGCGACTTATACTTACGACAACAACGGCAATCGCCTCAGCCGTGTCGCCGGTTCCGTCACAGAGAATGGCGTTCACGATAACCAGGATCGGCTGTTGAGCTACGCCGGCGCGAACTACACCTACAACGCTCGCGGCGATCTATTGACCCGAACCGACGGCGCTCAGACTACGCAATACAGTTATGACGCTTTCGGCAACTTGCGCTCGATGGCCCTATCTGACGGTCGGCTTATCGGCTACTTGATCGACGGCCAGAACCGGCGTGTCGGTAAGTCGGTGAATGGAACGCTGGTGCAAGGTTTCCTGTATCGCGACCAGTTGGAGCCGATCGCCGAACTGGCTGGAAACGGCACCGTGGTGGCGCGCTTTGTTTACGCCGACAAGATCAATGTACCGGCTTACATGATCAAGAACGGGCGAACCTATCGCTACATCACTGATCATCTGGGTAGCCCGAGAGCACTAGTCGATATTGCGGACGGCTCTGTGGCTCAGCGAATGGACTTTGATGAGTTTGGCCGGGTCTTGCTCGACAGCAGCCCGGGATTCCAACCGTTTGGGTTTGCGGGGGGAATCTATGATCGGGACACGGGGTTGGTCAGGTTTGGGGCGAGGGACTTTGACTCCATTCTCGGCCGTTGGCATTCAAAAGACTTGCTGATAATTTCAAACGGAGATCCCAATAGATACAGTTACGGAAAAAACGATCCAATCAACTCAATTGACCCTTCCGGTCTGAGTTCAATCGTACGATGGTACAACAAAACGTTTTCAAAACGAAATATTCAAAGCGCAATAGATCAGACCAAAAACGCAGCCAAAAGAGAGGCAAAAGATAAGGCAGGTGAGGAAGCGTTCGGCGCCGCAGTCGATGCCAATGGTGGTGCATTAATGTCTGACGAAGTCAGGGATGGGTTGGTTGATGCTAGCTGGCTATTGATAACAAAAGGGAATCCGGTTATGTTTGTGGTTGAATCGGTTTTTGGTGCCACTCGGTTGGGTGATGAATTTGCAACTCCAGAATGGAAGGCGCATGAGGCGCGAATGCGTCTGTTGAACGAGCCATGCAATCCATCGATGCAAAGCTGCCGAACAAAGGATAATGTTGCGCCCAGTTGTCCGGCGCCACCGTAAAGCGCCGGATAAAGTAAAGCGCCGGACTCCCACCTTTAGCCGAATTCTAGCGGCAGTCCAAAACCTGCCGTCAGTTGATTCGCCTCCTTAAATAATCCAAGTCCAAAAAACCTCTCAAACTTTCCAAATCCCAACGCAGCCCGAAAGCCCGGACACCCGGAGCGCCAGGACGAATCTGGCAAGACATTAAGAGGGCAGTTCCTCCAAAAAGCGGGAAGCCCGGACACCCGAGGTTTCCCAGAAAACCAGGAAATGATCCGCTTTAGAAAGCAAATCACCCAAATTCCAATCACCCCACATCAAAAACCCACCAAAAACCCAGGCGCGTATCGCGCCAAAATATGCCTTTCCCTAGGTCGCAGAGCCAGTTTTGACCAATCTCGGCGGCTTTTTCCATCAATTGTTCCATCGTGCCAACCGCCCGCCAGTAGCCGGAACCAATGCCCTTGACCTGCATCGTCCAGTGCCGCAGGTCCAGTCCCAGCTTGCGCAGCGCGGGCGGTTTGTGTGCGCCGATAGCGCCGCGTTTTCCTGGATGAAGGATGCGGCCGTTGTGATCGACAAAATCAAGGTATTCCGCCTCGCTTAGTTTCGGCAGCTGAAACGCCGCTAACTTGGCAAGCGGTGCCAAGAACTCGTTTGCGAGCGCTTGGGTTTTCGCAATATTCTTTATACGCAGCTTGATGTTGAACCACGAAATGGTTTCGCGGTCGATGCGGGGCTTGTGTTCAAATCGTGCAGTATTCGAGATACCAAATGGCATGTTGATTGAAGGTTCACTGCCAAATAACAAAGCAAAGCTGATAGCTGCGTGGATAGAGATTCACAATGAAGCGTTAATGGCCGACTGGCAACTTGCTGTAAACGGTGAGCCAGTATTTAAAATTGAGCCTCTTCGTTAAGGGCAAACCATGAATCCTATTGTTAAAAATGTCGAGCCGCTAAACAACCACCAGTTGAAAATTTTCTTTGTAAATGGTGATCAACGCTTGTTCGATGTGTCGCCGTATTTAGACAAAGGAGTTTTTATTGAGTTAAAAGACGAAAGCTACTTTAAATCTGTTCGGGTTGTATTTGGCTCTATTGAGTGGCCGCACGAGCAAGACTTCAGTTTCGATACGCTCTATATTCTTGGAAAACCGCTTTAGCAGAATAACGAACAAAAACTCAGACACGCTAAATTTGCAAAATAATCAAACCATTCCAAAATCCCACTAAACTAATTAGCAACCAAATAAAGTAGCCTGAACAATTCTTCAGGATATCTAATTTTAGCCAACGACTCCAGACGCCGAAGCGCCAAAAATAATTCTAAGCTGTCACTTTAGCTATTTAAAAATCTCGCAAAACCAACGCCGCAGAGCCAGTTTTGACCGATCTCGGCGGCTTTTTCCATCAATTGTTCCACCGTGCCAAACGCGCGCCAGTAGCCGGAACCAATGCCCTTGACCTGCGTCGTCCAGTGCCGCAGGTCCAGCCCTAGCTTGCGCAGCGCGGGCGGTTCGTGTGCGCCGATCACGCCGCGTTTTCCTGGATGAAGGATGCGGCGGCAATATCTGGCTTTTAAACCGCCCCTCAAAGAACCGGCCGGCCATCTTCCGCATTCGCGCGCTTGGCGATGGGTTCTTGCAGGGTTTTCATAAACCACGATAAGTTGCTCAAGCGAGAACGCAAAACCTTCATATAGTCGGTTTTTTCCAGCAGTGCTGCGATTTTGGCGGGCGCATCTTCGGCGTGCTTTGGCGAAAATATCCGAATCCAGCGCTCGGCAATTTCTAGGTCGGACCATGCCGTTACTTAAGCTGGCTGGCTTGCAATCACCAAATGTAGGTGGTTTGACATCACCGCATAACTCAGTAGGGAGACCGCGAAAGCATCGCTCAGCAGCAAAATCCGCTGTTCGACCCACGGTTTGCGGTGATCGTAATTTTGGTTCGAGTACGAATCGAACCCCCACAAAAAAATTCGCCGCACACAGCGCGCGACGATGTGGAAAGTGCCGCATTGGCCCGGCGGCATGAGATTGCATCTGGCAGTGGTCATGTTGTGATGCTCCGTGCCCAGCACGGCGATCTCCATCTGATAAATCTGAGTTGGGGGTCGGAAAAGTTATGCGTGGCTTGTTGAGCGCGCGGACTTTAGGGTGGGTTTGCTTTACGATTTCTGAGTGTCATGGCCTCGCATGACCTAGGATTTCTAGGTAGGTAGGTAGCCTTCAAAATCAATCCGAAAATGAGTGGAAAACGATCGCCAAATGGACTTCCGGTACACTGGCGAGGAAAATCCGACAGGCTGCTAAACTATTCCGTCGTTCGATGACTCTGGTGCGCTCATGCTGACTGTTTATGGAATGAAACTATCCGGCAACTGCTACAAAGTGCAGTTGGCGCTGGAGCAATTGGGGCTGCCCTATCGATGGGTTGAGGTTAACAGTGCGGCAGGTGAAACTCGCACAGCGGAATATTTACGGATGAACCCGAACGGCAAAGTGCCGTTATTGGAAGTAACGGAAGGTCAGTACTTGGCTGAATCTAATGCCATCCTGTGTTATCTCGCCGATGGCTCAGCCCTGTTGCCATCTAATCGTTGGCAGCGTGCGCAGCTTATGCAGTGGCTCTTTTTTGAACAGTACAGCCACGAGCCTTATATTGCTGTCGCACGATTTATTGCCAATTGGTTGCCTAGCGATCATCCGCGCCAAGCTGAGCTACCGCGCTTGCGTGAACGTGGGCGTCAGGCATTGGCCGTTATGGAGCAGCAACTCAGCCTACAGGCGTTTATCGCGGGAGCTGATTACAGCATTGGCGATATCGCGTTGTTCGCTTATACGCATGTCGCCACGGATGGCGGTTTCGATATGTCGGTTTATCCGAACATCCAGCGTTGGCTGTCGCGCGTGCGCGCTCAGCCGGGATTTGGTGAATTGGGCAACTGAAAGAGCCGCTGTGCGCGATGAATCGCGCACAGCGGCTGTGGGTTACTTCGCGATCATCAGCAGCAAGGACCTGCCTTGCACGCCGTAAACCGTGCCCTCGCCACCGATCAGCGTTTCCGATCCGGGTAGGGCGACTGCGTTGCTGCTTTCATTCCAGGTAGCCGTGTCAGTGACTCGGTACCATTGTTTGCCGGCACCCGGCCATGGCAGGGAGAAATTCACGTTGCCGGACCAGCCGTTGTAAGCGACATAAATGGCATTACTACCGCCGAGTTCAGTACCGTCTAACCGCCAGCTAATGGCGTGGTTGTTGCCGTTAGTGAAGTAGGCGGTGTCCGCCACGCCACCGTCCGGTTTAAACCAGCGTAGCTGTTCCATCACGTTGCCGTTGTTGTCGACGCTCGAATAGAAGTTAGCTGGGCGTAGCGCCGGGTGCGCCTTCCGGAAGGCAATCAAACGGGTGGTAAAAGTCTGGTGGATGGCTTCATTAGCGTCGAAAGTCCAGTCCAGCCAGTTGGCCGCGGAGTCTAGGTTGTAGACGTTGTTATTGCCAAACTGGGTGCGCAAGCTTTCGTCGCCGCCGTTGAACATCGGTACGCCGGCGCTTAGCAACATGAATGCCATACCCGTTCGTGCCGCTTTGCGTTGCTCTGCCGCAATGCCGCCTTGATCCCAACTGTGATTATTGTCGTCGCCGCCGTCGGACGGGCCAAATGGCCACGCTTGGTTATTCTGTTTGCTGTTATAGGCATACAGATCGCGCAGCGTGAATCCATCGTGGGCAACCATGAAGTTCACCGAGTGCCAGGGCTTGCGACCGTCATCGCCGTATAGATCAGAAGAGCCGGCAAAACGATTGGCTAATTGCGCAGGAGTGACCGTCTCTAAACCCAGTTGATTCTGCTTCTTACGTAAAGTGTCGCGATAAATGCCGTTCCACTCGGCCCAACCGCTGGGGAATCCACCCACTTGGTAGGAGTTTCCGCCTATCGCCCAAGGCTCAGCGATATGATCCACGCCGCTACCACCCGCCTCGGCGCGCGGCGGCAACTCATTGATAATGCGGTTGAGTGCATTGCCGCCATCCATTTTATCGAAGTTGAAACAGCCGTGTTGGCAGGTATTGCCTAAGACGGAAGCTAGGTCATAGCGAAAGCCGTCAACGCCCAATGCATCGCGCCAATAGGCCAGCGAATCAATGATCAGATTTTGCGCAATCGTGTTACGCGTATTGTAGTTGCCACCGACGCCGGTGTTATCCCAAGAGTATTTCAGGTCACTGGTCAGCGAATAATAGGTTGGATTGTCCAAGCCGCGCCAAGAAATGATGTTGTATACCGTGAGTCCATCGGTACCGCCCCAAGATCCACCTTCGCCGGTATGGTTGTAGACCACATCGATATAAACCTTGATGCCGACGTCATGAAAGGCTTTTACCATCGCTTTCCATTCGCGGGTCGGCCCGCCCGCGGTTTTATCCGATGCATAACGGCGATCAGGCGCAAAGTAGTTCAACGTCATGTAACCCCAATAATTGTCACCTGCGGTTGAATTCGGATCGACATCATTGGTGTCATTTTGGGTTTCTTGTACCGGCAAGAATTCAACCGCGGTAATCCCCAGGGTAGCTAGATAATTGGCTTTCAATGCCGCGCCGGCGTAGGTGCCGCGAAGGGCTACCGGCACGCTGGCATCATTCTTGGTCAGACCGCGCACGTGCACTTCGTAGACCACATCATCTTTCAACGCGCGGGTGGGTTTGCTGCCGATTGAGGTCGTGCTCGGCGCCAGCACTAGACCTTTCGGTGCGCAGGGGCCGCTGTCTTTAATCCGATGACTGGCGCCGCTGGCGTAAATGGTGCCGTCTAAACAACCCGCCACGTTAGGATCGTGACTGATCTCGACCGCATACGGATCAAGTAGCAGCTTATTTGGATTGAAACGGTTACCGCTATTGTCGACGTCGCTGACAAACCCGGTGCTGCTGCCTTTCACCCACGCACTGTTGTACGGCCAGTTTGGGCCCCAGGCGCGATAGCCGTAATACACCGTGCCGGTGAGCCCATAGGTGTTTTTCAGCGTCGTGACCACTGCACGTTTCGACCAGACCTGCGTTGCGGCGTCCTTAGTCATGACGTATTTGACGACCGGTTGTGCACCGATCGTGGTTTTATAAATCCACACTTCCATACGAGTGGCTCGCGAGGAATACACGCGAAAATTGATGTTCGCTTGGCTGGCGTCGTATTTGGCGCCGAGGTTGTGGGTGTTAATCGCGGCAAATGCCGGGCTGAGTAGCGCGCCCAGCGTTAATACAAACAGCAGGCAGCCAGTGACCGCACCATTGCGGCGCAAAATATTTCCGAACATGTGTTCCTCCCCAGGAATTTTATTTGCTGTTAAAACGGTCTAACCGGCTCCGAGCGCCACCAGTGCCGTTAGGCAAACTGGTCTTGTAACGTGCTGCGAATTAGACGCTGGAACTCGGCTGGAAACTGAACTCACTGCAAATTTGCAAACGTATTCATCGGCGACTCGGGTCCGCGCGGCGATCCATTGCCGCGGGAGGAACGCGACAAAGCTGTCGTCACACAGCGGGTTAGGAGCGAGCCGATTCTCAACCACGTCGGGTGAGCCTATAGCCTTCGCGAATGCCCCAGGCGCCCAAGCCCAACGTGGCAAGTCCAATCACGGAATACAGGCTGATTGCAAACCAAAATGTCAGGGATTCCTCGCTGCGCACCGCGCTGCGCTGCTGGTTTGTGCGTTTGCTGGGCCCGTGGTCTCGCCCCTTTTGATGCCCGTAGCCACCAGCCCAGCCATGCCCAGACTGAGCCCCAGAACCAATACAACTGTGATGCTGACTGCCTTGAGTCCTTGCACCTTTGGTTGAGGATTTTTGCGCTTGGCGGCGCTCGCGTCACTGATTACCGTCTCAATCGTTGAGCCTGATTCGCCGTAATACAAATAGTCTGGCGCAGTAATACAAATAGTCTGGCGCATGAAACTGCGTTTTCACTCGGGCGATGATCTCCGTGCGGCGCTGTCGCGCCCATTCTGGATAGGCTTGCCATTGCTCATTCGACGCAAAATAAATGATGCGGTGGGCTTCGCCCAACAGCATTTCACCCTGAATTTCGATGCGAAGCCAACGGCCGTTGACCCGCTCTTCGTAAAACATCTGATCCCAACCGCGATGTCCAACGCGCTAATTTGCTTCCGCAGCATTTGCGGTGCCGAAATTCCCCATATTGACCGCTCCTAATGCGCCGCGCCTCAATGCTAAATGGGCACTGGTTGACAGAGAAAGCGTCCAGAATATACTCGGTGAAAGTCTAGCCCGCATGTTTCAGGAATTCGCGCGATGATCGCGCAGGATATGGGTTGAACAAGGAATTTTTCCGACGAAGCGCCAGCAAAGGGCCTTGCAACCTGAACATCTCAAGAAGTTGACGGAGGGGACAATGCCGCAACGGGAACGTCGTAACGCACCATCGCCGGCCTCGCGCGTGTTGGAGCGCTTGCTGAATTCGGCGCAGATTCAAACGTTGCGCAGCCTAGAGCATTTTGGTTGGGAGTTGAAATTCGTGCGCAAGCCGCTATTTCAGCCGTCCGTGCCGATTATTTTCGATGCCGATCGCCGCCATTTTGCGGTGATTGAAGAAGATGGCGTCTTGAACGAAAATCCACCGTTCAAGATCAGACCGTGAGGCGCCGAATGGAGCTACGCGTTGCAAACAGCAGCGATTGCGCGGTCATTTTGTTACTGATTCGGGAGCTAGCCGAATTCGAAGGACTTTTGCACGAAGTGCAATCTGACGAGACTACCCTCGAACGCCATTTGTTTGGGCCCAATCCACGCGCGCACGCACTGATTGCCGAAGTGGACGGACAGATTGCTGGTTTTGCGTTGTACTTTTTCAATTTCTCGACTTTCTTGGGCAAGCCTGGACTGTACCTTGAGGATTTGTACGTGCGCCCGACGTTCCGCGGACGCGGCTTTGGTCGGCTGCTCATGCAACGCTTGGCCCAAATTGCCCTGCAAAACGAATGTGGCCGCTTTGAATGGTGGGTGCTCGATTGGAACGCGCCAGCGATTAAGTTTTATCGCAGTCTGGGCGCACTGGCGATGGGAGATTGGACGGTGCAAAGGGTCAGCGGGGACGCGTTGCATGCGTTGGCGGCAAACAATCGGCCTTTAGGTGAGTGAGATCAGTCACGGGTGCGAGCCAAACTGTCGGAGCCAGGAAGAAATCCACAATGCAGGAAACGCGTCAGCGCATAGCGCCGACCGACCAGAGCCCAAGCATTGGGTGGGTTCGATCTGTGCTCAAACGCTTTTCTCCCGGTCCCAAGCGCTTTCCTGCGATGATCCAAGTTGCATTCAGTCAGGGCAATTCGCGTGATCACTGTTCACCATCTGAATAACTCGCGCTCGCAGCGGATTCTTTGGCTACTTGAAGAACTGGGTGTGGACTACAGCATCGTGCGTTATGAGCGGGACACCAAGACGATGTTGGCACCCGCGTCGCTTAAAGCCGTGCATCCGCTGGGCAAGTCGCCGGTGATTGTCGATGGCCGCAATACCCTAGCCGAGTCCGGCGCTATTATTGAATACTTGGCCGACAACTACGGCGGCACGCTTGGACTAGCCCCAGAAATCGGCACGCCGGAGCGCCTGCGTTATTCGTATTGGCTGCATTACGCAGAAGGTTCAGCGATGCCACCGCTGTTGATGAGTCTGGTGTTTTCAAAGATTCGCAGTGCGCCGATGCCGTTTTTCATCCGGCCGATAGCCAAGCTGATTGCCGATCGAGCCATGAGCGGCTTTGTCGGGCCACAGGTCAAATTGCACTTGAACCACATGAATGCCGAACTGGGCGCGCGACCATGGTTTGTTGGCAAAAAATTTACCGCTGCAGATATCCAGATGAGCTTTCCAATTGAAGCGGCCGGCTCCCGCGGCGGTCTCGCGGCTTTCCCACACCTGCAGGCCTTCCTGGAGAAAATCCATGCGCGACCTGCCTATCAGCGCGCGTTGGAAAAGGGCGGGCCCTACGAGTTGATGAGCTGAGTGGTGGTTAGGGCTCGTTCGTCAATAACTTGGACTTTTTGCTCGCCGGCTTGGGCGGCATGCCGCGCGCCGGCTTGAACGCCTGCAAGCTGTGCTAGCAGGCCCGGGGTGAATAGCCCTTCTATTCCGACGAGATGCAACGCAGCCATGTCCCGGCCCGCAAGCTGTGCTTGCGTGCGTTCGAACCGGCGCGCCGCAGGCGGCGCAAGCCGCCGGTTCTTACCCGCCAGAACCGTGCAATCTGCCCCGCCGCGCACTCACCCAATTGGTAAAGGAACGAAATTGCTGAAAAGCCAAAAGAATCATGGTGCTATGGTTATGGATGCCAAAAGGCCGTCCGGCCCTCCGGGTTGAGCGTCTGAACGGCGTCTGCGGCGTTGCGACCCTTGCCAATGGAAGAGCCATTCGCCGCGCCTTGCATCCATCCGTTCAGCCACACAACGCATCTCACGCTGAAAGTCCGACAGGCTGCTGGGATCATGAAAGTCTCCGCCGCCCCGTTGCTAGCGTTTCTTGCCTTCCCCTCCCTAGCCCGTCTGGCCCGGCGACAAGCGCCGTGCGTTCGCAAAACCGGCCGGCATGCCGGCCAAGCACGCGCCTGCTCACCCACCAAACAACGGGGGAGGGGGAGCAAAACCCCCAACCTGAACGACTTTCACGGCAACCTACGTTCGACTTTTCGCCCGAAATCCCATCTCTGTCAGAGCGACAAATACGCGCCAGACTGTTGTAGGCTCATCGCACTTTTGTGACAGGCGGAACCTGCCGTTATGAGCGCCGTTCGCAGCATCCCAGTGGAATCTAAGGACAGCGCGCCGACGCTGATCGCGCACTACATCAATGGCGCGCGCGCCGCGTTTACCGATGGTCCGAGTAGTCCGGTCTACAACCCGGCGACTGGCGTGCAAACCGGCATCTTGCCGCTTGCCGATCGCGCGCTGGTCGATGTGGCAGTCGCGGCGGCGCAAGCGGCATTCCCCGGCTGGGCGGCCACGCCACCGCAGCGGCGCGCGCGGGTGATGTTCAAACTGCGCGACATTCTCGAGAAAAACGCCGACAAACTCGCCGCGCAGATCACCGCCGAACATGGCAAAACGCATAGCGATGCACTCGGCGAAGTTGCGCGCGGGCTCGAAGTGATCGAATTCGCCTGCGGCATTCCGCACCTGCTGAAAGGCGAGATCACCGAAAACGTCGCTAACCAAGTGGATGCCTATTCCTTGCGCCAGCCGCTCGGCGTGGTGGCCGGCATCACGCCGTTCAACTTCCCGGCGATGGTGCCTATGTGGATGTTCCCGATTGCGATTGCCTGTGGCAATTGTTTCGTGCTGAAACCGTCGGAGCGCGATCCATCGGCCTCTTTGCTGCTGGCCGACTGGTTAGCGCAGGCCGGTTTGCCACCCGGCGTTTTCAATGTTGTGCACGGTGACAAACGGGCGGTCGATGCGTTGCTTGAACATCCAGATGTGCGGGCGATCAGTTTTGTCGGCTCCACGCCGATCGCCAAATACATCTATGAAACCGGCGCGCATTTTGGCAAACGCGTGCAGGCGCTGGGCGGCGCCAAAAACCACATGGTGGTGATGCCGGATGCCGATTTAGATCAAGTGGCCGATGCGCTGATGGGCGCCGGATATGGCTCGGCCGGCGAACGCTGCATGGCAATCTCGGTGGCGGTAGCGGTGGGCGATGAAGTCGCCGATGCGCTGATCGCGCGCCTGGCGCCGCGAGTGCATGCGTTAAAAATCGGCCCTGGCGATGCGCCTGGAATGGATATGGGGCCGCTGATCACGGCGCTCCATCGCGATCGCGTGCGCGGTTATGTTGATATCGGCGTTGCCGAAGGCGCGCAATTAACGGTAGACGGACGTGGGCTGCAGATTGCGAACGCCGGCGACGGTTATTTCCTCGGTGGCTGTTTGTTTGATCATGTCAAACCGGATATGCGCATTTACCGCGAAGAAATCTTCGGCCCGGTTTTGGTGGTGGTGCGCGTGCGTAGTTACGAAGAAGCGCTGGCGCTGGTCAATGGCCACGAATATGGCAATGGCACCGCGATTTTCACCCGCGACGGCGACGCCGCGCGCGATTACGTCAATCGCGTGCAAGTCGGCATGGTCGGCGTCAACGTGCCTATCCCCGTTCCCAGCGCATTCCACAGCTTCGGCGGCTGGAAAGCCTCGTTATTTGGCGACCAACACGTGTACGGCCCAGAAGGCGTGCGCTTTTACACCCGCATGAAAGCCGTCACCACACGCTGGCCCACCAGTATCCGCGCCGGCGCCCAGTTTGTGATGCCACATTAAGTTTAATGGGAGCGCAGCATGAACGCCGTATTAAAACCGCAAGAGCAGCCGCTGGCGATTAATGGCCGCAGGTTGTGGGATAGTTTGATGGAGATGGCGAAAATTGGTGCGACGCCGAAGGGCGGCGTTTGTCGCCTCGCGTTAACCGATTTAGACCGCGATGGCCGCGATTTGTTTGTGCGCTGGGCTAAGGAAGCCGGTTGCACCATGAGCGTCGATCAAATGGGTAATGTCTTTGCGCGTCGCGCCGGGCGTGATGACTCGCTACCGCCGGTGGTTACTGGCTCGCACGCCGATTCACAACCGACTGGCGGACGTTTTGACGGCATTTACGGCGTGTTAGGTGGTCTGGAAGTGATTCGCAGTTTAAACGATCACGGCATACAGACCGATCGGGCGATCGAAGTGGTGATCTGGACCAACGAAGAAGGTTCGCGTTTTGCACCAGCGATGGTGGCCTCCGGCGTATTTGCCGGCGTATTCACGCTCGACTACGGTTTATCGCGCGCTGATGTCGACGGCAAAACCATGGGCGAGGAACTGGCGCGCATCGGTTACGCCGGCGATCAACCGATGGGTAAACCGATCCACGCGGCCTTCGAGTTGCACATCGAACAAGGCCCGATCCTGGAAACCGAGGAAATCACCATCGGCGTGGTTACCCACGCACAGGGCCAACGCTGGTACGAGGTGGTATTGACCGGTCAAGAGTCCCATGCGGGGCCCACACCGATGCCACGCCGCCGCGATGCGCTGCTCGGCGCTGCGCGCGTTATTGACCTCGTCAACCAGATTGGCCACGCGCATGCGCCGTTCGCGTGCGCCACGGTCGGCATGCTGCAGGTCTATCCCAATTCCCGCAATGTGATCCCTGGGCGCGTTTTTTTTACCGTCGACCTGCGCCACCCGGAAGACGAAGTACTGCTGAAAATGGACGCTGATTTGCGCACAGGCATCACCCGCATCGCGCAAGAGACCAAGGTCGAGGTCAGCAAGTTGGAACAGATTTTCTACTACAAACCAGTCACTTTTGACGCCGATTGTGTCGCCTCGGTGCGCGCTGGCGCCGAGTTGTTCGGCTACAGCCATCGCAACATCGTGTCCGGTGCAGGTCACGACGCTTGTTACCTGGCGCAGGTGGCGCCGACATCGATGGTCTTTGTGCCCTGCGTCGGCGGCATCAGCCACAACGAAATCGAAGACGCGACCCCAGAGTGGATCGAAGCGGGTGGCAATGTACTGCTACACGCCATGCTGGGGCGGGCGGGGCGCTGACAGAAAAAGCGGGCAGCGGCAGCGTTCTCGGTCTGGATGGCGAGAAGCTTGGTTTGCTTCTGTAGCTTTCAACCTAGCGTACGCATTTATTTTTCGCGCCTGCACCCCGCTATTTAAATTAAATCCGAGATTTTCCGTTAAACGGAGCGACCATGACTCGATTGACACACGGCGATATCCAGGCGGGGCGATTGTCCGCTGTAGAATTGGCGGGTAATTTTGCGGACGTCGCGCCGCCGCTTGATCGGCAGCAGGCGTTGT
>Ga0163154_10003566_pt1 | contig 21421 bp, 17 predicted proteins | sample OliLakLV19MP9P1_FD_148649 | JGI IMG/M metagenome (GOLD analysis project Ga0163154, IMG submission 148649) | Freshwater microbial mat bacterial communities from Lake Vanda, McMurdo Dry Valleys, Antarctica - Oligotrophic Lake LV.19.MP9.P1 | ecosystem: Environmental > Aquatic > Freshwater > Lake >...
AATCCACTCTTTCTGAAAAGGGGGAAATGGAATAAATTCGAATTGCGGCTGACGAGTGAACGAAAATTAGGCAAAGCTAACGGCTTGCGAATTTTAAATTACTAGCATTTTTTCAAAGTTGCTTGTAAGCGATAGCAAAAACTAAATCAATATAAACCCTTCATAATAAATCCAATGAAACTATATATAAAACACATGGTAAGTTTGCGGTGCAAAATGATGGTAAAAAATGAGCTGAAAAGACTTGGGCTCAGGTACGTAGTCGTTGAACTCGGTATGGTCGAAATGTTGGAAGACATTACAGAAAAGCAACGTCAGCAACTAAAGGAGAATTTATCAAAGTCAGGTTTGGAGTTAATGGAAAATAAAAAAGCCATCTTGATTGAAAAAATAAAAAGTTTGGTCATAGAAATGATTCATTATTCAGATGAATTTCCTAAGCAAAACTACTCTGACTATATCAGCCAAAAATTAGGCTATGACTACACCTACCTCGCCAATACGTTTTCGGAAGTAAAGGGTGTAACACTCCAGCAATTTATCATTACACATAAAATTGAAAGGGTAAAAGAACTCATTTTGTATGATGAACTTAACCTTACAGAAATCTCTTATAAGCTACATTACAGCAGTGTGGCGCATCTTTCCAATCAATTCAAAAAAATTACGGGATTATCACCTTCTTTCTTCAAGCAGTTGAAAGAAAAGCGTCAAGGGAATTTAGAAAACCTATGATATATGTAATAGTATCTCGTTAAAGTGTAATGATTTGAATGTTAAAGAAGAGTACCTTTGCATTGTTGTAATAACTTAGTTACAACATATTTTCAACTTACAATCATGGGAAACTTACTTTATATTTTAGCGGTAATATTAATTATTGGTTGGGCAGTTGGCTTTGTCGGGTACAATGCAGGCGGAGTCATTCATATTTTATTGGTCATTGCACTCATCGCAGTTTTACTAAGGATCATTGAAGGTCGGAAACCATTATAAAGCTAAACAACGCATTTGAAAATCGTTCCATATACCCCTCTCTAAGCTGGAGAGGGCAGGAGTGATGCCTTAGAAAAGATTTTGAAATGCACCCAACCCAAACCCACAATTGTCCGTAATATTTTTCTTAGACTGCGGACGATTGTTAAAATCTATTAAGTTAAGTTTTTGACTCTGCTTTCCTAAAAAAGATGTTTTGCGCTAGATTTTAATTTTATAAAAATATGTCAAATGACAAAAAATTATTACTACTTTATGATTGGCATTCTTTTCATTCTTTACTCTTTTATTACTTGCTTGGAGAAGAGAATCCTCTCTTTTGCCTATCACTAATACACCTGATATTGACTTAGCAAGCAAAACAACTATTTTCTATATTTGGCATGTCATTACGCTTGAAAATTTAATTTTTGATGTTGCATTTATTGCAAGGGCATTTTATAAGGGCGCATTTCAAAATATTTTCTTAATACCTCACCCTTGCCTCTCCAATTTGGAGAGGGACACATGGAGCGACTTTGAAAATGCACCCAAGAAAAAGATAAATTATACTAAATATTTACACTTTTCACGGTACAAAATGTATAACATTAATTTGCAAAATGAGAACAAATAATAAAAATAGAAACTCTTATCTACAAAAATTTAGCACAACATAGTCGCATAACTTAAATTAAATAAAATAAAATGCTTAAAATTATTGTTTTTAAATATATCAATTAATTAATCTAACTAACCAATCAATTACAAAAATGAAAAAAAGTATGCTTGTTTTCTTGACGTTGGGTATCCTATCTGCCTGTACCAGTACACGCATCACAAGCAGTTGGAGAGAATCCAACAAGGAGTTGGCTATCAATAATTTAAATAAAGTCTTGGTGGTAGCATTATTTAAAAATGAAACCAGCCGCCGTAAAGCAGAAGACGATATGGTGAGCTATTTAGAAGGCAAAGGTGTCGTATCTTACGAATATTTGAATAATAATTTTAATAAAAAAGATATGGAAGCTGTCAGAAATAAAATTAGGCAAGATGGTTTTGATGGTGCTGTTACCATGCGTTTACTTGACGTAGATAAAGAAACGGTTTATTCACGCGGTTCGATTGATAATTACCCACACTATTATCATTCATTTAGCGGATATTATTACCGCAACTGGGGTTTTTATAACAACCCTGGCTATTATTTTTCCACAAAAACATACACAGTTGAAACAAATGTGTATTCAATAAAGGAAGACAGAATTATTTGGACAGGAATTACTGAAACAGTAAACCCAGATGGTGTTGATAAAATGATGAATGAAATTACAAAAGTTGTCTATAAAACTATGATTAATGAAGGTTTTATTAAAAAATAATCCAACTATTGTTACAATTACTATTAGGACATGTTATATTTTTTAAGTGCCTTATATTCAATGTACAGTACACCTTGCAAGATTCCAAACGTTGCCTATTTTTTAGAATTGAGTAGTGATTATATCAATATGAAAAGGAGTAAATAGACATTTTTATGTAATTACTTTATAATCAATAAGATAAATTTATCAACATATCTTTAGTAGCAGAAATTAATATGATTATTTCTTACGGAACTAGAGGAGGAGTAGAAGTATGGATAGGACTGTTAAATCCTCCAAAAACCTCCCTCCCAGCCTCTCTCCAATTTGAAGGGAGGAGCAGACTATATGGTTTTTATGCCTTTTTAAAGGACGGTTAGGCAAGGCGATTGGTTAAATATTTGGTAGCTTGCCTGCCCAAAATTAGAGTTTAATAGTTCTGGGAGTATAGGGAGACAGAATGAGAATTCCTTTTGATGAAATTTACCAAAGAATTTAAAAGAAACCCCTTATGGAAATTTTGGGTGGCTATCCTGACGAATACCATAAACAATACGCGCTGTTCTCACCTATCACACATGTACACGCTAACTGTCCTGCCACAATCCTGATACAAGGTGAACATGACCTGATGGCTTCTGTAAAAACTACTCGCATCCTCTACGACCATTTGGTGGAGAAAAAAGTGCCAACAGTAATGCATATTTTACCACAAACAGACCATGCATTTGACCTTGTATTGCCCGAAATATCTCCACCAGCACATTCAGCAATATATGACGTGGAACGATTCCTTGCGTTACAAATCAAAAACGTTAAGAAGCAAGGTGCGATGTTCCCGCCTTACTTTTTAAACTGGCAGGTAGAACCACCCGTCGCCACAAAAAACTTGACATTATGAAAGCAACACATTCATTATTATTTTCAAAAATGAAAACAAATCTTTCAAAGAATATTCTAATTGGCTTATCGGCACTATTAGGCTTAGGTGGATTGATATTATCACCTTCCTGTGAACTACTTGACAGATTGCCATCGGTGCATTTCAAAACCTTTTCTTAAGGCCTCACCCTTGCCCTCTCCAATTTGGAGAGGGATATATGGAACGATTTTGAAATGCACCCTGCTTATTATTTTTCCCGCATTACTACCACAAATAATAAATAATTATAAAAAATGATACAGCAACTACCTTTAACTGTAAAACGCTCTATAGAATTATTGGGGCTTGTTTTACTCGCGCTAGTAATTATTGAGTTTCAGAATATTATTATGCCCATGCTCATGGGTTTAGTAGCCGCTATCGCATTATTGCCTATCTATAGGTTTTTTGTTCGTGGGAAAATACCCGATACTATTTCTATTTTTCTAACAATGTTGCTCATGGTAATAGTTCTTATGCTAATTGTATTTTTTATCACTTTGCAACTCCAACCATTAATTTACAATTTTTCCATTATTAAGCTAAATATTCTAAACCACATCAATGTAATTAGTAATTGGCTCAGTGATAAAATAGGTATTTCTATAGTTCAACAAACTGAAATAGTTAAACAACAGACCAATAACTTTATAGATTCTGCAGGCAATTACTTTAACGATGCTATGAGTTCTATAACCACAACATTGATATTTTTTGGCTTATTTCCAATCTATACTTTTTTAATTTTGTATTATAAAAATCTATTACGGAGGTTTTTACTCATGTGGTTTAACGAAGTTGAAAATACACAAGTTGCTGAAACAATAAAAAGTATAGAATCCATTATTCAAAGCTACATAGTCGGACTGTTGATACAATTTACTTATATGACTATTTTATTAGGTGGTGCTTTAATGCTTTTTGGTATAAACTATGCGCTTTTAATCGCCGTTATTTTCGCCATGCTAAACTTAATCCCGTACATTGGAGCATTTATTGGGAATATTATTGGCGTATTATTAACACTTAGTTATTCGCCTCATCTAAATCCAGTATTTACAGTTTTAATAGCCATTTCGATAGTGCAATTTTTAGATAATAATATTTTAATGCCATCTATTGTTGGGTCTAAGATAAGAATTAATGCACTCGTTAGTCTTTTTGGTGTGTTTATTGGCGGTGCTTTAGCGGGCATTAGTGGTATGTTTTTATCCTTACCATTGATGGCAGTTTTTAAAGTGGTATTCGATCATACCAAGGAGTTTAAAAAGTGGGGTGTGTTGTTCGGCGATGATAAGCCCACTCTCTTAAAAGAAATAAAAGAAAACAAAAAAGTGCGTTGATAATTCAGGTACACTGACAAATTTTGCGGTATTTTTCTTTCCTCAATAGGACAGTTTTTTAAACCCTATCCTATTGAGCAAGGAAGCCGTTTATACGTGTTTGATGTCTTGCTAATACACGCCTCCACAAAATTTGTCAGAAATCTATATCTTGGGCTTTCATCGTCATTTTTTCCTTGCCTACATACAGCATAAACTGCTTTACAGGCAGCTCATACTTGTATTTTTCGCGCAAAAGTGCATAGTAGATTGCCATGCACATCAACATGCGCGAGTCGTTTTTAGACTGTATTTCGAGATGCAAAGTATAGGGTTGTGCGACAAGGACTTTTTTCAAAAAGTCAGCTTTTCGCTCAAGAGTAGCTTGTAGTTCGACATTTATACCTTCGGTTTGCGCAAAATCAGTTTGCATAATTTGTGCAAAAAGAGGCAAAAAAACGCTTCTAAATTTTCTTTGAAGATTACATCATATTCATTTGCCATGTAGAATTTTTTTGGTTCTTAAAAAGTTACTGCAGACTTTGCCAAATATAGCTTTCGTGTGCTAAAGCGACAAGAGTTGCTTACAGCCTGACTAATTTGAGTAAAGAAAGAACTGTTTAATTCATAAAATCGCCTCTCAAAATACGGAAACGCCTACGTGCCTCAGCTGTAAAAATACTTGCGGGATACTTTATCAAAAAATCTTGATAAACAGTTTTGGCTTTTTCTTTATCTTGCAAATGTTCTTCATATATTTTGCCTAAAAGAAACATAGCATCATCACCATAAATGCCTTCGGGAAACTGTATTTGTGCATCTTCGAGTGGCTTTATAGCGTCTTTTACCTTGCCTACCTTTATCAATAACTGCGCTTTTGTGAGCAATGCTTTTTCTACTATATTCTCTTTAGGAAATTTCAACAACAAATCATTTAAGGTTTGCAACGCCTCCATCTCTTTGTGTTGAAACAATAGTAATTCCACTTTTGAGAACTCTTTTAAAGCCGTACCGAGCGTATCTTCTTGGATATTATCGCGTATCAGGAGGCTCAATTCCATAGCATCATTGGCTATTTCACGGCTTGTTGCCTCTTTCAATATATCCAAATGCTCCATAGCAAGGTCGAACTCACCTTTGTAGTACGATAATTTAGCGTTGCGTAGTTTGGCTTCATGTCCAAGTGGGTGTTCTTTTCGCGCCAGCTCTACTTGAGAGTATAAAAGGGTGGATTCCCACGGTTCATTTTTTAATAAATAAATGTCGCCCAAATCTGTTTTAGAAATAGCAATGAAGTCGGCATTGCCTTGCGCGAGTTCTATGGCTTGATTGAGCAAAACAACCGAAGTATCTTTTTTATCTAGATAAAACGCATACAATAAAGCTACATTGCGGACAGACTCTTTCGTTTTGGGTGTTCTACCGAGTTCGTTCAACAATAAATTATATTGATTGATGAGGTTTGTTATTTCGTTTTTGTCAATAGGGAAAGTATTTTTAATAGCTTCCTCCTTGCATTTCAGAAACATATTGCGTGCATAGTTGTAATTCAATCCTGCAGGATATGTTTTAACAATATACTCAAACATTTGTGCGGCATTGTTGTAGTCTTGGTTTTTCAAAGCTATTTGGGCTATGTTTACTACTTCGTTGCCTTCAAGCCTATAACGTTTGTCGAGTGCGCGTGCTTGGACAAAAGCGCGGTTGAAGCGTTTTTGTTGGAGGTATAACCACAGAAGTATTTCATTGTAAACAATTTCGTCTTGTTCTTTTTGCAGACGTGTGAGCATGTTTTGCTCAAGTTTATCAAAATCTTCAGGTTTGTTGATATTGTCTTGCAAAAGGCTTTTTACACCGTCGAGGTTGTCTTTGTTTTGGAGTGCAAAGTTTATAAGTTCCTCTATCAATGCCTCTCGTTTGCCTTGCAGTTGATAGACACCTGCGAGTTCCATAGCCCAAAGCGTTTTGTCGCGTTGGTTTTTGCGGGAGGCAAGGATAATTTTCTCTGCCCAATCAGCGTGTTCTATCGTTACGGCATGTTCGATGGCTTCAGGAATAGCATTGTTTTTTTTTCGCAAGTCGTCATTGATAGCACTCAATTCCTTTTCTAAAGGCGCGGTTTGATTTTGTTGTTCAAGCAACCAAGCATAATCTAAGCGGTAAATAACCGTTTCTGGGTTATCTTTGGCTTGTCTTTTTGTTAATTTCTCTGCCTCTTTCCAATCTTTCAGCTGTACGAGTGTACGAAAATAATGGCTATAGATGAGCGCGAGGCTGTTGGGTTGTCGTGCAATTTTCTCATAGACTTCACGCGCTTTTTCGTATTCGTTTTGGCTATAATATTCTTCTGCTAAGGCTACTTCTTTTTGCTGGGCGTAGGCAAGGGCAGGAAATAGGAGGACTGCCATTAATAAAATTATGTTTTTCATATTCATCACAAAGTACTGTTTCATTTTCCTCTCCAAATTGGAGAGGGCAGGAATTACCCCCATTTCATAAACGAAAAAAGAGCTAAAGATTTTCAAATATACAGCTTTTTTTCAGAAAAATATACAAGCATCTTTAAAAACGCCTTGCCTACCAAATTTAATCGTTGTGTGTACATTTATAATCCGTAATGCGTTTCCACTGCTTTTTGCAGCTTTTCAATGATTTTGAATATGCCACGGAGTTCTTGTTTGTCTTGTTTGTCGAGCGCGTCAGGAGAAATATACCTACCTGAAGTTTGGTGATTTAAGCCATAGAGGGCGCGTTTTTTAAGTAAAATCTCATACGCGATTCCTGCCGCTTCGCATATTTCGGCAAGGTGTGGCGCAAGCGTTGCAACTTTATGAAAACGCTCAAAAGTGCTGTTGTAATCACGCAGTTGGAACTCAAGTGCCAATATTCTTGCTACATCGGCAAGTGGACGCAAAGCCCGCGCCTTGATGTCAAACTTGTTTTTGTGTGTGCCAGACGACTCAACAATAAAACTACGAAAGAAACTTTTGGGTGGTGGATTTTTCAAAGCTGCTTGCGCCATGTGGCGAAGGAAAACATGCGTCTTGTCTGCCTGCACATATTCTACCATAAAAGCCTCTAGCGCATTTGCTAAACTAAAATCGCCTGCATTGGGGCGAAAATCGAGCAACATACCCAATTCAGCCGACTGGCTTTCGGGCATGTTGTCTATATTGTATTGAAAATATAACTGCCATTCGGCTATGCTTTTGCACCATTCAGGGTTGTCGGCACTTATGCCCAGCTCCGATTCTTCAAAGCCGCATGCTTTTAAAATCCGTTTTACTTCTGTAGCTAAATCTCTAAAATACCGTCTTGTTTCGGGGCGGTGCGCTTCGTCGGTTTCTTCCAAAATCAAAATGGTATCTAGATCTGTACGCAATAATTGCTCTCGCCTGCCCTCCGCGCCTACTACCGCCCAGCAAAAGCGCACTTTTGGCATTATTGCGCCTGTTTCTTCAAGGTTCTTTTGTGCTATTTCTAATGCTTTTTGGGTAAGCACATTGTTGATTTCAGTAACAATATTGGCAATAAACGGTATAGGAAAATTGCGTTGCAGGTAAGTATTTATCAATACTTCGGCTTGCTCGCGAAGTGCATGCAAACGGTTGAGTTGTGTAGAATTAAGGAGCTGTTTTGTGATAAGGATAGGGTTATTGCCTTGCGCTATCAAAATATCGCGTTGCGAAACCAAGCCAATGGCAGGCGATTTGTCTGAGCCATCCTGCGTAATACAAAAATGACTGATACGCTGACTCAACATCAACAAAATCACTTCCGAAATAGAAAGGTCGGGTTTGATGGTTTTGACAGGCGAGCTCATTATGGCCGTCACAGGCTCGTGGCGCATATCAGTTTCCACTGCAACCACTTTTTTTCTAAAATCGCTATCCGTAATAATACCCACAGGTCGTTTTTGTGCATCAATAACCAATATAGAGCCTACACTGAATATGCTCATTATCTTTGCCGCTTCGCGTATTGTGTGCGTAGGTGTACAATCGATAACCTGCTTCACAGGGTCAATCTGCCATGCGTCAAGTTCCAGAGCTTGGTCGCTAAAACCTTTGCGTTGGAATAGGAAATTCCGCACTTTTTGCAATTCATCGGGGCTTTCACTGCTGATAGAAGAGAGACGGGAGGCAAAAGTGGAGGCAAGGAAAAGGGCAACTTTGTTGTTTTTCTGGCTAATTTGGCTGAAAACATCTAAGTTCAAGGCATATACTTCTGTAGTTTCTATGGCGAAAGCAGTAGAAAAATAAGCGTCTTGCGCAAGCCAAGCCCGCAATCCAAAAATGTCGCCTTCATCACATTCGCTATTCAAATAGGTTGTTTCTTCGTCCTGTTGGATAAGTTGCACCAAGCCTGTTTTTACAACAAAAAAGTAAGGCAGTGGGGTATCCCCCATTTTAAAGACGGTATCGCCTTCTTGAAATATAAGCGTTTGTGCTGTGAGTGCAAGCTCTTCCCGTTCAGCGGTTTCCATTCTATCAAAAGGCGGAAAGAGGCTTAGAAAATGGGTTGTTTTAGTAATCTTTGTTATTTCAGTCTCCATATTTCAATAAAAATTCGGGGTTAATTGCCTTAAAACTTACCCTGCCTAAAGTTTCGCGCTTTTCTATCAAAGGGCGCATAACAATTCCTTCTGCCCATGTCGCAGGCAAGAGCATACTTCGGCGGGTAGCAAGAGCTACAAGTGTTGGAATGTCGTTTGAGAGCGTGTATTGTGCATCGAGTATCGGTACGGTAGGCAAGTCCAATTCAAGCATCAACGCCATAAAATCATCAAAAGAAAGATAGGCGTATTTGTCTATATCTATAGCATTAAAAAAGCGAACCGTTTGCCCCTTTATTTTGTATTTGTTGCTTTGAATGCCCTCGCCTATGATTTCGCCTTGCAGTGCAAGATTTTGACCTATACTACGCAATTTAGCTTCTATGTCCATGCTTTTGGCTACTTTCCAAAGTGAGTTTTTATCGTCTTCAATAAACGCTAAATTGCGGCTACACACGCCAAATTTACCATCACGGAGGTAATACGTTACGGAACTGCCGTCAAGTTTTTCGGCAACATAGAAGGCCTTGCCTGCATACATATCCAAAAGCTTTTGCAATACCTGCACCCTTGTTTCATCAGTTTTGGGTAGGAAAGAAGGGAATAAACCTTCCACTTGCCCGCTTAATTGTGCGGGAATGGGTGGCTCGTACTTGGTGATGCCTAACATTTCAGTTACCTCCACGTCCTCTTCTATAGGTGTATTGGCAGGCAAGAGTGCAAGTGGGAAGCATATCCCTTGCGAGATTTGTCCACGCAAGCGGATAGTTTTAATACGCATTCCGCGCGGTTTTAAAAACTCAAATGCAGGCTTGTCGGGCATCAGGCTGTCTATTTCACAATAAACGCAAAGGTCACCTATTTGAAATTCGCCTTTCTTTACTACCAACTCCCAACCTAGTACAGTCGCTTTTTCTATAGCGTCTGCGCCTTCTATTGGCTCAAGATTTTTGATGCGTTGGATACTTACTAACTTTCTCATACGGTTCTAATGGGTGCATTTTAAAACCTTTTCTTAAAACCTCACCTCTGCCCTCTCCGATTTTGGAGAGGCTATATGGAACGATTTTGAAATGCACCCGTTTTAATAGGCAAAGATATATAAAAAAGCCCGTATTTTTTTGGAAACAAAAATAAAAGCCTATATTATTTTTGATATATCGCGCGTTTATGGTTATATTTATATTCGATAAAACAAAAAAACAATTAGTATATTATGAAAAGACACTATTTTCTCCTTTATACGTTGCTTTGCGGGTTCTTGCTACCTATGAGTGCAAACGCACAACAAACTACTTGGGCTGTAGTTATGACTGAAAAAACAGCTATTAGCGACCAAGTTTGGAACACCCGCGTATATTTTCCAAAACAAGAAATACAAAACTATTGGGAAACGGGGTATAAAATCACAAGCCTCACGTATGCGAATAATCTTTGGGCTGTCGTAATGTCGGCTGGAGTTTCTTGGGGCAAACAATCTTGGGTAACACGCAAAGATTTCCCACAAGAATATATCAAAGAAAAGTGGGGACAAGGCTACGACATCACGCACCTTTGCTATGGTAGTGGTGTGTGGGCGGTCATCATGTCAGAAAATACAGGCTACGAAGACCAAATTTGGCGCACCACATCCGAATTCCCAACCGAAGCCATCGAAGAATTTGGAGCAAAGGGCTATTATATTACCAACCTCGACCACGGCAATGGCATGTGGGCATTGGTGATGAGCAAAGGCGTTCAATGTGATGACCAACGCTATCACCTTTCAGAAGAATATCCAAAAGCCGAAATCAACCAATTTTGGAACGAAGGATTCAGCATTACCAACCTTACCTACGGCGCAGGAAGCTGGGCATTGGTGATGAGCAAAGGCACTGGTTGGGGAAAGCAAATGTGGCGCGTTGACCCCGATTTTCCCGAACCTATTATCAATGAATATTGGAAAAATGCTTATTACATCACAGGTATTTATCACGGAAGCGAAACAGGAAACCCCGTACCCAATGTGCCTATAACCTACAAACCTGCTACCCTTAGTTGGAATATTCCTTATCAAAATAATACCAAAGTAAGCAAATCAGACTATAGCATAAAAGCATGCGTAAAAACAGAAACAGAACTAAGCGAAGTTAAAGTGTCCGTTAATGGCGCAGATGCCGTTTTTGCAGATGCAGGCAGAGGCTTTGAAGTAGTACCTGATAATGGTTGCGACCAAGCCATTGAACGAAAAATAAAACTCCGCATAGGAACAAATACTATCCAAATAACAGTAACCAATAAAGGCGGAATAGCCAAAAGCGAAACACGTACGGTTGTTTTTGAAGAAAAAGTAATACCTCCAATACCTAACCCCAACAACCCTATAGTAACCACGCCTACAACTACTGAAAAGCGGCTCGCGCTTGTGATAGGCAACTCTACGTACCTTACCAATCCTTTGAAAAACCCCGTAAATGATGCAAAAGCTATGGATGTAGTTTTGAAAGAATTAGGGTTTGAGGTGATAAAAGCGGAAAATGCTAACCTCGCAAGCATGAAAAAAGCTATAGACGAATATGGGCAAAAACTAAAGGCAGGCAAGTACGATATCAGTTTATTCTTTTATGCAGGACACGGATTGCAGGTAAAAGGCAACAATTACCTCGTGCCTGTAGATGCCAAAATACAAGAAGAGAACGAAATAGAATATGACTGCCTTGATGCAGGGCGTATCCTTGCCAAAATGGAAAGTGCAGGAAGCCGCGTAAATATCGTTATTCTTGATGCTTGTCGCGATAATCCCTTTGAACGTAGCTGGTCACGCTCTACAAAAGGAGGCGGTTTGGCTACAATGGACGCGCCTGTTGGTTCTATAGTATGTTATGCGACTTCGCCCGGCAAAACTGCCTCAGATGGCGATGGCGTAAATGGACTTTATACACAAGAACTTCTTACGCATTTACGCACACCCAACGTTGCGCTCGAGGATGTGTTCAAACGTGTTCGAATAGGTGTAATGCAAAAATCTAATAGAGCGCAAATTCCATGGGAAACCTCCTCGCTTGTAGGAGATTTCTTCTTCAAGAAAAAATAGTAACTGTTTAGCCGATACCTTTTCGTCCTCTCGCCAAGCTATCCCTGTAAGGGTTCGAAAAACCTTATAGGGCGGGGCTTGTGAGAGGACGAAAATGTTTTTTGCTATTTTTCAAATTATTATTTTTGTTTTATAAGATTCTTGTTGCAAAAACTGCCCTACTTTTTGGCGGAAGTCGCCTTGCAAAATAATCTCACCGTCTTTTGCCGAACCGCCCACTCCACAAAGTGTTTTGAGGCGTTTGCTTAGGCTGACGAGGTCATCATCAGTGCCTACAAAGCCTGTAATGAGCGTAACTTGCTTGCCTGCCCTTGCCTTTTTGTCTAATTGCACCCGTAAATTTTGCGCTTCAGGTGCGCATGTTTCGATAGCTTCAGGCTCATTGTCTTGGTATTCAAAGTCGGGATTTGTAGAATATACGACCCCTTCGCGATTTTTTGGCTTTTTCATCATGCAAAATTAGCATTTTTTCACTAATTTTAGCCCAAAAATAAAGTGGTATTTTGTTTTTGAAGCTAAATGCCTGAAAATCAATTTTTTACAATATGTCTTACTTTGCTTCGCTTGAGAATGGTTCGCGGCGCCATTTCAAAACTATGATTGTTTCTGATATTCACCTCGGCACAGCTGGCGCGAAGGCAAGGGAGATGGTGCGTTTTTTGAGGCACAACACATGCGACACACTGATATTGAATGGCGACATCATAGATGGCTGGGAGCTTAAGAATTATGGGAGCTGGAAAGTGCAACACACACGCTTTTTCAAGATGGTGATAAAAATGATGGAGGAGTGCCACACGAAAGTAATTTATTTGCATGGCAATCACGATGATTTTTTGGACAATATCTTGCCTATGCACATTGGTAGCCTGTCTATTTTGATGGATTATATCTATGAGAGCAATGGCAAACGTTATTATGTGGTGCACGGAGATATATTTGATTCGGTTACTACAAATTTGAAATGGATAGCGAAACTCGGCTCGATAGGTTATACGTTTTTGTTGTGGACAAACAAAGGCTTCAATGCTATGAGGCGTTTGTTTGGTAAGCAACCCTATTCTTTTTCACAATACATCAAAAGCAAAGTGAAATCGGCTGTGTCGCCTACTTCCAATTATGAAAAACAACTTACCGCACTTGCAAAACTAAAAAACTGTGAAACTATTATTTGTGGGCATACGCATAAGCCTGCCATGAAGATGATCGGCGAAATACAATACATGAACTCTGGCGACTGGGTAGAGTCCATGACAGCCCTTACAGAAGACTTTGAAGGTAATTGGAACTTGGTGTATTACAATGACTTACCCGAAGCGGAAAAAAGTTTCAGCATTACACATGAAAATAAGATAGACGAAGAAGCCGAAATAGACAAACTGGAAAGTTTTTATTTGGCAAATATCTTAAAAGCAGGATTTAAATTATAAAAGTCTGCCATTTTATTGTAGAAAGGTGTATCTTTGCCTCATATAAAATTTGAAATAAGTTTTGGGTTCGAGAAGCTTTTGCGAATGGGCGTGTAAAAACCTTGCCTGCCCAACCAAAAATATAGTCCAAGCTAAAATATATAAATGAAATCATGTGGTCAAAATTATTGAATTGGATAGCAGTAGGTAACTCCAAACAACCTACCCAACAAACGCCTCCCTCGCCTACAGTGTTGGTGGGGCTTGCGTTGGCCGAGATCGATAAAAATATAGCAAGCAATCAACAAGCATTGCGGGAAACCAAAAACACCCAAACACAGATACAAGACAAACTAAAAACACAAATATCGTTGCTGAATGAAGTGGGTAGCCAAGCAGAAAAAGCAGTCAAAAAAAATGATGAACTTACAGCGCGCAGTTTGCTTGGGCAAAAAAATTGGTTGCAAGAGCAGGCACAGCAATATCAGCATTTATTGGCGCAACTTGCCCAAACAATTCAGCAACTTGAAAAGCAGGTCAGTGGTTTGGAAATGCGCAGAATAGAAATAACTACCAAAGAAACTCTCCTTACTGCCCAACTCCAAAAAGTAACTTCGCAAAAAGAAATGCAAAACTATTTGGGCGAATTGGATAAGATGCTGGGATTCGATAGTTATGAAAAACAAATAGAAGCCATTACGATAGAAAACCAACTGGCAAACGATATTTTGGCTTTTGATGAAGCCCTCGAACAATCTGCACCCACACAAACAATAGACCAAATGCAACAAAAAATGGCGCATGAGGAACGCGAAGCGCAAGAAAAGAAAATGAATGGCATATTTACCCGTTACTTTGATGCTAATAAAAGTTTGGAGCAGGAGTCAAAAAAAAAACAAGACTTCAATGTTATGCGCCAAGATTTGTTAGGCTCCTTCTTTGCTAAAAAAAATGAGCCAATCATAGCAAAAGAACCTGAAAAAGACAAAATAGTGAGCGATTTTTTTGCTGTTGAGCCTAAAACAGCAGATAAATCAGAGAAGCAGAAACAGATTGATAGCTTTTTTAGAAAAGAATAGTAAAATAAAATTTGGATAAGTATAAAAAAAACTTTTTATTTGTGGACATTTTGAATTTATGCCGTATTATATCAAAAACACCCTGTATTTATTTACTTTACTTTTTATATTTTCGAGTTGTATGACTACTAAAAACACTTTTGACCGTGTGGAATACCGCTTCCAAGATGCGTCCTTGCCTCCTATGTACCATCGAAGCTATACTATAGATATAGCCAATAAAATGGTGAAAACAGACGTCGATGTCTATAATAAGCCTTTGGCGAATGACTCACATGCTTTGCAAGACGCGGATTGGCAAAAGTTGCAAGAACTTGCTGCCAAACTTGAAGCACCGACTACCAAAATATCAAAAGGCGCAACAGGTACCAAAACTTTTATAATACGCCTTCACAACGAAGGAAAGGCTGTGTACGAGATGATTTGGGATAGCCTCAACACAGTAAATGCCGATACAGAAGCATTTGTGGAATTTGTACGTGGGCTTGTACCTAATTTATCACAACTCCGAGAAACCCCCTATAAACCCGATTGAGGAATAGATAAATGTTTATTTCAAAAAAAACACTATCTTTGGACTGTAAATTGTTTATTTGATGAACAGACCCAATAAATATGCATAAAAGCGTTTTTTGCGACTTCCTGCTCCCTTTTTGAAAAAAACTATTATATCAAAATAAACTGATAATTTTGTGTGCATTAGGATACATGCAAAACAGTTGTTGGTACAGCTCTTGGTATATTACAAATAAACTATTTACAATTAAAAACACCTTCTGACTATTAAATATATGCAAGAAATAGAAATATCGCAATTACGGGCTTTGACTGATATTATCAAACAACGCCATGACTACGACTTTGGCAACTATGCCATGTCATCTTTTCGAAGGCGCATACAACGTGTTTTAGAGTTGTATAAGTTTGCTTCTTTTGATGCGCTGATGGAGAAACTCCAAAACAGTGACTCCAAATTTTTTCAAGAGTTTCTTTCTGAAATTACAGTAAATGTTACAGAAATGTTTCGCGACCCTACTTTGTGGGTGGAATTACGCGAGAACATCTTGCCTGCAATGCTTACAGATAATAAAACAGTGAGTATATGGCATGCGGGTTGCTCTTCGGGAGAAGAAGTGTTTTCTATGGCTATCACACTAAAAGAAATGAATTTGTTGGATAGGGTGCGTATTGTGGCTACCGACATTGATAATGCTATTCTCGCGAGGGCGCGTGATGGTGCGTATTCGATTAAAAACATGGAGTTGAACCAAAAGAATTATGAACGCGCCAAGGGACTTTACTCGCTCGATGCGTATTATAAGGAGCAAAATGGGAAAGCGCATTTTGATAAATCGTTGGTAAAAGATGTGTCGTTCCGTGAGCATAATCTTGTTTCAGAAGTTTCGTTTGCTAAGTTTGACCTTATTTTGTGTAGAAATGTGATGATATATTTCAATCAAACATTGCAAAATCAGGTGCTTAAAGTATTTCATGAAAGTTTACATAAGAACAGTTTTTTGGCGATAGGTTCAAAAGAGTCATTGATCTGGTGTGAAATAGCCAGCAAGTTTTCTGTCATCAACAACGAAGAAAAAATATATAAAAAGGTAAAAGAATAATTCAAAAATATTGAAGATGCACAACCGTTTTCAACTCGATGACCATTACCGCGCTATAGTTATAGGGGGTTCGGCAGGAAGTTTTCAAGTCATAAGCAAAATACTAAGTTCATTACCTGTAGATTTTGAACTACCCATCGCTATGTGTTTGCATCGTTTGCGGCATGTGCGCAATGGGTTTGTGGAAGCACTAAATATCAAAAGCACCATCATCATAAAGGAACCTTATGACAAAGAACCCATCCGTAAAGGCAATATTTACCTTGCCCCTGCAAATTATCACTTGGGTTTAGAGATTGGCAATAGTTTTGCCCTTACTACAGAAGAATTACTCAATAATTCGCGCCCTGCGATTGATATTCTTCTGTCTTCTGCCGCCCAAGTATATGGTAAACGTGTAGTAGGTATATTACTTTCAGGAGCAAATAAAGATGGCGCGGTAGGTATGAAACATATCAAAGAGCGTGGTGGATTGACTATCATACAAGACCCAAAAGAGTGCTTAATAGATACTATGCCTGTTTCGGCTCAGAAAATTACAACTATAGATTATTCGCTTGATGTACAAGGCATCATAGATTTATTATTGGAATTAAATTTGCGCGTAAAGTTATCAAAAGATAAAGTATAAAGATTTATATCCTATTTTCAACCTGAATCAATGAAAGGCTTTTATAATTTTTCGAGTACTTTTTTAGTAATCCTTTACATAGCAGGTGTGCTATTCGGAGGGTATTATTTAACGTACGATGCTGCTAAAACGCAACGTACGTACAATACATTCCCTGAGTTGATACCTCTTATGGTTGTGCTAACTTTTTTGGGGCTTTTAGCTTTTCTATTCTTATTTTTGCGCAGCGAGGGAAATGTAGAAATATTTTATACTGCTTCTGACTCGAATGTACAACAAATAGACATTACTCAACAAAGCACTCATACGAACGCCAACCAAAATGCGGAACAGGGCGGGATAGCTCGAACCTTGTTCGCGAAAGCGAAACAAGAAAATGTGCCAATAGTAGAGTCTGTTTTGCATAGTATTTGCCAATATTTAGAGGTTGGAATAGGTGCTTTGTATGTGCGTAGTGAACAAGCATTAGAAATGAAAGCCGCGTATGCTTTGTATAGAGCCGAAGGCGAAATAATAGCATATCAATTAGGTGAAGGATTGGTGGGGCAAGTGGCAAAAGATGGTAGAGCCATCAAACTTTCTCAAATTCCAGAAGGATATATGGAAGTCGTGTCTGGTTTGGGAAGTGCGTATCCACATTATTTGATGCTCTTTCCTGCAAAGAACAACAATCAAGAGGTAAAAGCAGTAATAGAATTGGCTACTTTCAAAAATATCGTGGGACAAGATTTAATATTTTTAGAAGAAATGGCATTACTTTTGGCAAGGGAGATATAGACAAGACACCTTTAATCCTACCAATTTAAAAAACACACTCATGGCAAACAAGTTTCGCATAGGCGTAAGTTTCAAAATAACCGCATTGGTAGTGTCGGTCGTTTTCATGTCTGTAACTACTATTAGCTACATTGCTTTTAATGTGGCGAAAGGGTACTTTCAAGAACAATATCAGGAATCTGTGGAGGTTATTACAAGGCTGAAGACACAAAAAATAGAGGCTTTTCTTGAAAAAATAAGGGCGAACATCAAATTTGGTAGCGAATTGAAAGCAGTTCGCGCTCAATTGACACGTGCTGGACAGGTAAATCAGCCTATTCTTCCAGACAGCACAAATAAATTGCAACTCAAGAAAGTAGAAAAAAATACAGCCGCGGTAGTAGATGAAGAGATGGAGGATTTGGTGCAAAATGTGTTGAAAAGTTACGAAGTACGCAATATATACCTTACTACCCCTGATGGCATCGTGCTTTACAACAAAGGAGCGGATGAGAATAAAGAAAAAAACGGTAAAATATTTCAAGAAGCAGATGCCAATACAATACGCGTAGGGCGTGATTCAGTCTATTTCAGTCAAGTTTTCCCACGAGGCACAGAAAATTTGATGCACGTTGCTACACCCGTAAAAGAAAAAACAGGACGCAACACACTCGGTATCATTATTTATGAAGTACGGCTAAATTACATATTCCGTTTATTGAGTGATACTACAGGGCTAAACAAAACAGGCGAAATATTGCTTGTTAAATCGACAGGCAGTCAAATCAATTTAATAAATACGCCTCGTCTTTTTCATACAGGCAAGTTCAAAAAAACAGTTTCGTTAGGCGCGCTTGACCAAATCGCTATCCAAAATGCCGTTAAACCTGAAAACACTTTCGGGTTTGGTGAAGATAAGGATTATCGTGGTAAGCGTGTGATGGCTATGTGGAGCTATATTCCTATTACAGATTGGGGATTGGTTGTAAAACTTGATATTGATGAAGCAGAAATGCCTATCAATAACATCATACGCAGCTTGTTTATTGCAAGTCTGATAGTGTTTATAATTTCTATAGTGATAGGCGTTATGTTCTCATGGCGTACTATCATCAGACCTTTGTTTTTACTAAAAAATGTAGCAAGTTTATTAGCACAGGGAGCCTTGCCTGACAAACTACCCAAATCTTCTCAGACAAATGACGAAATAGGTGAGATGAGCGAAAGCCTTGCCAATGTGGTACAAGGATTAAAAACGAAGGCGAATTTTGCACGCAATATTGGACGAGGAGATTTACAAGCCGACTTTCAGCCGACAGGAGATACAGACTTATTGGGCAACGCCTTGCTTTCTATGCGTGATAGCATCAAGAATACTGCAAAACGTGATGAAGAGCGCAACTGGATTGTAACTGGTCTTGCCGAAATAGGGGACATCTTGCCTTCTATTGCTACCATTGACGAATTGGGCGAGCTTGTTTCTGAATTTGTTACTCGAAAAATTGGGGCTGTGCAAGGCGCATTTTATATTGTAAACGGCGAAAATGAGAACCAAATTATAGAATTGGAGGCAAGTTATGCGTATGGAAAACGCAAATATTTGAAGGCTCAATTCCGATTTGCGGAAGGGCTAGTCGGGCAAGCCGCAGTAGAGAAAAACAGGGTTTTGCGTACTGAAATTCCTGACGAGTATCTTTCTATTACGTCTGGTATTTTGGGCGACCGCAAACCTAAATGTATCCTTATCACGCCACTGATAACCAATGAAACAGTGTATGGTGTATTGGAGTTTGCAGGATTTGATAAGTTTCAACAACGAGAAATAGAATTTGTTGATGAAATTAGTGAGATTATTGCACGAACGGTTTTTAATATCAAAGTAAAAGAAAATACAGAAAGGCTGCTCCGCGAATCTCAAAAAATGGGAACAGAGCTACAAGGACAACAAAAAATATTACAAGAAAATGCTATTCAAATGGCAGGTTCTAAAGAAGAGTTGGAACGAGTAAACATACAATTACAAGAGAAAATACGCGAAGTTCAGCTCGAACAAGACCGTACACAGCTTTTCCTTGCCAATGCGTCAGAAATTATCACCATCTATGAGGCAGATGGTACTATCCGATATATAAGCCCCTCTGTACAAAAAATATTAGGCTATTCTACACAAGAAATGATAGGGTTGAAAGACATTATATATGTTCACCCCGAAGGTGTCGAAGCATACGAGAATATGTTTATGAGCCTTTTAGAAAAACCCGACGAAAAAGTTACAATACAATTCAGCTACCAAGCAAAAGGCAGTGATAGGATTTGGCTTGAAGCTACAGGGGCGAATTTTTTAGATGACCCTGCCCTACAAGGTATTTTGCTTAACGTGCGCGACATCACTGAAAAACGCGCTGCGGAAAAAGAGCAACGCCTGCGCGGTCAAATGCAAGCCTTGTCAGAAAACTCTCCCGACCTTATCACACGTATTACACGTGATGGACAGATATTTTACATCAACCCTACTATAGAAAACTATACAGGCAACAAGAAAGAGTTCTATTTGCAGAAGAACTTACACGAAGTAGATTTGCAACCAAACATGCTACAGGCGTGGCAAGACGCTTTCAAAGAAGCGGTAAGCAAAGGGCATAAAATAAATGAAGAAATGAGCTTCCCTTCTGAAAAATTAGGGAATCGTACTATGCAAATCAATGCTATACCTGAATACAACGAGTTGAACAACCTCGAATCGGTGCTTTTGGTTTCGCATGATATTACAGAACGCAAAATAATAGAAGAACAAATTACGGATAAAAACCGCAAAATTACAGAAAGTATCAATTATGCGAAGCGTATTCAAGAAGCTATTTTGCCTGATACGAGCTACATCAAACACGTATTTCGTAATTCCTTTATCTTATACAAACCGCGCGATGTAGTAAGTGGTGATTTTCCTTGGTTTTTGCAACAAGGCGACGATATCTTTATAGCTGCAGTGGATTGCACAGGGCATGGCGTGCCTGGAGCACTGATTTCTTTGATTGGCTTCTTTTTGCTCAATAATATTGTGAATTTGCAAAAAGCGGTTACACCGGGTACTATTCTTGACTCATTAGATGAAGATGTAACACGTACCTTGAAACAAGATGAGCAAGACGCTGCTACACGTGACGGTATGGATATTTCACTCTGTAAAATCAATCTTAAAAAACGCCAAGTTGAATATGCAGGTGCGCACCGCCCTCTTTATTATTATACTGAAGACGATTTGGTTGAAATAAAAGGCAACAAATTCCCCATAGGAGGCGGTCAATACAAAAACCGTAGCAAGTTCACAAATTCGGTTATCAATTATCTAGACGGCGATTCTATCTATTTGTTCTCTGATGGCTATCCCGACCAGTTTGGCGGACCTAAAAACAAGAAACTTTCGCCACGTAAAATCCGCGAAGTAGTAAGCATAAACCAAGAAGCCGAAATGAGCGAAATAAGCCGCTTGCTTGACCGCGAATTTGAAGAATGGAAAGGCAATAACAAACAAACAGATGATGTATTGATGATAGGCATCAAGTTTTAAGGCAATAAAAAAGACTATTATCAAAAAAAAAAAAATATATATATAGAAAATTCATACCTTTGCAAAAAAAAGCACTAACTTTCGCATTAAAATCAAAACGCTTCCTGATTTACCATTCAAACCCACCTTTAACCGAAAAAAAAACCGT
>Ga0163154_10003567_pt1 | contig 21417 bp, 20 predicted proteins | sample OliLakLV19MP9P1_FD_148649 | JGI IMG/M metagenome (GOLD analysis project Ga0163154, IMG submission 148649) | Freshwater microbial mat bacterial communities from Lake Vanda, McMurdo Dry Valleys, Antarctica - Oligotrophic Lake LV.19.MP9.P1 | ecosystem: Environmental > Aquatic > Freshwater > Lake >...
CCCTCGGGCACGACGGCATCGTTTCAATCCGCGCCCCCGTGAGGGGGCGACTGCTGACGCCGTAACTGTAGAGCCGAGCTGGAGTTGCGGCTACGAATTCGCGGAGCGGGGCGGTTGCTCGTTGGTCGCCGTTCGGGCTCGGCCCGATGTTTCTGTATGTGATTGTCAATGAAGGGGTTGCGTGGATCGCGGAGCCGTCGGTCAAATCGTGTGCGCTACACGTTCGCGGGAGCCGTAAGGCTCACCGGTCAGAGGAGGGTGGGATTCGATTGACCGGCCAGGGGTGCCGGTCCAGCCGGGTCGCGACGATCGGTGGCCGTCGGTTGGGCTTGATTGTGAGGTCAGCGGTCGGATCAATGACTGGGCGAGGTGGGGACGGCACTGCGGGGTCTATCAAACAGAGCCGGCGGATGGGGGCCAACGATTATACCAGAAGCGGACCATCGATATCGAGTGTGGGCTTGGAACCATGGTGTTCGACACGTCGGTGCCAGTTGGAGCCTAGGAAGTAGAATCGGAGGCTATCGGTTTGGGGGTCGACCAGCGCGATTAGCCGGGCCTTTAGTTCGGCGAACTGTGCCGGGTCGAGTTTGCACTCGAAGACGGAGTTCTGGACGCGTTGGCCGCGGTTGAGGCACGCTTTGGCGACAGCGCGGAGGCGCTTGCGGCCTGCTGGGTCAACGGTCGAGACGTCATAGGTGACAAGGACGTACATGGCGTGTGGAGGGGATTGTGAATCGCGATCGGGGGTGATTACCTCCAGATGAAGGGCGGGTAAGCGTCGAGGTCGCCGCGGAGGTGGCGGGCGAGGAGTCGGGCCTGGAGGTGGACGAGCAGGCCGACGGTGGTTTTTTCGTCGAGGAAAGGGTGGGTGAGGGTTTCCTGCTTGCGGAGCTGGTAGGCGGCCACCACGGTCTTGCGGGTGGCCTCGGTCATCTCGACGGCACCGGACTCGGTGATCTTGAAGCCGGAAGGCTTGACCTGGCCGGTGTTGATCATGGAGAGGGCGAGGCGATCGGCGAGGAACGGGCGGAACTCTTCCATGAGATCAAGGGCGAGTCCGGGCCGGCCGGGGCGGTCGACGTGGAGGAAGCCGACGGCGGCGTCGAGGCCGGTGGACTCGCAGGCGGCGCGGGCGTCGTGGGCGAGCATGGCGTAGAGGAACGACAGCAGCGCGTTAACGCGGTCGAGGGGCGGCCTTCGGGAGCGGTGTGTGAAGGCGAAGGCCGGGTCGCGGGCGCGGATGAGGTGAGGGAACACGCCGAAGTAGGTGTTGGCGGCGTCGCCCTCGAGGCCCCGGAGTGAGTCGGTGGAACCGGCCCGATGGAAGAGCGGGATCGAGGTGGAAAGCCGATCGGCCGCCGCGGCGAGTGGCGCGGTAGCGTCCGGATCGGCGTGGTCGCGGCCGGCGCGAAGGAGGACCGCGCGGGCGTTGGCCAGCTTGCCCAGGAGCATCGATCGAGCGACCCCGGCGGAACGAACAGGGTCGTCGGCCCAGCGGTACTGCTCGCGGCGAAGGAGGACGTTGCCGGGTGTGAAGCCGGCGACGCGGGCGAGGAAGCGGCCATGCTCGGTGCAGAAGGAGATTGAGACGCCCTGTTCGGCACACAGAGCCATGAGCCTTGGGCTGGCGCCGACGCGGCCGAAGCAGACGATGCCTGCGAGGTTGTGTACGGGCATGTGGAGCTTGACGGTCTGATCGACACGGACGGCCACCGCGTCGCCCTCCTTGGCGAGGTAAGCGTCCTGCGTGAAAATGAAGAGTGTGTTGAGGTGGTGCTTCATGGATGGCGACGCCATCGCAGCGATTTGGGATTCGGACTTGATCGAGCACGCCAGCGGCGGTACCATGTAGTGTTCGTGGAAGCTGAAGCAACTTGCCCAACAAATCGTAGGCTCAGGTAGTCCCCAGGGGCTTCAAATGCTGCATCGAATCGATTGCTTGATTTGCGACGCGCTTGATCTCCATGGGCTCGATCCTGACGAGGTGTTGTGGTCAACAGAATCGAAATGCTTATTCGAGGAGTCCCTCCGGGCAATTGGAGCAAGTCCAGAAGAAGTCCGTCTCGCTTCGTCTAAGCTCGCTCGCGCGCGACGAGGTGACGATGCATTGCGGGGGTCAAGATCTAAAAATCGCGGACGTGAGTGATGCATTTGATACAGGGAGTCGCCCCCTTTGCGGGGGCGCGGATTGAAACGTGGAAGTTGAGTCAACTTGCAGAGCATCAAGCATTCCTGGCGGATTGGCGGAAGTCATCCGTCGGGATTCGAATCGAGTCGTGCGTATATTTGAGAGCTGACAACTTGTCCGCCCCCGTCACGCCCGGCAAGCACAGGTCGAGCATCGAGCAGCGGTCGCACTTTTTCTCGCGGCGGACGCGGGGGGTTTGGCTGGAGTCAAGCAGGGCGCGCGTCTGGGCGATGACCTCGCGTGTGCGTTCGCGCAGGCCGTAGGTCAGCGCAACGTCGAGGCGGTGTTTGGTGCGGCCGTAGTAGATGGCCCCGGTGGGCACGCCGCCTTCGGGCAGGTTGAGCATTTCTTCGAGGCAGAGGGCCTGGGCGCAGAGTTGAACGATGTCGGCGTCGTGCTTTTTGGGTCGGCCACGTTTGTACTCGATGGGGAATGGGGTGCCGAGCGGGCCGTTGCGGCGGCGTCGAGGTGCGGGGCGGGGCTCGGAACGGGGCGCAATAGAGAAGAAGCTGGCGAGCGGATCTTCTGAATCGGGGGCGTGGGCGTCAATTTCGGGTGCCGCTTTGGCTGCGATGGTTGGATCGAGGTCGGCACTGGGGAGCGAGCCCGGTTGGAGAAACTCGACGATGTCGGCTTTGCCGACGAGGCCGAGACGGTCGGAGCAGAGGGCGAGGCCGCGGACGATGCGGACGCCGGGGCGGGTTTCGTGCCGACCGCCGCCGCGAGGACCGATGTTCTCGGCGTGGGCTTTTTCGTGGAGGATGCGCCCCTCGGCGGTCAGTCGGTTCTCCGCCCAGAGGCCTTCGATGTGTATGAGTGCACACTGCCGGCGGCAGAAGATGTAGTGCTGAAGGGCCGAGATGGTGATGGGTTCGGGGGTCACGGCTGCGTGCCGGCGACTTGGTTCACAACCAGCGTTCGAGCGTGACGCCGGTGGGCAGTCCCTTTTCGCCGCTATCTTGGATGATGAAGTCCGACTTGGTGCGCGGGGGGCGCTTGTCGGCCGCGGCGTCAGGTGGCGAGACGGCGACGCCCTCGACCGGCGTGCAGGTGACGCGGGCGAAGAGCTGGTCGGCCCGAGCGTTTCCCATCGGGTTCTGATGCTTGAACGCGCAGATGGCCACGGGGGACATGACGCCGCGGGCGGCGGAGCGGTCCTGGTCGAACATGTTGAGCAAGGACTCCTTGACGAGGGCGAGGTCGTCTTCCGAGAAGCCGGTGCCGTGGCGCTCGGGGTTGGCGAGCATGGGGTTGATGAAGATGCTGGTGCGGTAGAGGGCGTAGGGGAGAGAGAACTTGCGGCCCATGGTGCGGTTGCCGCCTTCTTGGGCATCTGCCTCACGCTGGGTCGTTACCGCGCAGCGCGTGACGCTGTGCTCTTGAGTGAAGATTGGATGCACGCTGCGAGCGATCGCCAGTTGGACGGGACCACGAACCTGGCCGGCGTTGACCTCGGTGCTCATCACCGCACCGAAGGTGCGGATATCGAAGAAGTTTTGGCACATCCACGCTGTGAGCGCGCGAGCCTTCTCAGGGTCTTTGGTGGCCTCCTTGTCGCCGGGCTTGATTTCGAGAGCTTCGTAGGCGCGGCGATGCTGATCGTTGAGGATGGCCTTCTCGCGTACGTAGATGTCGAAGGGCGGCTCGCCGCCGTGCTTCATCGCGACATAGTTGCGGATCTTTCTCTTCAGGCAGACATCGGTAACCAAGCCGTGGCTGGTTTCGGGGTCGATGCGAGGCAGGTTGCCGGCGTCGGGATCGCCGTTGGGGTTGCCGTCGGTGACGTCGAAGAAGTAAACGATGTCGTAGCGGTTCTGGATGGCGGTGGGCGAGGCGGTCTTGGGCATGGGTGCTCCTTGGGTGAAGGGTTCAGGGCGATTGGAGATGAGTATCTGATCGTGGGAACGGATTAGTCAGCGTCAGCGGCCTCGTCCTTGCGTGTGTAGTAAGACTGTCGCTGGTGGTAGTACCCGATGGCGAAGAGGCCTTGATTCTCCATCCCTTGAGAGGTTGGGAACGCGTTGAGATGCTCGACGATGGAACCGACTTCTTTCTCTCGCATGATTCGCTTGCCGGTGCTTTTGATTTTGTTGAGGTGATGCCGCGAGAGTGAGAGCAGCCGCGGGAAGATCGCGGCCGGGGTGGTGGATGCGGAGCCGTAGTAGGCATCCCTGATCGTGCGGTTGAGGTTCCCTTCGACGGCGTTCTCTTGGGTGCGTTCAAGCACAGCAAAGAGACGACCTAGGAGGTAGGGAGGGTCGCGACGAGCGGTGTCGAGTGCCACGGGGATCTCCATGGAGTGGTTGCGAGTGAGACAGGCACGGATGGCGGCGCAGCGCCGATGCTGAGCTTTACGGAAGTCCTTGCGGGTTTCGCTGTCGGCAAGCCCTTCGATGCGGACGCGGCCGACAATTCCGGTGAGCAGAGCTCGCGGATACGGCCGGCCGGTGAGAACCGCGTGCATCACGGCACCAGCCAGGCCGGGGGCTACGCGGTCGCTATCGGCGAAGCCGCTCTTGGGCGGCGCGGTTTCGTTGACAAGCTCGCGGACCGATGGAGGGCTCGCGCTGTCGGGAACGGGCTCCATCTTAAGACCGGCGAGGTGTTTACCAATTCGCTCGGCAAACTCGCGGACGCTTGAGGAAAGCCAAAGGCGGATGCTCAAGCGGGACATGTTGGGAGCAAGGCCAAGTATGTGGAAGCGTGACTCTCCGCCGCCAAAGGCCGAGGGCAAGCGGCCTTCACGGATCTGATCCGTGAAGGCACGGAGTTCGTCGTCGCTCACGGCCGCCTGTCTCGAGGAACCATCCAGCAGGTTGCAGAAGGAGCTACACAGCATGACGTCCTGTTCAGGGTCGGCCTCGGCCCAGAAGACGTAGGTATCTCCGGCGATCCGCACGCGATGCTGGTCGTTGGTGGTGAGGGCGTTGAGCGCCGTGCAGTACTTCTCGGCATCATCGACAGACAGTGGCGAGTTGTCGCCCTGCTCCTTGCCGAATGAGGTAAAGGCGTCCTGGTTGAAGGAGACGATGGCCGCGCCGGATGACTGCGCCCCCGCGACACTCTTGATCATCGGCTGGTGGAGACGGGCGATGGGTCCGAGCTGGCCGTCGGCGAGTGAATAGCCGGCGGAGGCGTCATTGGAGCTGTGGGCTTCCTTGTTGTCGCCGCCGTGGCTCAGCCACCACGACTTGAAGTTGGCACGCTCATGCACGAACCCCGGCTCGCCAATGATCTGAAAGACGCCGAAGTTTGTAGCGATGGCCGCGAGGTCCTGGTGCTCGCGTGCGTTCGAGGGCTTCCAGTTCTCCAAAAACTTCGCCACCGCGCCCACAGCTTCATCGGTGATCTGCTCGGCCAGCCGGGCGTGGTGTTTGCGGAACTCCTGAAACGCTGCGCTTGTCCGTTCTGGCTTGAGGTCATCGGCCTTGAACCCGAGCATGTACGCTGCGTTGTCCCATAACGTGCACGGATTGAGCCCGCTTCCAGACGGCTTGCTCTGGCCCGGCAGGAACATTCGTTTCGGACGGCGCTTGATTTTGGCCGGGCTCACTACATCCTCAGCAGGTTTCGACTTCTTGTTCTTCGTGTTCGCTTGCCGCGGCCTGGCGGGCTCCTGGGTTTCGACGAACACCGGCTCGATCGCGTGCAGCTCGCCGCGTTTGGTGATCACGATCTTGAAGGAAATCTGCTGTTCGCTGTAGCCCTTGGGGGCTATCGCGGCGCCCTCTGTGGCGTTGAGCCGGTCGTAGCGGCGGATGAGTGCGGGGATGATCATGAGCGCACCCCGGGTGCATCCAGCGGCGGCACCTCGACAACCCCGTCCACCATTTCGGCGGCGAAGAAGCGGGCGGAAGCGGTCACCTTGACCCATTCGGCGGCAGCGCCGGCGGAAGTGGAGGGGCTGGCGCGGGCGATCAGCGGGCCGTTGGGGTCGGGGATGAACTGCACGTCGTGCAGCATGTAGCCGAGGTTGCGATTGCCTTCAGGGGTGCCGGCGAGGGGCGATCGCGGCACGGGCACTTCGACAAGTTCAAAGTCGCAGGTGAACTCCCGGCAACCGAGGTACGGGCGGTGGAAGCACTGGCCAGCGCGGGCACGGTCGTTGAACTGGCGTAGGTGTTTGGCGGCCGGGTCCGCAAGCTGTTGGCCGCCGCTCTCTTGGGTGTTTAGAAGGTCAAAGCCCGCTTCTATCACGTACTCGACCTCGCGCAGCGCCAGTGTGGCCCGCTGTTGGCGGTCCTCGTCGGCAAGCTGGCCGAGGGAGCCGGCGCCCGCTTTCATGGCGGCGGCGGCGGTCCCCGCGGGGATCTTGCTGCCCACCTCGTTCCGCCGGATACTGATGAAGCGTATGGGCCGCAGGACGTGGATCCGGGTGACCGCCCAGCGGATCTGGGGCTTCCAGTAGATTGCTTCGAGAATGCCCCGTGCGGCGGAGGGCGTGATGACGTCGTAACTGACGCGCTCGGCCTTCATTTCCGGGCGGGTGAAGCAGGCAAAATCGCCCCAGATTCGCAGCGCAATCGGCACCGTGAGCTCCTGTATCGTCGTTCTTAACCGCTATTCGATCAGCGCCAGCGTATCGATTCGCAATCCGGTGTCAAGATCGTAAAAGTTTTTGAGTTTGAGCACCCAGGGGCCAAAATCCGATTCCAAAAGAGCGCCCGACCCTTTTAGTTTGTCGAAGGCATCCAGCTTGAGCGAGACAGTGTACCGCTGCGCGGAGCGGAGCAAATCACGGGCTGGACCGTACGCCAATGTGTGTGCTTCTAGGAGCTTCTGACACAATTCTGTGCCTTCTGAGCCGAACGGCACCACCACGCTGTGCGATTCTTCGGGGATCACGTTGTACAGTGCCGCAGCCTTGCGAAACTGGGGCAGGAAGCCCTTGAGTAGACCAGTGATCCCGCCATCGCGGCGATGGCCGTCCGGGCCGACGGGTCCATCCCAAGTGGGCGATGGGCCGCCCTTGGACCAGTAGAGCAACTCGAAGTAGCGGCGCATGAGGTCGAGGTCTAGCGGGTCGGGATCCCGTTCGCCCGGGTAAACGGCGAGCACCTGCCGCGCGGCGTCGACTGCCTGGAGAAGTCCTGATGGTGGCTTGACGTCGGTGTCGAAGACGTGAACCTTGCCGATGGGCAGGCCGCCTTCGCGGTTGCAGCGACCGGCGGCCTGCGCGATCGAGTCCAGACCCGCCATAGCTCGGTACACAATCGGGAAATCGATGTCGATCCCCGCCTCGACAACCTGGGTGCTGATCACGCGGCAGGGCTGCCCGGGGGGGTGGAGCATTGACTTGATCTTGTCAACGCACTGAGATCGATGGGCCGGGCACATTTGTGCGCTGAGGTGGAGCACCCCCTCGGCCTGCTCGCGAACAGACTTGAAGAGGGCGGCGGCGTGCGGCCGCGTGTTCACGATGGTCAGCACCTGCGGCGCCGACACAATCCGACGCACGAGTTCGGCATCATCAAGCTTGCCGACGCGACGCACTTCCGTTCTGCGGAGAGCGCGGGCCATCGCGGGCGGATCGGGGACAATCTCGCGAACGTTTTTCAGACCGATACAGAACTCGGTCCGGTGTGTGATCGCGGGCATCGTGGCGGTGCATAGCACAATTGATGTGCCGTAGTTGGCAGTGAGTTCCTTGAATGCGGCCAGGGTCGGGCGGAGCAGGTCCACGTTGAGGGCTTGGGCCTCGTCCAGCACGATCACGCTCTTTGCAAGGCGGTGGAGCTTCCGGCATGAGGAAGCGTTTGCAGCAAACAGCGAATCAAGTAACTGCACGCTCGTAGTAACCACGATCGGCGCGTCCCAGTTCTCGATAAACAGCCGGCGACTACGGTCGTTCTCGTCGGGCGTTTCCGGCTCGCCATCGCGTGTCGTACTCGAATCTCCTTTGGGCTGGGCGGCGGCCGAGTGGTGTTCGAGCACAATGTACCGACCGAGACCACCGAAAACGCGCCGGAACACATCGGCCACCTGCTCGGTGACGCTGGTGAAGGGGAGGGCGTAGATCACGCGTCGCAAGCCGTGGCGTTCGGCATGAGCCAGCGCGAAGGCCATTGAGCTGAGCGTCTTCCCGCTGCCGGTCGGGGCGGTCAGCGAGAACAGGCCGGGGGGTTGCGCGGCTGCAGAACGGCAGGCGACGAGCAACTCGGCGCGTACTTGATTTACAATTAATGTCGGCTCGGGCGGAAATCGGCTGAGATGCTCATCGAGGCACTCGCGCAGCAGCCCCGCCGCGGGAAACCTGCTCTCGGCGATAATATGGCTGGGATGTTCATCGAGGGACTCGCGCAGGGCCGACAATGACACCGTTGGAGCAATGAGTGTCGCTGCGTCGACGCCGTATTTGAAGGCGGCGGATTCCAGCCGGTCGGCGTCGATCAGGCACGAGAAGAGCATCCGGGTGAACAGCGAGAACTGGAGGGGATGTGTGATATCGTCCTTCGTCAACCAAGTCGGAGTCGCTGGAACAGTTCGCGACGCGGCCGGAGGATCCCACCGAAGGGCTTCGGAAACTCCCGCCGGGTAGGGCGGTGTAAGTCGGTTTGTTAGGCACCCCCTATCGGTTGAGCTCCGTGTACCCGCATCGGCAAGTCCGGCATGATGCCCGGCGATCACATACGCCAAGGCCTGAGCGGCGATGCGATCATTTTTCAGCGTCGCCAAGGCATGGATGGCACCAGCCGTCGAATGGACGACGAGGCGCTTCTTGCCGCCAGCCGCGGTCGTCCGGAGCATGTCCTGAAAATCTGGCGAAGCTTTGCCCAGGTCGTGCCAGAGCCCGGCCAATCGGCCCGATTCCCCAGCGCCAAACGCAGAGGCAAACTCCGCGCAGCGGAGAGAAACTCGCCCGAGATGATGCTCTAGGAGTTCCCATGTTGCACAATCGGTTCCGTGGGTGTGAGCGTACATCGCGTTACTGGCCTTGGTGGTTTGCGTGAGGTGCCTGATCCATCGCGAACGGGTGATCATTGACCTTATGCAGAGTTTGGCAAGCCCCCCGCGATCCCGATCCGAACTCGGTGAGAGTTGTGGTTCTGTCGTGCAGTGTCCGTTGCGAAGACCATTTGATGAAGAAGCGCAGGGTGACCGGTGAGCGGATCGCGCTCGCGCAAAGGACGCACGTAGTCACGCGCTTTGTCCGGTAAAGTGCGGGTGTGGTTTGGAACATGCCGATCGCGAGACACTCGAAGCCATCACGCGAAGCGCGGAGAGTCCCAAGACACCCTCGGGGCTCAAAACGAGTTTGCATGAAATATCGGTAGCCCGTTGGCTTGCCCGTAATAGGGGTGGTAAAGTCAACGGAGAGACGAGCATCGCCCTTGCCGCGCTGCGCGACCTGATGAGCAAACCAGCATATAACGAGAACCCCGAGTCCTAAGGCTTCCTCCGCGAGGCCGAGCAACTGATCGACCCCCGGCCCGGACCGTGACGCTCAACCCACCGGCCGTCACGCCCACGAAGGCCCCGCCCTGATCCGCTGCCGCCACCCACCCGTCCCCGGCGTCCTCGCCCGCGACGGGCGGAGGGATTGATTAACACAGGCTCACTCGCAAGAGTCGATTCGAAGTCTCATGGAGTGTGCGAATGACCCTTGGCCAACCAATCCTGCGGCGCGTCGGTCCGCGGCGAGCCGACAGAACGCAAATATCTGTCATGCAGCCACTTGCGGATACTTGCAGAATGCCAAGCCCGACAAGTCCGCCACCCGCGCGCCGCCCTCGCCCCTCAGCGCGGCCGCCGCCGATTCCCATCCTCGGATAGCGGTCCCCTCTCCGCTTTCGCGGGACACCCGGCTTTGTTCGGGTCTCCCGTTTTCGTTTGTGGTTGTAAACCGCGTGATTATTGGGGTGTTGTAAGTGCCGCGAGAGTTCGAACTCGAATGGCCTTTGAGGATACCGTTTGGGCAACATGTTATGAATAGGTTCTAAGCCGCGCGATTTGAGTGGTGTGGAACTGCTCAGCGCTGCGCCGCGCCCTTGGGCCGTGTTGGAGAGTCGCTGGCTTGCGCCGCGGGGTCGCGTTGCTGGAGATTGCATCGTGTGCTCTGTGTGCTTTGCTTGCGATGTGGTCACAGGCCCACGCGGCAGCGAGCGGACGCCGGGCCGTGGCAGGTTCAGCTGGCGGCCTCCGAGTCAGGCGAGTTCGGGTCTGCGGGCGTCGAGCTGCTTGAGCGCGATGGCCAACGTCAGGTAGAGGAAGTCGCCCGACTCGGTGACGGCGGGTTGAAGACCCGCGAAGAGGTAGACCGTCCGTCGCGAAGATCGTGCGTTCCGAGTGCCTTGAGCGGGGGTGCCTGGGGCGGCAGTCCCGGCCTAGCTCGTCAATGAATTCTTAACCCGATCCTGATAGTCCCTTTCCGTCAACATTGCAAACCGGAAGGTATCGCCGACAACACACCGCCGTGCCGCCGAGTTGGCTTGCCGCCCTCGGTGCTGGTTGTTCACACATTCCGACAGCCTCCGCAAGATACCTACCAAGTTAGCAAGACCCGTATAATCCTTGCCAGTGGCACGCGGAGAAATTGCATTCGCCGGTTCGACCCGCAGAGAGGGCGCGGCGAGCGCGCACCCAACTCCTTGCGATTTGCGACGGACTTTTTCTTGGCCGTCTTCCTTTTCGGCGTTGTGCGCTTCGCCTTGGCGATTCCACTCGTACCCCCGCCATTGTAAAGCAACGTCCTATCCTGACCCTTGCCCATCCGCGCCAGCATGGCGACGTGATCCTCCAGGTGCTTCCGCACCGACATGCGGGCATCGCCTCACCGATCACGTCCAGAGAGAGGTTTCAATCTTCCTGAAGCGCAGGCAGCACCCGGATGCGCTCACCTCAATATAGAGCTTCCTTCCGGTTGCCTGCCGTGCCTACTCGAACCACACACGCTCGGGCTTATTGTGGAGCAGGAACAGCATGTGGCCGACCCACGTCGTTCTTCTGCAACGACAGTACATAAACGCAAGCGGGAGCTCCGGGCGGGTGTGGTGGCCGTGCGGCCAGACGCTCTGTGGCACGCTATAGGTGATCAGGCAGTACTGCATGCACTTGTGGAAGCCGGTATCGACGTTGTCCAGAACGACTCGGCGCACAGTCTCAATTGCCACCTTGCGATCGGACAGGAGTAAATCCAGGTTCGCAATGACACTGGTAGATTTGCTTTTCATGACGGGCGATAAAAGGCGAGGACGTTGGGTTGGAGAAACGTCGTGCCTCGTCGGGCTGGTGCGCGTTGCCCTAAGCGGGCTGAACGAGCAGCGGGTCCAACTGCTTCAGCCCGGCTTCCATTCCTTGGTCTGCGCTGAACGCCACCGTGCTTTGCGGGCCTCCTTCGAGGCGTAGACCCGAGTGATCCGCATCGCGGTAATGCCGCTCGCTTCTGTGAACTCGTGCGCCTCCGACTGCGGGCCGACGGCTTGCCAAAACCGTGCAGTATCGTTTAGGTGTGGACCATCCCCTCGTGCACGATAGCTTCGGTGAACACGTAGTGGAACGCCATGACCGGGTTGGCCTCCGCGATCTTCCACCCCAGTCGGAGCGCAGTCGCCAGGCGCGCCTCACACTCGCAGACAGTCAACGTCCGTCCCGGTGCCGGCAGCACCCAGCGGCGCATCTTGGACGGCCCGATGAAACCCTCCCGACGAGCCAACGCGGGCGTTGAACTTGCGGGTCATGACGACGGTAGTGTCGGAGGGCGTCGAGAGTTGCAGGCCTGCGGCACTCATTATGGTGTTTGCAAGGCGAGTCTGAGCCAGCGGCTCAGCGGCGACTCGCTGGTCGTTGTTCCTCAGACTTAGTCTCGTTTAAAAGCGCGTCCAGTGCTTTAAAGCGGGCCTCACGGTTTCGACGGAATCGTTCGGTCCAGAGCATCGCTTCCTCGAGCGGCGCTGCGCGCAGGCGGCACAGGTGCTGCCGCCCGGAGACGCGGCGGCGCACGAGTGTGGCCTGTTTCAGCACGCGCACGTGCTTGGTGGCGGCGGGAAAAGTCATTCGCAGGGGCGAGGCGAGTTCGCTGAGGTTGCGCTCCCCGCGGGAGAGTTGCTGGATGATCGCCCGCCGTGCGGGGTGGGCTAAAGCGTGGAAAACAAGGTACAGCCGGGGTGATCGGTCCGATACCATATGGTTTCACATACCACATGGTTGTCTGATGTCAGTTATGAAACGTTCGGCATAAGCCTCGTCCGCCGCGTCACTGGAGAACAAGCCGCGTCGTCCCCTGCTGATCCCCTAGACCGCCACGGTCGCCGTCGCAAACTCCGACCACGACCCGTTCTTCCCGCGTGCGTTGTCCTAGCGGGCCACGTAGACGGCAGTGTTCCCCACCCGCAACCGTCGCGGACTCGGCGCGGAAGGTCGGCTTGTTTGTCATGGAGAGGAAGACCAACGCGGCGGCGACCTCGCCACGCATCTCTACTCATACCGACAACGCCATGGCAGTTCTGTCAACAGTTGCGGCGCGGAACCGGTCAGAAGCGCGCGTTGAAGCGATGAACGGACAAATGGATCTGGGAACGAGAAACCCAAGCGCAAGCCGCGCTCGTGGGCGAATTATTTGGATTTAGAGAAAAGCGGGCGAGGAGGATCGAACTCCCGACATTCAGCGTGGCTGACTCAGCCCTCTGTGTCGAACAGCGGGAGGCTGGCCAGTAAGGGAGCTGTTCTGTTTGCGTTTGGTTTGGGATACGCCTATTCACGCCGGCCGACTGATGGACCGATATCCAAGGGTAATGACGCGTTCGGCAGCCATGCAGGCGATTATTCTCGGGTCTGGACGGGGCATCCGCAGGCTCGATCCCACCCAGAGCTATCCCTATGCATTGACGGCGTTTACGGGCACGCCGGGCTCCGCCTTTGGTCAGGTCCACACCAGCGTCCTTGAGTGGACGCTTGCCGCACTAGAGCAGGCGGGCATCGCCGATCGGCTTTTCGTCGGCGGGTACCACATCCAGAAGGTTGTCGAGCGGTTTCCGAACCTGCGATTCGCGTTTCACAACGCCTGGGAGCGGGAGGGCTCGGCCGCCGCGCTGGTGCTGGCGTTGCAGCAACTGACTCCTGGGGCGGCCGCGGTGGTCGTTGCCGGGGATGTGGTTATCCGACCGGGGGCGTTGGAGATTCCCTCAGGACTGCTTCGACCGGCTATCGGTTTAGCCCTGTGTGATGCGGACCAGCCGGGACGCTGGGCAATCGAGAACAACACCGCGTGTCGAGGGGGCAGCCATCGCAGCGTGGGGATCCTGCTCGTGCCGGCGAGCGCGATGCAACGTTTAGAGCTGGCGGCGGCAGAAGCGGCGCGGATCGATCTCTCTGCCGGGCTCGACGAAGTCGCGGAAGTCTTGGCCCGTGACGGTGCGGGCCTTGATGCGATCGACATTGCCGACACCGCCGCGTCGATCCGCGAGGAACGGGACCTCTCGGCCTTCATGCTCGGAACCAAGGCGCAGACGCTTGAGCGGCTGGCCCCGCTCATCAGCGAAGCGATCATCCCGCCGGTCTACAGCTTCACGGTTGAACGCTGGCGGTGCGAGCCAGTGGCGGTGGTCGCGGATATCGCCGAACGCTTCTCCTCAAGCGATCGCGGTGTGGAGCGGCTCGTGGTCCGGTCGAGTTCGCTGCTGGAAGATCAGTTTCATTCCTCGGGTGCTGGCATCTTCCACTCCGCGCTCGATGTCGCGATCACCGAGATCGATGGAGCGATCGAGCGGGTGATCGCGTCGTATGCGAAGCACGCTGGCAACCGGAAGGCGGACGCGAGCGGCGGCGATCAGGTGCTGGTGCAGCCGTACGTAGCCAACGCGGCGTGCAACGGCGTGCTCTGTACGCGCGTGCCAGACGACGGGTCGCCCTATTTGGTGCTGAACTATGAAGTGGCCGCGGGCCGGACCGACACGGTGACCTCCGGAGAGTCCTCGTCTGCACAGACAACCATTCGCGCTCGGCACACCGCTCCGCCCACCGGTCGCCACTGGACCGCACAGCTCATGCGTCTCGGGCTGCGGCTGGAGGAGCTTCTGCACCACGATGGGCTCGATATCGAGTTCGTGGTGGACACCAACGACCGACTTTATCTGCTGCAGGTGCGGCCACTTGCCTCCAGCAGCTTGCGGCAACGGGGCTTCGGGGACGAGGATGTTCGATTTGAGCTCAATCAGATCGAAGCCACTGTCGAGGAACTGACGGGCCCGTCGGCGCAGTTGCTCGGGGAACGCGGAGCGCTGGGCATCATGCCGGACTGGAACCCCGCCGAGATCATCGGCGTCTGCCCACGACCGCTGGCGTTGAGCATCTATCGCCACGTCGTGACCGATCGGGTGTGGGCGCGAGCAAGGCGGGAACTGGGCTACCGCAGCGTGGAGCACACGCCGCTGATGTACGCGCTGGGTGGGCGACCGTACATCGACGTTCGCGCGAGCCTGAACTCCCTGCTGCCGGCAACGCTCGACGACGCAACGGGCGCGCGCATCGTGACGAGCGCAATAGCCCGACTGAAGGCGGATACACGGCTTCACGACAAGATCGAGTTCGAACTCATGCCCACGTGCGGCGACGTCGACCCGGACCGCTGGGGGCGTCGTCTCCGCGAGAGCGGGCTCGGCTCACGCGAGATCGAACGAACCCTCGCCGCGTGCGCGGAGCACACCGGCGAACTGCTCAGTCGCGGCGTCGCGGACATCGAGCGGTGGCTGAGCCAGACGACCCGCCTGAGCGCGAGTCGAGCGACCGCCGCCCGCATCGCGAGCGTGGGCCGCGGCTCCCTGCGTACGCATCTAGCGGCGGCGGATGTTCTTCTCTCGGCTACGTGTGAACTGGGCACGCAACCCTTCGCGGCCTTAGCGCGCTGCGCATTCATCGGGCTCTCGCTGCTCAACTCAATGGAGCGCGTCGAGGTGCTGACTGAGCCGGCGCATGCTGGTGTTCTCGCGGGACTGCCGAGTGTGGCAGGCGAAGTAACGCGGGATTTGATCGCGTGTCGAGCCGGGCGGATGAGCCGGGCAGAGTTCCTGGAGCAACACGGACATCTGCGACCGGGGACCTACGACATCCTGACGCCTAGCTACGCCGAGGCACCGGAGCAGTATCTCGTTGATGGCAGCCACGAGCTGACGCCACCAGACACGCAACCCGCTGGCTCGGCAACGCCAGCATCAGTGATCCTGCACGAGCGCCGTGAGGCGCTGGGTCGCTCGCTTCGCGCGAGTGGGATGAACGTGCCGGCGGAACAGGTCATCGCCTTTCTCTGTGCGGCGATCCCCGCACGCGAGCGTGCCAAGCACGAGTTTACGCGGAACATCAGTGCCGCGCTGTCACACCTGGCGGCGGCGGGCGAAAGACTCGGCCTGTCGCGCGACGACCTGTCCTATGTACCCATCAGCCGGCTGCTGCAACTTGCTGCGGAAACGATCTCTGCGGCCGAGCGTACTGAACTGCAGCGGATCATCGGGCTCGCCCGCAAGCGACACGAGCTGACACTTACGCTGCGCCTGCCGCACGTCCTGTTCGACGCTGCGGGGGTGACGCATTTCACAGTCTCAGCGCTCCGCCCGAACTTTGTCACCCGTGGCCGGGCGCTTGGGCCAGGGCGGTTGCTCCGCGTCGGCAAGACCGCCAGCGCCGAGGACCTCGCGGGCGCGATCGTGCTCATCGAGAACGCCGATCCAGGATACGACTGGGTGTTCTCGCACAAGATCGCGGGGCTCGTCACCAAGTATGGCGGTGCCGCTTCACACATGGCCATCCGCGCGGGTGAGTTCGCCGTTCCCGCCGCTATCGGTTGCGGTGACAGCATCTTCGAGCCGTTGATCCACGCGCGACGGATCGAGTTGGACTGTGCCGCCGAACGCGTACGAGGTGCTGCTTGATTGTGGGCGACGGTCGGCCTGTGCTGGTTACGCAGCGGATCGCGATCGACACCGCAACGGGCGAAGCACGTGACGCGCTCGCCCATGACTGGGCACTTTGGCTGAACTCCCACGGGCTCACCGCGGTGCCCGCACCCAACGCCCTGGAACAACCTGTTGCGCTACTCGACGCCATACAGCCCATCGGCCTGATCCTGTCGGGCGGAGGCGACGTCGGCACCATTGACGTTTCGCCATCAGGCCCGCTGGGAAACGCACGCGTCCGCGACCTGGCGCCCGAAACCCGCCGCGATCGGACCGAGAGCCTGCTCCTGGCGGCGGCGATCCGGCGGCGGCTGCCGGTGCTCGCGGTTTGCCGTGGCATGCAGTTCATCAACGCCTTCTTTCATGGTGCGATCTCGCCGCGCATCGCAGCACCAAATGGACCTCACGCCCGGCCCGGAACATCGCATTTGGTTCGGCTTGAGCCGACACTCGCCCCGGGCTGCCTGCCAGATCGCCAGCGCGAGGCTCCGACACGTTCCTTTCACGACCACGGCGTTCTCGCAGGCGGTGTAGCCAGGAATCTGCTGGCGTTCGCCTCAACGGCCGACGGTGCGATCGAAGGGCTCCGCCACAACCGCCTCGCGATCATCGGCGTCCAATGGCATCCGGAGCGCGAGCCCGACCATCCCTGGAGTACGGCGCTGCTCCAAGCCGCCTTCCCGGGAACTCTCGCATGATGCCCGATGAGCCCAAGCGACTGGTCGTTCTAGCCGCCGGGCGCGGGACTCGCCTAGGTGAGGCAGCCCACGGCAAGCCCAAAGCCGCGGTCGAACTCGCCGGACAGGCGATCTTGAGTTGGCAGCTTGCAGCCGCTCGGCACGCGGGTTTCAGCGACATCATCGTACTGCGAGGCTATCAACCGGACAAGTTGCCGATGATGCCCGCCAACGTGCGTTTGATTGACAACCCCGTGTTCGACCGCACCAACATGGTGTTTACGCTTTGGCTGTCGCGCGACCACTGGGCCGACGGCGTCGCGATCTCCTATGGAGACATTGTTTACGAGCCCGCAGTGCTTGGCGCGGTGTGGGCGACCGCCGCGGCTTCGCCCAGTGGTATCGCAGTCGTCATTGATCGCGACTGGGAACCCTACTGGACGCGCCGCTTCGGTGATCCCCTGATCGACGCCGAGACGTTGCAGATTCGCCACGGGAGAATTGTCGATATTGGGGCGAAGCCGAAGTCTCTGCAAGAGATTCAGGGGCAATACATCGGCCTCACCTGCTTCCGCGGACCGGGCGTCGGAATACTTCGCGATCTGCTCGATCGGGCGGCGATGGCGCATCAGCTCGGCGAGCGACTTCTTCACCCGGAGCGTACGTTCCCTGATGCGTACATGACCGACGTGCTGCAGTGCCTGATCCGCGAGGGGTGCCCCCTGCTCCCCACGTTTATCGACGGCACCTGGCTAGAGATCGATACACCAGCGGACTTGGCGCTCGCCGAGCGATGCGTACAACGCAGCGCCGGGGGCACGCTGCTGGAGATCCGCCGATGACCGCCGCACGAACCATCAAGCCCGAGCCCGAGCCCGAGACCAGAGTCGATCCCGGCCCGGTCGTTTGGATCACGGGGCTTTCTGGCGCGGGCAAGTCAACGACCGCTCGGTCACTCGCGAATGCGTTGCGAGCCGAAGGCCAAAAAGTTCTGGTGCTTGATGGAGATGAGTTCCGAGCGGCCGTCGGCGACGGGCTCGGGCATTCACCCGAAGATCGACTCGTCAGCGCCCAACGGCTCGTCCGCTTCGCGTCGCTCTCGTCGCGCCAGGGTGTCACGACGGTCGTGGCGACGATGTCCCTTTACACCGAGATCCATCAGCAAGTGCGGGCGGCATTCGATCGCCTGCGCGTCGTCTATCTCGACACGCCGCGGCAGTGCCTGGAAGCCCGAGATCCCAAAGGGCTCTACGCGGCGGCTCGAGTGAACAACCGGCTCGATGTGGTCGGGGTTCACCTGCCCTTTGACCCGCCGTTGAGGCCTGATCTCACGTTGGAGAGCGCCTCCGAGCACGATCTGACAAATAATGTTGCCCTAATCCGATCGAGTCTGGTCGAGTGGCTGCCGATAACCAAGGGATGACCACCGCTGCTCCGCAGATCCGACCAAACCCCGCCCTCAACACCTCGGCAGATGTCCTTCGTGACGCCCGTGCGGAGTGGGACTACACCGAGCACGCGGATGCCTATCTCGCCCGCCCAGACTACCCCGCGGAACTGCTCGCTCAGCTCGCCGGTCACACAGGCGTCGCGCCCGGCAAGGGGCGGATCGTCGAGGTAGGTGCCGGGACCGGTAACATGACGCTCGGGCTCGCCCATTTGGGCTCGTCGTATATCGCCATCGAGCCGAACGACGCGATGCGCACTTGGGGACAGAAGCGGACCTCGAACCTCAAGGCTCAGTGGCACAAGGGCACCGCCGAAGCCACCACGCTCAGCCCAAGCGCCGCCGACTGGATCATGGCGGCGCAGTGTTTCGATACCTTCGAGCCGCAGGCCGCGGTTGCCGAGATGCACCGAATTACCGCACCGGGCGCTCACTTGACCGTTCTCTGGAATCACCGGGTGTGGAACGAGGATCCCCTGGAGGCGACCATAGAGCGGCTCATCGCCGATCGCCTGGGCGGATACAAACGTGGTGTGCGCCGGGTCGATCCCAGCGAAGCCCTGACGGTGGGCGGGCTGTTCACCGATCCCGTTCCTATGGAAATGCCGCACTCGGCGACAATGGATCCGGAGCGTTACGTCAAGGTCTGGCGGAGCGTGCGAACGCTTCGCGTTCAGGCCGGGGCCGAAGGCTTCGAGAACCTCCTCACGGACATCCGAAGAGTGATCGATCAGTCAGGCGTGCGTCACATCGAAGTCAAGTACGTTTGCCGCTCGTGGACCGTTCGGCGAGTCGTTCACTGATGAACGACATGCTGCCGCGACAGGAAGACGTGCACTTGGTCTCGCCCTGGGCACCGTCGGGAGTAGCTTGGCTGCTCAACGCCCTGCTTGAACTTGGCGTGCCGATCTTTCGCGACGTAACGCGGCCGACGTGGCTCGCCAGTGGGTCTCGATTCCGGCTCTCTCCCCACGAGGACGACCTCAAGCGGCACCTGCCGTCGCTTTCCTCTGACGACGGCTTCGCGTTTCGCACCGAACTCCGTGTGCGATGGTCACACGAATGGCCAATCGGCACGAACCAATCAGCCCCGATCATTCTGCTCGTACGTGATCCGGCGGACGCCCTGGTCTCACTGCATCGCCGCTTCCACGAGGGTTTACCCATCGGTCGGTTTCTAACCGAACCCAGCAAGCCGATGTACGCCCCGGCCGACTTTCTGCCCGGACTCGCGCGAGCCGATGAGTGGGCTCTGTTTGTCATGCTTTGGCAGCAGACCATGGCGGATCGCGTGCTCTTGATCCGATTTGAGGAACTCAAGACCGAGCCCCTCCGCGAGCTTCGTCGTATCGCGCGGCACCTAGGCCTGGACGCAACCGACCGCGACCTTGTTCGGGCCGCTGAGCAATCATCCTTCGAACGAGCCCGTGCTGCAGAGGATCGCTTCATCGCCGAGCGCCCGACAATGAACAAGTACAGGGCCAACCACAGCGGCAAACTTGGAGAGTCTCGTTCCGTCTTGGCCATCGAGGATTGGCAGTGCCTTGCCGGCTTGCCGGCCAAGGCCTTGGCTTCCCTCGGCTATCAACCTCGCCCGGAGCTCAGCGCAAGCGCACTGCCATTCAATCTGAATCTGGCGGACGCTGGCAGGGCTTGGCTTGCCCAGCACACCGACCGCGATCCCAAGGGCTTCGTCGATCGCGTTGCACGCAGTGCTTGCGAACTTGCATCACTCGGCGTATCCACAGCGTCGATCGATCGCCTCCTGGCAGCAAGTCTCTGGAGCGAGCAACTCACAGCCCGCGCAGATGTTTCCGCTCGCCGTCGGCTCTGGCTGGCGATGATCGGCCTGGTCAACCTCCTCTCGGCCTCGCCAACTGCCGAGCGGGCAATTGCGATCGCCGCAGACGTCTGCCGCCAACGCGAACCAATCGCGAGCAACGCAACTGCCGACAGACTCGGGTCGTCACCCACTCGCCCAGCGTTCGTCAGTTGATTCGCGGGACCGTCGGCCTTCCGCCGATCGTGCCGACTCCTCGACCGCAGGTCGATTGAAAGGGGAACGGGCACAGGGAGTAACGGGAACTCATTCCCGGTGACAGCCCCCTCGCCCCCTTCGAGGCCGTGAATCCTGGACGGATGCACGGCGAGCCGTGCTTCAAGGGCACACGCGTGCCGATCCAGACGCTCTTTGACCATATCGAGATTGACGGGGGTTTGCCGCAGGTCTTGTCTTGCTCTCCCAACCTCTCCCGGGATATCGCCGTCGCGGTCATCGGGCTCGCCTCTCGCGGGCTGCTTGAAGGGCTGCGGCGCCTGTAGAGATCGTTCTGGATCAATGTGTGGACACCCAGGCGAAGGGGAGCCGTCGTGCCCTCGCTACGCCGCACAAACAATCGCCGTTGAACGGTGAGCGGAGCGCGTGCGCCTGTAAACGCGCTCCGTTCACCGATGCACAAGGAGCGTTCAACGATGAACGACGGCCGTTCACAGATGCACGGAGGGCGATGATCGATGAACGGTCGCTGGCGACCGATGCACGCCGCCCGATCACAGGGTTCAGCCGGGCGAGCATGGTCCGCTGATGCCGGAGGAAGGGTCCTGCGGACGGAGTAGTGCCCCTTCCTCCGGCACCTCCATCCCCAGAAAGACCAAAGGCCCGGCGCGACACGCCGCGCCGACTCTTCGCCCCAAGGGGGGCGACGGGCCATAGCCACGGGTGAAGCGGCGGCGCGGAGAGGCCCGTCGCCCGCCGATGCGCAACCCGTGGAAGCGTGACGATCGACGGGACCCGCCCCGGCAGGAGCGGCGGGGCCTTCCTCCAAGCAGGGGACTGGCGCGACGCGGTATTGCCTTCCAAAGTGCGTAACAAGCCTGCGGTGATGGATAGCAACTGCCGCAAGTCGATCTCCGCGTTTGCGTAAAGTTTCTGTTGAATCGGAATGGACGATGAGCCACCATGTCTGGTCGGGAGGTCGTTGGAAGTAACCCCGAAGATGTCCGGAAATATGGGAGAGGAAGACAGCACTTTTACGATTACGTCTTGCAGAGTGATAATACCATACGTCAGATCGGGTTCATGGCGCGTATCAAACGTCGCGAGAATGCGCACAGCGGATGTCGACGTGCCTTGCAAAGTTCGTTCGAGCAACTCCCAGCCCTTCACGTCAAGATCGTGAATCTTCCCGATTTCTTGAGTAAGTACGCCCTCGGCGACCC
>Ga0163154_10003568_pt1 | contig 21414 bp, 21 predicted proteins | sample OliLakLV19MP9P1_FD_148649 | JGI IMG/M metagenome (GOLD analysis project Ga0163154, IMG submission 148649) | Freshwater microbial mat bacterial communities from Lake Vanda, McMurdo Dry Valleys, Antarctica - Oligotrophic Lake LV.19.MP9.P1 | ecosystem: Environmental > Aquatic > Freshwater > Lake >...
AGTCTTTGTAGGGCATGGAAAGTACTACTTTAGTTCCGCAGCCTTCACCTTCCTCATTCATCAAATCTTCAATATTAAAAATAGCGGTTTCATTTTTCGTTTTATTTAAAAGGGCCAAACGCCCTGCAGTAATATTAACACCCATTGATTTGTTTTTTTCTGCAGAGCGGCTCTTTAAAGCAGTTGCCATATTTCTTCCGATACCATTATCAACAATAGCACAGGTTAATATTTTGTCTGCTGCACACAACTGAATTTCGAGGCAGCCTACACCTTTCTTGTGCATCAACCCATGCCAGATGGCATTTTCTGCAAATGGTTGTATAAGCATGGGCGGAATAAAAACTGTATTAATATCAATGGTATTTATAAACGTAATACTATAGTTGAAGGCGTTCTTAAACCGCAGTCTTTCCAGGTCGAGATAAAGACGAAGTGCCTCGAGTTCACTTTCGAGTGTTATCAACGGTTTTTCAGAATTATGCAAAGCCATCCTTATTAATCGGGAAAACTTAGTAAGATAGTCAGATGCTTCTTCTGTTTTGTTAATCAGGATAAATCGGTTGATAGAACTAAGACAATTGAAAATAAAATGAGGATTCATTTGGGCACGAAGCGCCTGCATTTCAAGTTCGGTAGCCTGTTGCTGAAACTCAATTATATTTTTTTTACTCTCCAGTTGTTGCAATTCCAATGTATGTTCAAGATGCTGTTTTTCATTTTTGCGTTTAAGATTTATATTGCGGAAAATAAAAATGCCGATCAACACAAAAGCAATCGTGGTGGCAAAAAGAATATACTTGATAAACGATTCGCTTTTTAATTTTTGCTGCTGCAACGATAACTTTTCCTGGCTCAACAGCTGGCTCTTTTGTAGTAAACTGATTGTTGTTTTTTGCTGTTCATCCTGTGATCTCATTTCTGATACTGCTAAGTTTTTCCGGTACTCATCACTTAGGATGGAATCTTTTATTGCTATATATTTTAAGTTGTATTTATAAGCACTATCTGTTTTTGTCTGCCGGTCATATAGTTGCCAATACAATTGATAGGCATCCCGTATAAATGGTCTTGCACCTGATTCCCGTGCTATTTCAAACAGGCGTTTTACATATAAAAAAGACGAATTAAAATTTTGCTTCGCCTGGTAGCAGGTTGCAAGCATACGTAATATCCTCATTACGGTATTTCTTTCATTTCCCTTCTCAAAAAATTCTAAAGATGCTTTTAACTTTTCTATGGCGGAATCGTATTTATATTGCTTTAGGTAAACTTCTCCTATACCCACGTTTGTATAGGAGAGGCTTCGTTTGCTAATGATGCTGTCGGTTGTTTTGAGGGTTACGTACTTGTGAGACTCTTTGAGATAATATATTGCCGAATCCAGCTTGTTAAGTAACAAAGAAATATTACCCATTAATTTGTTATATCGAACCGGGTTGGCTGGCTTTGCCTTTTGGGCAGCTAAGCGAAAGTATGTGAGAGCAGTTTCAGGTTCTCCGGCATTTTTATATAAGTTGGCCATATTCTCCGGCGAAGAAATAACGCCCCTTGCATCACTTATTTTATAGGTTATCCTGATGGCTTGTAAGGTATTTTCAAAAGCTTTTTGATAGTAACCTCGTGCGCTGTAAGTTAACGAGATCAACCGGAATAACATGGACTGCCGTTCCTTATTATCCACCTTTTCATAATAATTCATGGCCTGTTCAAACGCCAATTTTGCATCAGAAAATTTACCCTGACTGTATAAGCAAAAGCCCAGCGTTACATGAGCCCAGCCATATTTTTCGAGGTCATACATTTTTTTGAACAAATCAATTGACTGGCGAAGATAATTTTCTGCTATTGAAAAGTCATTCTTGTATCGGGCTATTTCACCAAAATTTAGCAGTGCTTCGGCAACTCCTTTGTCGTAATGAATTTTTACTGCTTCCTTGTGTGCCTGTGATGCAAACCTGATTGCAGTATCCGTTTGTACATTAATATAGGTTTCGCTTAACACGTTTATGTAATATTCTTCACTTAGTTTATTTAAACAATCAATTTTGCTGCTGTCTTTTAAAGCAGGTATCAGTTTTTTAAGACTATCAATACGATTGCTTTGTGACAGGCAGAGAAAAGGAGCAAATAAAAACAATATGCACCATTTAAATTTCATTTAAAGGCTTTTAAGATATTTGGTAGAAGTAGTTGCTGCTGTACATGGATGGTAATTCTCTGTTGCATAGGAAAGTTAATGTATTTATTGGGAACATTTCAGCGCCTTATACATTCCCGTTCTTGTACAAGGGCGAAGCTGGTAAACTGTAAAACAAAAAAGGTTATCAAATAATCAATATGATAACCTTTTTAAACTTTACAATAGAAATTTCACCTCACCGTATAATCAAAACAATCACTCGTTAATGCCGTTGCTAAAGTGGCTTCATCCAGTACCCGAAATCGAATATGAAATGCAGTGCCCCTGGCTATGGCAGTAATATTACGCCATAATTTTGCGTTCCCATTTCCATGTGCGTCTGTAACGATCGACTTTGATTGTAAACCTTCTCCGAGTGTAAGCCATGCATTGCTTGAGCAGCCTGTAATATCTGCTATTGGATTTACTGCACGCTGCAACAGGTAAGAATGATTCGGAAGCATATTAGTTACCCAGGTATCCAGTGTAATTATACGGGCCGTGTCCGGGTTTTGACGAAACTCAATAAACCCAGCATCGTCTTTGCCTTCGCACTTCAGTTTCACATCAAGATCGTAAAGCGGATTTAGTGTGGGAGATTCATTTTTTTTACAACTGGAGAATGCTACAATAAATACAGCAATTGCTAAAATAATTTTAAATTTCATAAAAAAGTTTTTAATGATTTAAATTTTTGTTCGGTATAAAGGTCTCAGTCAAAAAGAGAATTGCTTAACCAGAATGTACAGTTGGAGGTAATGGAGTGTAATTGTACTTTTTGGATTGATAACTAGCAAAGAAGTACGGACTGTTAAATCAAAGGTTGGAGGATGAACCTGTAAAAACTGAATAGAAATACGACCACATTTGCCAGGCCATAAGGATAGGTACTTTTAATTACTTCAAAACCAATGCTTGTGATTTTTCAAACTACATGGCAGCTTTTGGATAAGAAAATATAGAAAAGTTGTGATTAATCCTTTCTGGTAAAAAGGATTAATCACAAAACAGGAGTTTTAAATAAAGCTAAATCCAGATAGACATCAGATGAAAAACCTCTGTCGGGTTTATAACAACTATACAGAAATTTAAGCCTTGCATTATAACTTTTAAACCCGACTTTAAATATTTTTACTTTACTGCGAGCTCTCGAAATCTTTAATCTCATATAGTTATGCAAAGCAAAGTCAAAACCAATCTCTTAAAGTTAGTTTAATGATAAAATTTTAATCTTACTCCCTTTTCTAAAAATTTTCTTACCAAAATCACTAGATATCTATGAAAATTTTAGATCTTTTGAATCAGGATTTTTTACGAGATTTTATTGAACGGTTTTCCTATTTATCAAGTTTAATCACTTGAAGCTAATTTTATAATCAGCCTCTTCTTTCAAACCCGGGATCATTTTCTTTGTCCTTATCGTATGCCTTAATAATTGCTTTTACCAACTTATGCCTTACTACATCTTCTTCATCTAATTCAATGTGTGCAATGCCATCTACATTTTTTAAAATACGGAGCGCTTTATCTATACCGCTTCGCATATTTTTAGGTAAATCAATTTGCGTTGGATCGCCGGTAATAATGGCTTTGGCATTGGCTCCTATACGTGTAAGAAACATTTTCAACTGGCCATCGTTGGTATTTTGAGCCTCATCCAAAATAATAAAAGCATGGTCCAATGTCCGGCCTCTCATATAAGCCAATGGGGCAATTTCAATGGTACGGGTGGTCATATAATAACCCAGTTTATCTGCAGGTATCATATCATCCAATGCATCATAAAGTGGACGCAGATATGGATCAATTTTTTCTTTAAGATCGCCTGGTAAAAACCCTAAATTTTCGCCAGCTTCCACTGCTGGTCTTGTTAAAATAATTTTCTTTACAGATTTATTTTTCAACGCTCTTACTGCCAATGCAACCGCAGTATAGGTTTTACCCGTACCAGCAGGACCAATTGCAAATACAATATCATTTTTATCAACGGCTGAAACCATCCTTTTTTGATTGGCGGTACGTGCCCTTACGGTTTTACCATTGGGACCAAATACCAATACATCATTCGGGTTTCGGTCAATAAAATTATCTACCGCCTGCTGGTCATCGCCCCCTAAAATCTGTTCAAAATAATTTTCACTCATGTGCCCATTGCGTTCAATGTATTGCACAATAAGATCAATCTTTTCTTTGGCATCTACTATTTGTTCCGGTGAACCACTCAATTTTACCTGTGTACCTCTACTTAGGATTTTCAGAAGGGGGAATTTCTTTTTTAGGATGTCGAGTTTGCCATTGTTAACACCAAAAAATTCTATCGGGTTAACAGATTCGAGGTTGATAATGGTTTCTGTCAATGTGCGTTGAGTTTAGATGAACTTAAATTAGGTTACGAGTATTCTATTAAATATGCTATTCCAAATATAGGATTTTGAAACCGATGTATGAGTGATTTAGTTATACACAACATGTTAGAAAAAAAATAATAAACGGAGCAGCTAAATCAGTACTTCTTAAACATCATATCGGAGAAAATAGCTGTAATCTAATTTTTATAACTACAGTAAATGAACTAAGAATTAAAATGTATAACTGTTGAAAAAAGAAAATCGCTTCCTACATTTCAATCCAGGTGTGATCTGCCAAAAGCTTTACAGGAGCTATAAATGCCTGGTAAGGTCCAGATGCTCCGCCGTATTCTTTCGGGCTAATAAGCGATAGTGTATGGGAACTATCCTTTTTTTCATACAAATAATAGATGTGCCCAATTACCGGTACAAAACTTAGCTTGGCGTTGTAAATAATCATGCTCAATTCCTTGCGCATTTGAATTTCCTGTGCCTGTATTGCCAGCAATTCTATCTGCTTCCGTATTTGCTCCAGTTGCATATTCGTTTGCTCTTCCATTGCGGTTAAAGCTTTGTGACGAATCACTCCCGCTTCAGTGGCTTTTATTACTGCTCCGCTTACACTGGTAGAGTATGGTACCACACTCAATTGCTTGTGGTATATTTCTGAATTGATGTAGGATTTACCCTCGCTGGTAGTGCCTTGTTGTATTACTTTTAAATATCCATTTGGCTGTAGTTCATGCCTAACTGACAATACACTTTCATTGTTTTTTTTAAAGGTAACTTCCAGGCACAAGGCGTCAATAAAATCAGCTGTTACTGTTTCCGCAAAATCTTTATCTGCAAAAGGATATGCCTCACTGTCTGCGGTAACTAAATAGTCAAATGTAAACGCCTGGTTTTCCAGGGTTACCCAGTTTAGGCTTATGGAAAGCTCCTTTTTACTGCTGCTGGTTTCTATTTTATAGATACCAGACTTAGGCCTGTTACCGTTTTCGTAGGTACCTTTTTCAGGAAACAGTTGCCAGGATGCTAAAAAGTTATAAGCTTGTACCATTGTGAATTTTTAGTAAATACGTTGCTACTGCATTACAATGATTGAAAGGATTTGTTCTGATGTAAAAGGAACAAATAAAAACGAGTATTTAAAATACATCAACAATTAAGCTGATGTTAATGTATTTAAATTAAAAATAAAGCGATCTATTCTCTTAAAAAAATATTTAAAAAAAGCATGGCCCAGGCCATGCTAATAATTTCTTTATAGATTATAGGTTTGGTAAAGAAAAATTAATTTAATCTTCTTCTCATTTGAGCAGTAGTACGCTGTCTTTTATGACAATTCCACAAATCAACGGCTGCGAAATTTTTATTGCTACCGTTTCCCAACTCACCTGTAAATATTGTTTCTTTTGTTTCTATAAATAAATCTTTCAGCTCATTCTTGCTTTGAGGTGTGGGCATACCTGTTTCATATTGTTTCATACAATTAAAATTTAAAAGTGTAATAATTTTCACCCGCAAATAGTCAGTGATAAAGAGCTGTAGCGGGTATTTTTTTCAGGCAGACAATGGTTGTTAAAACCAAATAAAATGCAGCATTTTTTTTATTGGGCGCAAAGCTACATGCCTTATTGTTACCAAAAAAAAATATTTAAACTATTCACCATAATAAAACGTTAAAAGCCTTATTTTATTTCAGTTCATTTGTTAATAAATTTATTGTAGAAATTGATGGTTTTATATGTTGGTGTTATTCAAATTGAAAGGCGTTTTTGGGGGTAATTCAAATTGCACAATCTTTAAAGCAAGTGTATTGCTTTTATGTGTAGATGTGCTATTGGCATTTATTTGCTATCCTGTTTAGTGCAGGCCAAGCTGCGTAATTTAGATATGTTCCATCAGGCGGAACTTTTGGAAGTAATGGAGTGTCGGCGAAAAAAGCAGGTAATTCAGATAACAATACCATTGCATTTACTATTCCGGCTTTAGAAAATACGGCGGGATGCGCTATAAGCTATTATCATTTTATGAAGGAGAATTTTGATAATTCCAACGGTATAGCTGAATCTACTGCTAAACTGGATTTATATACTATTTCAGCTTTAATAGCCGGAGCTGGCAACTTTTCATTTAATGTTGCCGCCCGCAGCACAACCACTCAGGCAGGTAATTGGAGTATGCCAACAACATAGGGCACTACAGTTGCGTAATCAACTTCATTTTCAATTGGTGCCTTATCAGTTGGGCTTGCTATATCAATGGTTCAATCAGCAACAGGAACGAGCCTTGTTGTTACTACAAATACATTATCACTTAGCGGTACAGCTGCCTATTGTACTGCAACATCGGTAAATATTAATGGAAGCATTTTAGTAAAAATGTAGGGAATTCATTCACTACCAGGGGGTATTTATGTCATTCTTTCAAAATTCTATTCTATACCACTACGCCATTTTTTTAACCTCGTTTCTATATTCTTACTGCTTACGATGTTTTTTAAACAGCCTACTATTTTGTTAAACACAATATTTTTGATGCCTTTTGTTTCTGCATATGCAGCGTTGGCTTTGCTGGCATACCCACCATCGGTGGCACTATCACGGGGTACTACGCCATTCTTTTCAACTACTTTATCAATAGTTGGTTGGAATAATGTGCTATCACAAGGATTGCCTTTTAGTATGTCGCAAGTCAATATTAAATTGCTTTTACCGGTAGAGAAATTTACTTTATGTCCAAACTGTACCTCCCTTGCACCCTTTACTATAATCTTAGTGTGTAGTTCATAAATAGAAAATAATTTTTCATCATTTGGTACAGATTCTTTGTTTATTTCTCTTCGCCATGTCATACTGTACACCTTGGTTAGTAATGGTTGCAGCACTTCTAAAGCAATAATAATTGGTAATGCTTTTGGGCTACAAGTGTCCTTTTTTTTTACTGCATTGGCTACCTGGTTAATACATTGGGTAAAGGTGATGAGCTGTTTATTGAACAGGTCTATGCGCTTTCCATAATTTGCGAAAATATTTCAGCTATTGATAGAATTAAGGCCAGCTATTATTTTCTGCTGTGTATATTAGCAGAAGACAATTATTGTAAATTTAAAAGCGGCCAACATGAAAATTCAATTTACTCTTTTACTCATTTGTACGCTGCTGCTAACCTGCAGAGTAAAAAATCAAATGGATAAGTCAAATCAAACTTCCTTGCCCATAATTGGTACCTGGAAACTAATATCGGGTACCAGCATTGAAAAAGGAGATACCACAGTAATTGATTACACAAAGAAATTGTCGTTCATAAAAATTATTAATGATACCCACTTTGCTTTCTTAAACCATGATTTAAAAAAGGGGAAAGATTCAACTGCTGCCTTTAGTGCGGGAGGTGGCAGTTACACTTTAAAAGATAATGTTTATGCAGAACACCTGGAATATTGTACCGACAGGCAATGGGAAGGCAACGATTTTTCTTTTACTGTTACCATACAAAATGACACACTTATACAAAATGGAGTAGAGAAAGTTGAAGCTGCGGGCATCAACAGGATAAATATTGAAATGTACAGCAGGTTGAAATAGTAACTGCTTATTACTTTATTGTATCATCTCCTGATGAGTATTATTTCATTGCTATAAATTTTAATTAAAAAATAACTTCAACTACATTATATTATACAGCAATAGCGATACAAAAATTTTTATCATTTTAAAACGTATTTTCAAAAATGCAACAGATAAAGAACATCACTCCAAAACAATTAATGGAAGGTATAATTGGCCATTATGCTCATGGGGTAAATATGAGTTTTGGCCTGGTGGAAATAGAGGAAGGCACCATCATGCCGTTACATAAACATATACACGAACAAATAACTTTTATACTGGAGGGGCAGCTGGATATGGACATTGATGGTACTGCCTATTCATTTACTCCAGGTTGCATTCATGTTATTCCATCCAACGTATGGCATGGTGCGTATGCGAAAACAGCTTGTAAATTAATTGATGTTTTTAGCCCTGTTAGAGAGGAATATAAAACTTTTTTGAAGTAAAGAAATTATTAAACACGTGCGGGAATTTGCATCAATTTCAAAATTTGTAATTAATTGATGCTAAATAAAAATAATAGAGATTGTGGAGCTTACAAAATTCAAAATCCCGAATTGATTAAATAGACACAATTAAATTAAAATTTGAAGAGGAGATATTCTTTCGTATCCCGTTTCTGTTAGGCGTACATTTGTTTCAAATTATTCCAACCAACAAATGAATTCAACAACAACAGCTTTAAACGCTTTATTTGACAGGATACCAAGAAGACATTCTCTGGAAAATGTAAAAGAAATCAACAGCATTTTAACCGAATATGAAGATCTGCTGATAAGCATAGAAGCAGTGAATAGTTTTTACGAAAAAAATATACCCGTTTTTTTTGATGAACTCGAAGTAGTAAGATCCAACATTAAAAAGTCGTCAGATAACAAGGCTTCCAAAAAAAATAAAGATAACTTTTTTGATGAAGCCTCCGGTGCATTAAAGGAAACTATTGAGGCCCTGATTAATTTGTATGCGGATGGAAACAAGACGGCTTAAAAAATCACCACTCACCTTTTGGCCACAGGACGGCAACCTTAGACTGCTTTAAAGCAGTTGTTCGTAATTGTGCAATTAATTTTGAAAAACAAATAGTAAAAACAAAAAAAATATCTGCACTAATCGGGATACCCTTATGTTGGAAAATAAATTAGTTTGTTTGTAATGTTTTAATCCACCTTTAAGGGCATTCAACTGCCTGCTTTCCTTTAACAAAACCTTATCTGCACGTAATTAATCCTTTGCAACAATTTACCTTCTTATTGCAGCAGGCGGCTGTAAAACCCGGATGCGGATTTTTATGAAAAACAATTTATTACTTTCAGTTAGTCTATTTCTTTCAATGGGTTGCTATGCACAAAAGGTAACCTATGGTGCAGGTGCCGGTGTTACTGTCAGCGGCATGCGGGGCGATGCTATAAAAAATATGCAGCAGCTGCTCAATTTTACGAATGGTATTGTAGCAACCAAAATGGTTGCAGGTTTTTATTCCGGTGGATTTGCCAATATCCCTGTAGGTAAAAATTTTTCTGTAGAACCTGGCTTGTACTATTCATCCAAAGGATACGAAATAAGTGGTACTTATGCTGTAAAAGGTATCGGGTTGTTGAGTGCACAGGCGTCCACAAGGCTGCAATCAAATTATATTGACATGCCTGTTTTGCTAAAGGCTGATTTTAATGGGTTCCAGGTATTTGCTGGTCCGCAGGTTTCTTTTTTAACCAATGCCAGATTAATAACAAGAGCTGGTGTTTTAGGGTTTAATTTACTAAATAATAAAATGGATGTTACAAGCCAGCTAAACCGGTGGGATGCAGCAGTAACAGCAGGTGCCGGGTATAAATTCAGCAACGGTATCAGGCTGACTGCTTCTTACGAGCGGGGATTATCCAAAGTAAATACAGGCCAGAATATTCAATCTTACAACCAGGGAATTAAGGTAGGTGCAGCCATGAGTTTTTAATATTGTTTGAGTATGTTGAATAGATTGCACCTTCTATAAAATTTTTGCTGGCTTATGAACAAATTAATACTGGTTTGCTCCTCAGCCAGCGGTAATATCAACAGCAAATTTCATTTATTATAGTATGCAAAGGATAAAACAGTGAGCTATATCTCTGCTACTTTTGAGACAAACCCTGGTATATACCGAATTAGTTTTATGAGCAGACCTTATTCCCTTATTATTACATAGAACTTGAATTGTTTAAGCTGTCTGAACATGGTAATAAGGTCGGTTATATTTTATGAAAAAGTTTACTAAGGTTTAAAGAAAAGCAATCAACTATTTCACTAATTTATCCCTTGAGAAGTATAAATAAAAAACCCGGGTGTTTACTCAAACCCATTTCCGTTTCACCTCTTACAGAAACCTTACCTCTTAGTTTTTCAAAAAAATATAACCATTGCCGCTATTATTTATTTCTGCCTGTTGTAAACTTTTTTATCTATAATCTGTTTTAATCAGGGAAATAGTAAAACAAAAAATAAATATTATGGCATTAGTTGGTAAAAAAGCACCGCATTTTATTGCAGGTGCAGTAATTAACGGCGAAGAAATTATAGAAGATTTTAGTCTGGAACAGTACATTGGCAAAAAAAATGTAATCCTGTTTTTTTATCCTAAAGATTTCACATTTGTTTGCCCTACAGAAATTCATGCGTTCCAGGAAAAGCTGGCAGCATTTGAGAAAAGAGATACTGTGGTAATTGGTTGCAGTACCGACACGGAAGAAACACATCTTGCCTGGCTAAATACTCCCAAAGATAATGGCGGAATTGAAGGCGTAACCTTTCCGATAGTTGCAGATGCATCAAAAGTAATTTCATTAAACTATGGTGTACTGGGCGGGGAATATGCGTTTAACAACGATACCCGTATATGGTCGTTTACAGGTGCTCCCATCGCATATAGGGGAACATTCATCATCGATAAAACCGGCGTAGTTCGTCATGAATCAATCAACGATTTTCCTTTAGGCAGAAACATAGATGAGTATATCCGCCTGATTGATGCACAAATACATGTTGAAAAATTCGGGGAGGTTTGTCCTGCTAACTGGGAAGAAGGAAAGGAAGCCATGACAGCAACCACAGCAGGTGTTGCAGAATATTTCTCAACCAACTAAACATATTACCATGATAGAATTAGCAGCTGATAATTTAGCAGAAATAATTGCGGAACATGAAACGGTACTGGTGCAATTTTCCGCAGGTTGGTGTGGCAATTGCAGGTTGATGAAACCAAAGTTTAAAAGGTTATCCGCAGGGCAGGCAAACGCTACTTTTGTAGTGGTGGATGCAGAAAAATACCCGGATAGCCGTAAGTTGGCCAGCGTAAATAACCTGCCCACTTTTGCAAGCTTTAAAAACGGCCAATTATTGAGCCAGGTACAAACCAACAAAGAAGAACAACTTAAAATTTTGATTGATGAAGCTACCCGTAATTAGACAGATACAAAGAACAGCTACCGTACAGGAAATAGAAACAGCCATTAAAGTACTTGAAAGCACCTCTGAAGCTGCTTCATTAAAAAGTGAAGAAATTGATGTTATTGGTGAGCTCATATCTAATATGTGCGGTGCATTGGAAGTACATCAAATGATAGCTGAAGGCATTCCGGAAAAAGACGCTGCCAATAATTTTATGAAAAAAGTATTGGGATCTATTGACAGGTAACAACCATTTACTTATAATAATTAAAAGGTTGCATTATTTGCATCCTTTTTTTTTGTCATCAAATTTTTTATATATACCAGTTTACTTTCAACAAACCAAGTATATATCTATTTCCGCAATGTGTGATTTATGTAAACTATAACAGTAACCATACAACTATTATGGCGTAAATAAGCATTCCTTTGCAATAGGTTTTTCATAGGATATTGGATTAAAAAAACGGGGCTGGATTTTCATCCTGGCCCCTTTCTTATTTAAAGGCCCTGCTGTTCTGTTCAGGATTAATTGGAGGAATTATAAAAAGTGAATTGAATACACTGATGATAAACCAAAAAAGACAAATCAATTACCAGTATTGTTTATAACAAAAGTAAAAATAAGGTTGTTACCTTTCTGCTATGAAAAAGATACTCATAACGTTAGACTATGATCCAAGCGCACAGAAAGTTGCGGAAGCAGGATATGAACTTGGTAAGGCAATGAATGCGGAAATTAAATTACTGCACGTACTTGAAGATGCAGTATACTACTCTTCGCTGGAATATTCCCCTATTATGGGTTTTGGCGGTTTTGGCATGCCGGATATTACGCAGGTGCCGGATGAGGCTGCACTTACAGCTGCCGCCAGCAGTTTTCTTAAAAATACAAGAACCCACCTGAATGACGAAAGCATTGGTATAATAACTGAAGACGGCAACCCTGCTGAATCCATTGTAAAAGTAGCTAAGGAAATGGGCATTGATATTATTGTAATGGGCTCTCATAGCAGGAGCAGTCTGGAAAAAATATTAATGGGCAGTGTTACAGAAAAGGTACTTCGTTACAGCAATGTTCCCGTTTTGATTATACCCACAAAAATTGATTAATCCATTGCACTTATACTTAAGTTTTAAAGACGGTAATTTAACTTTTACAAGCTTAAAACTGAGATTGCCTGTTAGGGATTTTAACCATCCAATATTACTCTGAAAGTTTTCATTTTATTTGACACTCCTATTAATTTGGAGTCAATTAAAAAAATCAACAACCGAAATGAAAGTATAGAAAAAGATGACAAATTACTTTCCTTTACATGATAAAACTCATTTTTTAATGAGAGACTTTTAGGCAACTTGTGTAAAAAAATTTAAAACCGATTATGGAAACAAATGAAAGCAATATCGGCTTAAAAAATTTATCGTTTTATTATTTTGCCAGTCACCAACCGCTACCGGGTTCTCCAGAAGAATTGCAGCAATTTGAAAAACTACAACATGCTTTTTCTGATCAGTTTGAATTATTTTTCCCAGACAATCTTGCATTCAAAACAATTGTAATAATTCCCAGTCTTACGCTTGACCAGGAGGTGCTTTCAAAAATTACCGGGTCCATGTATTACGAAGAAAGGCTGCTTTGTTTGCTGTTGCTGCTACGCATGCCCTGCACTCATGTTACTTATGTAAGCAGCATGCCCATTGATCCGGTTATTATCGACTACTATTTGCACCTGTTGCCAGGCATTACCGGATTTCACGCACGGGAGCGATTAACGTTACTAAGTTGTTACGATGCATCATCCATTTCACTTACAGAAAAAATTCTGCAACGAAAGCGTTTAATTAAACGAATAAAACAAAGTATTCATCCTGGTCATGTTGCACATATTGCCTGTTTTAATACTACTCATTTTGAAAGAACTTTATCAGTAATGCTTGGTTTACCAATTTACGGGTGTGATCCAAACTTAACTTACCTGGGTACTAAGAGCGGCAGCAGAAGATTGTTTTTAAAAGCAGGAATACCAATGCCGCCCGGTGCTGAAAACCTTTATAGTTATGATGACATTGTACATGCAGTAGCCGCATTAAAAGATATGTACCCGGCCTTGAATAAGGCCGTAATAAAATTGAATGATGGATTTTCCGGGGATGGTAATGCAATAATAAAATACCCCGAACTGGAAAATACAAGAGAGTTATACGATTGGATTCATAACAACCTGTACAAAGAAATAATACCCGTTGCAAAAGATATAAGCACAACCACTTTCCTGGAAAAATTTACACAAATGGGTGGCATTGTAGAGGCATTTGTAGAAGGTGAAAACAAAGCTTCTCCATCTGCACAATGCAGAATAAACCCATTGGGTGAAGTGGATTTAATTTCAACCCACGACCAGGTTTTGGGGGGAGAATCGCACCAGGTATTTCTGGGCGCCTATTTTCCTGCTTATGAAGGCTATAGAATCCAAATTGGTGAATTCGCAAAAACCATTGCCGAGGCATTAAAAAAAGAAGGGGTACTTGGGCGTTTTAGTATTGATTTTATTTCAGTAAAAGAAGATGAAACCTGGAAACACTATGCCATTGAAATAAACCTCCGTAAAGGTGGAACAACCCATCCTTATTTGATGATGCAGCTTTTAACCAACGGATACTACAATGAGGTAACCGGCATATTTGAAACGCCCGCCCAACTGCACCGCTATTATTTTGCTTCGGATAATTTACAAAGTGATGCATACATAGGCCTTACACCAGGAGACCTGATTGAAATTGCCATGTTTCATGGATTACACTTTGATGGATTAACACAAAAAGGCGTAATGTTTCATATGATTGGCGCTCTGTCTCAGTTCGGCAAAATTGGAATTGTATGTATCGGCGAATCTCCGCAGGAAGCCTTTTCCTATTATAAAAAAACAGTTGAAGTACTGGATGCAGAAACAATAAGCAGGTAACCAGGATTTTTGATTTATGATTTGTGATTTGTAATTTGTGATTTGTAATGCAGGAAGTATAAAATATGGCTTGTCAACCTGGTGAACTTTATCAACTTTATCAACTTTATCAACTCTATCAACTCTATCAACTCTATCAACTTTATCAACCCTTTCAACTATATTCAACAACATTCAACTTCTTAAACCCTATCAAAAACATTCAACTTCTCCACCAACAACATTCAAACTGCCAATAACACAGCTACATAGTGGCAAACAGCTGCAACCAACACAAAAAAGTGCCATACTGCATGATGCCAATAAAACCTATGCCACAAATAAAAAATAATACCCAAACTATACAATCCGCCACCAATTATCAGCAGCACTAAAACATCAGTTGGCAGATCGGTGAAAAACCTTTTGCCCCCCGCAAACAATATCCAGCCCATTACCACATAAATAATAAGAGAAACTACCTTAAACCGACCAGTAAAAAATATTTTAAAAACAATACCTGCTACTGTCAATCCCCACAAAATACACAATAGTGTGATGCCAAAAGAATCATTAAGATAAATCAGCAGGAATGGCGTGTAGGTACCTGCAATTAAAAAATAAATACTGATGTGGTCAAAAACTTCCAGTACCCTTTTTACCTGTGGTTGTTGAAAGCTATGGTATAAAGTGGAAAAAGTAAACAACATCAAAAAACAAAACCCATAAACACTTGCACCTGCAATACCTATAACATTTGCATTTTTTGCAGCAATGGCAGTAAGAATGGGAATGCTGATAATACCAAATAATATTCCAAAAGCATGGATGATGCTATGCACCATTTCCTGCTTTAAAGAGAAAGGGGTTTCTTTTGTATAAGTTTCCATTGAGTATAAATATTGATGGAATTAATACCCTAAAGATAAGCTGTACTAAATCTTTTTTTCTAATTGAAAGGCTAATTAAATGCAGCATCAGCATTGGGTATTATAATGCCCAAATAGTGCAGTTTCCTCAACAGGCTATATTAGTATTTGTTTGCAGCTTGTATTAAAAACAGCTGAATACATACCGATTATCAGTAACAGTTTTTGCTTTTCCATACATGCCAAAAGCAAATACGATTTTACACGAAGATGCCTGCTAACAGGGATTATAAGAGGCTGTTATAATTTTTAATACCACTGTAATGTCTTGTAAAACTCATTGGCAGTTAAGCCTTTAAATTACCGATAACCGGCTCTTTTTATAAAAAAATTAATACTGGATATGTATTTGCAATGTTATTAACGACGCCTAAATCCCATTGAAAAAATGGACGGCAGTAGTAACATTCAATTAATTAAAATAACTTATCATGAAACTTTATTTAAATGTAGCAATAGCTGCAATGCTTATCTCGGCAACGGCCACAGCACAGAACGTTAACATTGGTATTAAGGGAGGTTTAAACATCTACAATATCAACAACAGTAATGGTGTAAAATACGATAACCTGTTGGGATTTAATCTTGGCTTAATCGGTCACATTCATCTTGCAAAACAACTGGCATTACAGCCAGAAGTAGTTTACTCTGCACAAGGTGCAAAACAAACCACTGCCGGTGTTGAAACTAAAATACAATTAGGCTACATAAATGTGCCCTTGTTATTTCAATATATGTTCGACAATGGTTTTAGGTTACAGGCAGGTCCACAGGTTGGTTTTTTGATAAACGCCAAAGCGAAAACACCCAATTTAACACTTGACATTAAAGATAATATTAAGAAAGTTGATGTTGGCTTAGGTGCAGGTATTGGCTATGTAAACCCTGCTACAAACTTTGGTATTGATGCAAGGTACAATCTGGGACTAAGCAATATCAATGAAAATACTTCATCAAAATCTACCAACAGAGGATTTCAGGTAGGTGTATTTTACCTGTTTAATCATAAGTAAAGATTTAACAGACGAAAAACTTATCAGGGGCAATATTTTATTGTCCCTTTTTTGTTTACAATACCAGTTGTTTACAAAAAATGATAAACAACTTTGGGGATTTTTACCTGGTAGCATTACAAGTTGATACCATTAAGTTAGTTAGTAAACTTAACATATAGCCGGGGTAAATCAAGTTAACTTTAACATATAATCATTCATTATGAACTGGACAATACTGATAATTTTTGGCATTGCAGTTATTGCATTGATAATCTTTTTGGTGGTACGGAATAAAAAAGATGAAATAGCATTTGAAGACCAACTGAAAAACGATTACCCCAAACCAACAAATGAAAAAGAAGACGAAGAAGTGGAAGAAAGATTAAAGTAGACAGCAACAGTATTTTGCAGAATACAATCGTTACCGGCAAAACAGCAATGCAAGTATTTATGTTTTCGCACAAAACGGCTGGGGCAAAGATAACAGCATTAATAAAAGTATAATTGAAAAAACTCAATGCGAAGCCGTAAATAAAGAGATGGATATAACCCCTATAAAGAGAAAATAATTAACCTGCAGTTGTACGCCAACCCTGCCAATTTTTTGGTTTACCTTACCTTAAACCAAATACTAAATATGAAAGGTTCAATCGAAATGCAGGATGCTGCCTGTAAAACAATTTTATCATTGCAAAACCAACAGTTGTACAATGGCATGCCGGTAAATATCGATAACCTTTAAAAAGGTATTTATATGGTAACTGTTATTGCAAATGACCAAAGACTTAAAGCAAAACCGGGAGTAAAGAAATAAGAAATCTCAGGAAGGAAAAGTAACCCATTGAATAATTTAATTCACCTACAGGTGGCGGAAAATTCCGCCGCCTGTTTTTATTTAAAGAATGATATCTATACATTGTAAGCAAAGAAAATAAATATACCACTTATATTTATCAATCAATTTCAACAGCATCGTGAAAACCCTTTTATACTTGGTCAATCAACCCCTTACTGCCAGCAACTAAATAATCAAACCAACTTTTGTATGCCGGCAATTACGCTCAAAACATGCTCCTCATTACCAACAAACGGACCGGGAACCGAAATTTTTAAACTTGCCATAGCAGCGCCAAATTCGCCGGCCTGTTGTGGATTGTAGCCCTTTACCCGTTTGTATAAATAGCCCGCCATATAGGTATCTCCGCAACCGGTAGCGTCTGCGAGGGAATCGGGCTTGTATGCCGGAATCGTATAAAAAGTATTGTTTGTAAAAATGAGTGACCCTTTACTTCCCAGCGTAATTACTACTTCCTCAACCCCCCATTGGTTCAATAACCTGGCAGCCATTTTTACATCATTTAAACCGGTAAGCACTTCCATCTCCATTTCATTCACTTTTAAAATTCCAATGTAGGGGAGTGCCTGCATTTTGTCTTTCCAGTCAACAGACATCACCTGATAATTTTCCACAGTACGCAGAAAACCCTGCACATCCAATGATACCTTGCCTTTTTGTGCAAGCATTTTTATTACACTCAATGAAATGTCATCTGCCAGCAACGGCCCAAGGTGAAAAATTGTTGCCTCCACCTGCTGTAATTGTGTTACAGTAAACGGGTCGGCTGTTTGCAGCACTCTTTGTGTACGATGATCAAGATTTGTTGAATAAATATTTTCAAAATAAACTGTATGTGCAGAGGGCAGTGTGAGTACATTTATACCATTAGCAACGAGGCTGTCTGCAAAACGCATTTCACTTTCTGCAAGGGAAGTAACCAGCCCATATTTTACATCCATTGGGCGGATGGCATTGGAGAAATAAAAAGAGGTACCACCAGGCATAAACATTTCCGATCCCGGAGTTACCACTTTATCTAAGGTAATATGCCCAATGCAGCAGATATCATACATGCGCTTTCGATTGATGAATGTAAAAATACTGAAATTGATTAGAGAGAAAAGTTTGTTTGCTGAAAGATTATTTTTAACAAAACCTGCATTATCTGGTACCGGCAAATAAATGGCTGTAGCGAAAAAATACTGGTGGTACTTTTTTCGGTTTGTGTTAAATCCAGTTAAAAGTAAGTTGCAAATAAACCCAACATGTTGCCAGTAAAATCATGTGCAATAAAAAATATCCTGATAAAAATCTGACGAAAAGGTTTCCTCAATTATATTTTATCCCTTCACCCATTCCCTACCAATTTTTTCAATATCACTGGCAATATTGCCAATAAAATTAAAGTGGGCGGCTATAAGTTTACATTCGTTGAAGTTTTACCTGGACGTTTTTTTAAATTGAAATAATTACAGCTAAGTTGGTTTGGTATGATGATTTGTTGTACCTGTATACAGTTTGTTATTGTTTAAACATTTTCTCCTTCTAAGGATGCAAACAAATACATAATATTTTCCAAGAAATTAATTATACTTTCATCAGTAAGTAATAAATTGAAATCTTTTATCAATTATCAACTATAACATACTTATTGAGAAATTTATTTTGAAAATATAATTATGGATATACATAAACAAGTGACTAATATAATAATCCTGATTTTTTTATCAGCAGCAAGCCTGTTTAAATTAGCTGCTCAAATACCCAATAATGAGTGGGCAAAGCAATTTGGCCGGGGTGCAAGTTTTTTGGGTGAACCAAGAAGTCTAGTAACTGATGCTACAGGGAACATTTATGTTACAGGTTCATTCTCCGGTACAAATGATTTTGATCCCGGACCAGGTACATATAATCTTACGACAACAGGTGGGGCAGATATTTTTATTATGAAATTAAATGCCTCGGGTAATTTAATTTGGGTAAAGCAAATTGGTGGCACATTTGCCGACGATATTGCTAATTCAATCGTATTGGATTTAGCAGGAAATTTATTAGTTACAGGCTACTTCTATGGAAGTGTTGATTTTGATCCGGGTATGGCTGTTTATCCACTCACGGCGCCCAATAATTTTTCAGATGTATTTGTATTGAAATTAAATAAAGACGGGGAATTTATTTGGGTAAAACAAATAGGGGGTAATAGCCCTGATGGCAGTACTTCAATGATTATTGATAAATCAAATAATATTTATGTGGCTGGTACATTCTGGGAGACGGCTGATTTTGATCCGGGTGCAAGCGTATTTAATTTAACTTCTATTTCAACAGCCGACATATTTATATTAAAACTAAATAATGACGGAGAATTTTTATGGGCAAAACAAATCGGTGATAACAATGCAGCAATACAGGTGAGGTCGCTTAAAAATGATATTGATGGAAATGTTATTGCAACAGGTTTTTTTAGTGGCACCTGCGATTTTAATCCTGGTGCTGCATTCTATTACCTGTCAGCCAATGCCAGCTACAGTGGATTTGTTTTGAAACTAAATGAAGGTGGAAATTTTAGCTGGGCAAAAGCTTTTAAAGGAAACAGCAATATATTTCCACGCTCTTTATCTATTGACAGTAAAAATAATATCTATACAACAGGAAGTTTTGAAGGGGTGGCAGATTTTGACCCAGGTAGTAATATTTATAATCTTACTTCTACAAATGAAAACGGGTTTATATCAAAATTAGATAGCGCCGGAAATTTTGTTTTTGGAAAAAAAATGACTGACCAGTCATATTGTTTAACACTCGACAGAATTGATAATATATATGTGGGCGGAGTTGCAACAGAGGGTTATTCAATCACGAAGTTTACCAACTCAGCTGATTCTTTGTGGAGGGTTTCATTTGGAAAAGATATTAGTGCCTGCAACAGTATCTCTGTTGATTCTATTGGCAATATTTACACTACCGGGCTTTTTAAAGGTATAACTGATTTCGATCCCGGGCCCGGAGAATATAACCTTACACCTGTTTTAGACAATGAAATTTTTGTTCATAAATTAAATCAGCTTAGTCCAACGCAAGTTAGCATCCTTTCTTTTTCAGGGGTTGCTACAGTAAATGGCAATCAATTAAAATGGGCTACTTCTGCTGAAACAGATAACAGCTATTTTGAAATAGAAAGAAGTAAAGACGGTAGTACCTTTTTTTCAATTACAAAAATAACCGGGGCTGGTAATTCAGTAACGGTATCTTCCTATAATTATCTTGACAAGACGCAGCTGTCAGAAAAAAATTATTACAGGCTGAGACAAGTAAATACCGATGGTAAATTTTCTTATTCAAAAGTGATACTTGTTTCAAAATTCAGCAAACAAGGGATTAACATTGTAATTACGCCCAATCCATCATCAGGCGTTGTATTAATACGTACCGATCACCTGATGGTTAATGCCAGCGTAAAACTAATTAGTGAAACAGGTGCAACTTTACAGGCTATTACTAATGTAAACGGCAATAATTTTAATATCAATATTTCTAAACAACCACCGGGGGTTTATTTTTTAGAAATAAATGAAAAAGAAAATAAATCTGTTAGCAGGATAGTTAAATACTAAACCGATATTATTACTATTTTGGATGATATTTAATTGTGCATCTAAAACAGGATTAGTAAACGAAAGTGTAAAGTTATTTTTGGACGAGTTAGATACTTTAGTTTTTTAACAGGCGCAGCCTTTATTTAAATAATTATTTTACCCCTCCACCCATTCCCCGCCAATTTTTTCAATATCACCGGCAATATTGCCAATAAAATTAAACTGGTCGGCTACAGGTTTAAATGCGGAGAGTTGTTTCCTTGACTTCATGGTCGGTGTCTAACCGACCATGAAAAGGATTTATCATACCAACTAAAAATATAAAATGTCTTTTTGGTTGATTTGTAGTCAGCTTATTTCAGGACGAGACATGAAAGTTTTTTTTGATACAAAAAGTATTTTTATTAAATCATCTTCATTTAAATTATTTCCATAAATTCACTTATGACCAATTTGATATTTAAAAAAGGAAACACTATTCTTTTTATTTTTATTTTAACAATTATTATAATTTTTAATAATACAGCCGCCGGGCAAATGAGAC
>Ga0163154_10003570_pt1 | contig 21409 bp, 18 predicted proteins | sample OliLakLV19MP9P1_FD_148649 | JGI IMG/M metagenome (GOLD analysis project Ga0163154, IMG submission 148649) | Freshwater microbial mat bacterial communities from Lake Vanda, McMurdo Dry Valleys, Antarctica - Oligotrophic Lake LV.19.MP9.P1 | ecosystem: Environmental > Aquatic > Freshwater > Lake >...
TGACGCCCGCGCCGACTTTGACGGTAACAATCTTGTGAACATCAGCGATTACTCATTGCTTGCCACCAACTTCGGACAGTTGGGCGCACCCCGACCGACGCCACCGCCGCCGCCCGGATCACTTGCTATTGTGAGCAGCCCGCCGGTTGCCCCGACGGGCGATGCCGCGCTGGTGCTGTCCCCGTCACGCGGAACCATCCAAGCGGGGACGACCTTCGATGTGCGCGTACAGGTGCGGCGCAACCTCGCGTCGGTCGATGCCGTCGAACTGCATCTCGCTTTCGACCCGGCGTTGCTGCAAGTCGAGGCGATCACCCCGACGCGCTTCTTGCCCTATGTCTTGCAAAATGCCTACGACAACAGCGCCGGCACGATTGATTATGCCGCGGGCGCGCTCGAAGAAATTCACGCCGGACGTTTTAATACGGTGACGATTCGCTTTCGGGCACTGTCGCCGTCCGAAGGGTTAACGCTGGCGGTCAATGACGCTAATGTCACCTTTGGCGGCGTGTCGGTGTACGGCGGCGCGACAGTGACGGTCGTCACAGTACGCTAAAGAAAAGACTCAGGCTGGAAAATGTTCGGTCATATAGAGGAAGATGATCGTCGGTGGCAAACGGGCGGACATACGGCGCGCTAACGTTCATGATTATAAAACGATCCGCAAGCGCCTAGTCCGCCCCCACGTACACGTTCGAGACGATATTTTCTGGTTTTTCTTCGCGATTTTGCGTCACTAGCCCTTATGCTTTTTTGGGGGTGACACGCCATGCCTTTAGGCTTGCCACCCCTCTAACATGTCTTTGACCGTCGCCAAGAACTGATCGCCCGCCGCGCCATCGACCACGCGGTGATCGAACGTCAGTGACACATACAAGCACGGGCGGATCGCCAACATGTCATTGCCGCCTGCGTCGGTGATCACCTTCACGCGCTTTTCAACCACGCCCACGCCCAAAATGCCCACTTGCGGCTGATTGATGATCGGCGTGGCGAATAAGCTACCGCTCACCCCATGATTGGTGATCGTGAAGGTGCCGCCGCTCACTTCATCGGGCTTGAGTGCTTTCGCCCGCGCCCGACTCGCCAAATCATTGACGGCACGCGCCATGCCGCTCAAGTTGAGGTCGCCCGCGTGCTTGATCACCGGCACGATCAAGCCTTCGTCTAGCGCGACCGCCACCCCGATGCGTTGTTCGTGATGGATGAAAATGCCGTCGGTGCGCCACTCGGCATTCAACATCGGCACCGTTTTCAGCGCGGTGACGGTTGCCGCCACAAAATATGCCGTCAAGGTTAAATGGACACCCTGCTTGGCGAACTCGGCTTTGTGCGCCGCCCGATGCGCCATCACCGCCGATAGATCGACTTCAAAGACGGTGGTGACGTGGGGAGAGGTCTGCAATTTGCTGCGCACCATGTGTTCGGCAATGGCGCGCCGCATCGGGGATAGTTTGATCAGTTCCCCCGCCTCGTCGGCATGAGCGCCCGCAGCGATAGGCGCGTCTGCTCGCTTAACAATAGGCACACTGGCAATAGGGACGGCATGGGTTGGCGCAACGACCGATGCGCTGTAATCGACGGTCGGCTTGAAGAGATCGGCACCCTCAATCGGTTGATCCCAAGGATCGACCGCGCTCACGGGATTCGCCGCCGGCGTTGCCTCCAGATACGCCTCAACATCTTTTTTCGTGATCCGACCGTCGCGCCCGCTGCCGCTGATCAGTGCGAGATCGAGACGGTGTTCTGCCGCCATGCGCGCCACGACGGGCGTTACATGTCCGGTATAAGCGGCACCATTTCCCAAAGCAGGGGCATGTGCAATAGCGGGTGCAGTTTCGGGCGGGGCGCTGGCAGGGGTGCCATTCATGGGGATGGTGATCTCCTCGTCAGCACTGCCGATCAAGGCGATCACCGTCCCGCGTTCGACCGTCTCCCCCTCGCCGATCAAGATGCTCAAGATGATCCCATCAGCAGGGGATGGGATCTCGGTATCGACTTTATCTGTGCTGACTTCCAGCAGCGGTTCATAGGCTTCTACGCGGTCGCCCACCTGTTTCAGCCAACGGCTGACGGTGCCTTCGACGACGCTTTCCCCCAATTGGGGCATGATCACTTGGGTTGGCATAATATGGACTCCTCAGCCACAGGCGGGCGCTGGCTAGTATTCGGCAAGGTCGCGGATGGCAGCGGCGATGCTCTGCGGATTGGGCATGTAAAATTCCTGCATGGCGTGGGCATAGGGCACCCCCGGCACATCAGGAGCCGCTAACCGTTTGATCGGCGCGTCCAGATGTTCAAAAGCTTCGTCGGCGATGATCGCGGCGACTTCTGCCCCAAAGCCCATCGTCAGATTGTCCTCATACACGATCAAGACCTTGCCCGTCTTTTTGACGGAGGTCAGGATCGCCGCTTTGTCGAGCGGCAGCAGCGTCCGCAAATCGATGACTTCAGCGTCAATGCCGTTTTCGGTGGCGACGATCTCAGCAGCTTTTTCGCTGTAATGCGCCATCATGCCATAGGCGATCACGGTCAAATCGCGTCCGGCGCGGGCGAGGCGGGCTTCGCCCAGTGGAACGGTATAGTCTCCATCGGGCACTTCGCCTTTGATCGCACGGTAGCCTTTTTTCGGCTCGAAGAACAACACCGGATTCGGGTCGCGCACGGCGCTCTTGAGCAACCCTTTGGCGTCATAGGGCGTAGACGGGATGACCACCTTCAAGCCCGGCACATGGGCAAAAAATGCCTCCACGCTTTGGCTATGGTACAGCCCACCCGCGACGCCGCCACCATAGGGAGCGCGGATCGTCAAGGGCACGCGCCACTGCCCGTTAGAACGGTAGTAGAAGCGTGCCGCCTCGTTCACAATTTGATTGAAGGCGGGGTGGATAAAATCGGCGAATTGAATTTCGCAAATCGGGCGCAGTTCCGCCAACGCCGCGCCGATGCCGACCGCGACGATACTGAGTTCTGCCAGCGGCGAATCGATCACTCGCGTTGCCCCGTATTTTTCCAAGAGGCTTTGGGTGGCACGGAAAACGCCGCCGCGCAACCCGACATCTTCCCCCGTGATGAAGACCCGTGGATCCCGCGCCATTTCTTCATCCATCGCGATCCGAATCGCATCAATCAAGGTCATCACTGTCATGATGGGGTCGCCTCGTGGGGGGAAGCTTCGGGATCAAGCGGGGCATAGACCGCGCCTAAAGCATCTTCTGGTTCTGGGGAAGGGGCGGCTTCGGCGGCGGCTTGGGCGGCATCGACCTCGGCACGGGCGCGGCGATCCATCGTATCGGCGGCATCGGTCGTCAAGACGCCTTCTGCCATCAGCACTTCGCGGAAGCGCAAAATGGGATCGCGCAGTTTCCAACTCGCGACTTCCTCGCGGCTGCGATAACTGCGGTCGTCGTCATCGGACGAGTGTGGCACGATGCGATAGGTCTTCGCTTCTACCAGTGTTGCCCCGTCTCCGTTGTAGGCGCGCTCGACCGCCACCTTCATGACGGCATAGACCGCCAAAATATCATTGCCATCGACAACCACCCCCGCTATGCCATAGCCCGCCGCCCGATCCGCGACGTTCGCAATTGCCATTTGGGACTCGACGGGCACACTGATGGCATAGGCATTGTTCTGGACGAGGCAAATGAACGGCAGTTTATGCACCCCTGCCCAATTCATCCCCTCGTGCCATTCACCTTGACTGGTGGAGCCTTCGCCCAAACAAGTCAAGGCAAGGCGGGGTTGGCTCGCATCATGGCGATCCACTAGCCCGTTTTGCTGGCGATACTTAATCGCAAACGCCAAGCCTGCCGCTTGGGGCACTTGGGTTGCCACCGGCGCGGAACCGCTGATGATGTTGAGGTGTTTGGCTCCAAAATGGCTGGGCATCTGGCGGGCGTTGCTCGAATATTCCCCGGTTTTGGCATACAAACTCATCATGAAATCGGTCGGGGTGATGCCCACCGCGAGGCAGAGCGCCAAGTCGCGATAGTAGGGATGCACATAATCGACCCCCCGATGAATGGCAAAGGCTGCGCCGACTTGGGTCGCCTCTTGCCCCATTGCGCTGATGTGAAAGGCGATTTTGCTCTGTCGATGGAGTGCCCATGCGCGCTCGTCCACTTTGCGGCTTAGCAGCATCATCCAGTACATCGATAACAGGGTTTGCTCATCCAGATGTGCCAACACCTGGGGAAGGGCATTTGTCGTCATTAAGACTCCTTCAAATTTGCTGGCTAAAATTTCTGTTTAACAAAATTCCCGAAACACATTAAAACCAAATAGGCGTTCATTAAAACGAGTTGGTTAGAATATTCCTACTTTTTGTGAGATAAACACATAGCAATCTTACTCCTCATTCAGGTATTGTAGCATTATGCCTAAATTTATCAATTAAAGAGTGTGCAAATTGCATAATTTGCACAGAAATATGCCGTGTGCGCTGAAGATATTTTTGTAGAGAACGCCACAGGGAGCGTGATAAAACTTGTGAAAATAAGTTTGTATAGGGTCGATTTCCGAAGAAATTGTGAAATTGTTGTGATCCTGCTTGAAAGTTTTGTTATAATCCATAGCAATACACTGTTGGATTTATTTTTGGAAGAATGATATGTCTGATTACACGCGGGAACAATTTGCCGATGAGGTGCGTGTCAATCGCCTCAATAGCCTTATTCGATGGACATTGATCGGCTGTCTCTTTGCTCTGTTTATGCTGCTCAATATTGGCTTAATATTCCGCTATGATATCGTTAGTGCCCTGATCCCTATTGGGATCATGCTCGGTATCACCCTGACCGCCAACAGCTTAAAAAATGACTCGCCGTACAATACGACTGCCGGATTTTTTGTGGTGGGCGCGTTTGTCGCGATTGCTGCGGGGCTATGGGTGTCTAGTGCCGAAGCCGCGCTGATTGTCCCCTTTATTCTGCCTGTGTTGGTCTTTATTGTCGGCACGTTGTTCCCCCCTACTCAAGCCTTTGTCGCTGCGTTTTTAGCCGCTGCCATCATCATGCTGGTGCCGGTGCTTCGTCAAACGGGGCTTGTCCTCGGTTGGATGAACGCCAGCGCCATCTTGCTGTCTTTTGTCGCTGCGGGCATCGCGGCATTGGTCACTGCCGACCTCTACCAAATCGCTGAGTGGGCGACTTTTAACTATGCGCGTGAGCGCCGCGTTGCTGGGGAGTTGTTTGAGAACCGCGCGGAGCTAGAACGAAGCCTTGCCCGCACCCGCGCACTGGGTGACCGTCTGCAAGAGACCAATTTGGCGCTGGATGGTGCCCGTGCCGCCGCCGAAGAAGCCAAACATTTTCGCGGTCAGTTCCTTGCCAACATGAGCCACGAATTGCGCACACCGTTGAACGCGATCATCGGTTTCAGCGAGACGATGCTCAAATTTCCGGCGATGTATGATGGCATCAAACTACCGCAAACCTACGAGGTCGATCTCAACCAAATTTACACCAGCGGTCAGGAACTCCTCAAATTGATCAATGACATTCTTGACCTCTCCAAAGTGGATGCGGGCAAGCTGGATGTGCGTATCAGCGCCTTCGACTTGCCGCCGCTGATCGCCCATGTCACCCGCACCGCCAACGGCTTGGTCTCCCAAAAACCGGTGAAGATCATCAATGAAGTGCCTGATGATCTGCCCCACGTGATTGCCGACGACTCGCGCGTGCGTCAAGTGTTGTTCAACCTGTACAGCAACGCCGCCAAGTTTACCGAAGAGGGCACCATCACGGTGCGCGCAAAAGTCTTCCCAGAGACTGTCGAAGTCAGCATGACGGATACAGGTAGCGGCATCCCGCCCCAATTTCATGAACTCATCTTTGAAGAGTTCAAACAGGCTGAAACCGAAGGGCGCGATCCGCGCTCCGGTGCGGGGCTGGGTTTGGCAATTTCCCGTCAACTGTTGCGCTTGATGGATGGCGAAATTTGGGTGGAAAGCGAACCGGGCAAAGGCAGCACCTTCACCTTCCGGTTGCCCCGCGCCTCAGTTTTTGAAATGGTGCCCGCAATGTCTGAGCGTATGCTCGAAAATTCTTAGTCATTACTTTATATTTAGGAGGGGGCAATGTCTGCCCAAAGCATCATGAGAATAATGTATGTTGAGGATAACCCGGCAAATATTTCCCTAGTGCAGCGCATCGCCCGTATGGGTGGACATCAAGTGATCAGTTACTCCAACGGCGAAGCGGCATTGCGCAGCTTTGACAATGATAACCCCGACTTGATCTTCATGGATGTTCAAATCGAAGGCAAGCTCACGGGGTTGGATGTCGTGCGCGCCTTGCGTGGACGGGGTGTCTCTAAGCCCATTATCGCCGTCACTGCCTATGCAATGTTGGGGGACAAAGAACGGTGTATCGAAGCCGGTTGCAATTCGTATATCTCGAAGCCGCTGCCCATCTCGGAACTGGTCGAGATGGTACAGCACTATGAGATTGAACTGAGCTCGCCCAAAGTCGCCAAATAAGCGTAACGTCATGCCGAACCTGCCCCCACTGTTGTCGCAGTTGGTTAATGCCATTGGGCTATGCCAACAGCGACAACAGCCCCGGCTGAATTGTAAAGGTCAGATCACTACCGAGCGCCAGTTCGCCATCCAACTCTACCCCTAAGCGGGAATCGCCCTGCACATGCACGGAGGTTGCCCGCACAATGGCGACGGCGGGGTGGGTGCGATGTTTACCTGTGAACACCTGTTGAAACGCCCGCACGACCTCTAAGCGGGACACTCCTTTGACCAAGACCACATCAAACAGCCCGTCGCGCACTTGCGCATCAGGGGCGATCTTCATGCCATGCCCAAAGGTGCTGCCATTGGCGACCGCCACCACATAGGCGCGCCCCTCGTACCAGTGCTGACCATCGACCTCAACGCGCATCTCTGACGGCCCCTGCTCGATGATCGCCCCCAAGATGGCGCGGGTGAACGTCCATGGACGCCGATTCTTCGCCCGTTCCACCCGCCGCACCGCTTCGCCGCCAATGCCAGCACTGGCGATATTGAGGAAATATTCTTCGCCGCGCTCACTGGTCAGCTTGCCGATGTCGGTAGGCTGGGGCTGTGCCGTCGCGATCCAGCGGGCTGCTGCCGCCGGATCATCGATAGGGACGCCCACGCCGCGCGCCCAATCGCGTCCGGTGCCGATGGGGACATTGCCATAGACCATTTTAGGGGCGTTTGGGTAACGGAGATTGATCGCCGCCAGCGCATTGATCAAAATGTGGTTGGTGCCATCCCCGCCGATGGAGATCACCCGGGTGATGCCTGCCGCGTGCGCCTTATCGAGATGCACCGCGACTTCTTCCGAGCGTTGCGTGACGGCGATCAACAGCTCACCGAGCTGTTCCCACAACAACGGTTCGAGATCGCGCCAGACCCGCCCTGCGCGCCCGCCGCCAGCATGAGGATTCAAAATAATGAGAGTACGCGCGGAGTCAGCCATGATGGAAAAACCTTATTTCTAAAAAATTAAGGGATAGGATTAAGGGATTGGGGATTAGGGAATAGAGAATAGCTTGCCCTGATGGGGACACGAAACAGCTATACCCGCTACACCCTAACCCCCTACTCCCTGATCTCCTACGCCCTTATTCTACCATCCCCAGCGCCGCCAGTTCTTGTGTCCCCAATTTGTTGGCGTTTTCGATATAGCTCAACGACTGGTGCCGGAAATAGGTATTGTACAGTTCGGCATAGTGTTGATTGCCCTCCAGCAAGGATTCGTGGGTGCCTTCCTCGATGATTTTGCCCTGATTCAACACGATGATGCGATCCGCGCCTTTGATGGTGGACAAGCGATGCGCGATCACAATCGAGGTGCGCCCCTTGAGGACGAGATCCAGCCCCTCTTGCAGCAACGTCTCGGTCAGCGGATCGACGTTGGCGGTGGCTTCATCAAGGATGAAGATCGATGGGTTTTGCAACAACACGCGCCCCAACGCCACCAACTGTCGCTGCCCCATCGACAAACTGCCGCCGCGCTCGCCCACTGGGGTATCCAAACCATTGGGCAACGTCTTCAGCCAATCCCCTTGCCCGACCAAATTCGCCGCCCGTTCAACTTCGGCGTCGGTGGCATCTGGCTTGCTATAGCGGATGTTGTCGCGCACGGTACCATCGAACAAGAATGGGGATTGGGTGACGATGCCCAATCGTGAGCGATACGTTGGCAGGTCAAGCGTGCGGATATCATGCCCATCGATCAAGATGCGCCCACTCTGATACTCGTAGAAGCGCGCCACCAACTTGCCGATGCTCGATTTGCCCGACCCAGTATGACCGACCAACGCCAGCGTTTCGCCGGGGCGGATGGTCAGCGAGAAGTCGGCAAGGACTTGTTCGCCCTCGTTATAATGGAAGTCCACATGGTCGAAACGGACTTCGCCCGCGATGTCTTCCGGTTTCACGCTATCGGTCTGCACCACTTTCGAATCGGCGTCGATCAAGCCAAAGACCCGCTCCCCTGCCGCCAACCCCAATTGGAATTGGCTCCAAAACGAGGCGATGCTCGTCAACGGGAACCAGAACAGCGCCAAGCCCTGAATGAACAGGTACCACTGTCCGGCGGTCAGTGCGCCGGATTGCGTACTGACGCCACCCATATATACCAACAGTGCCGTACCAACCCCTGCCAGCATGTTCAGGATGGGGAAGATGCTGCTGAAGGTGTAGCCCGTGCGCAAGTTGACGCGGTATGACTGGGCGTTCACGTCCAAAAATTCGTCGTAGATCGTCGCTTCTTGCCGGAAGGTCTTGGCGATGCCGATACCACTGACCGTTTCCTGAATGTGCGCATTGACGACCGCGTTCACCCGCCGTGACTGGGTGACGGTATCGCGGGCGATCTTGCGAAAGGCGAGCGCCGTCCCCACGATGAACGGGCTGAGCGCCAGCGTGACCAGTGTCAACGTCACATTGACCGTAAACAGGTAGCCGATCAACAGGAAGATCAGCAGGATTTGGCTCATCAAGTCGGTTGCCAGCGAGACCACTTGTGAAAAGGCTTGGGTGTCGCTGGTCACGCGGCTGACGATCTTGCCGGACGCATAGGTATCGTAAAAGGACAGATCGCGCGCCAGCACTGCATCAAAAGCATCCTCGCGCAGTTTTAGCGTGACATCCCCGACGGCAGCGGCGGAGAACCATTGCCGCACCGCGCCGAACAACCACGCCAATACCCCTAAACCGACCACCCATGCCGTGACCGTCACCAATGATGTTGCCGATGGATCGAGTTGCAATTGATCCACCCCTTGCGAGATCACAATCGGCAGGGCGGTGCCCACGAGCGAAGACAACAAGATGGCGACGGAGATAATCGCCATGCGCCGTAGTTGAGGCTTAAAATATTGGGCGATGCGCCCCACCAACACACCGTCGGTATACTGACGGTCATAGGCTTCGGCATCCAACCCATCCATGATGAAACCCATAATCGTTGCTCCTTTGGCACGCTTACGCCACTTCTAAAGGTGGCAGTTCAATCTCGTAACGGGCGAAAATACGGCGGTACTGTTCGGAAGTGCGCAACAGCGTTTCGTGGTTGCCATAGGCGGAAATGCGCCCGTTCTCCAACAGCAAGATATGATCCGCCCAGCGGATTTGCGATAGACGATGGGTGATCAGCAGAGTGGTGCGCCCTTCTTGGGCACGGCGGATCGCTTTTTGAATCTCGTCCTCGGTGGCGCTGTCGATAGCGCTGGTGGAGTCGTCAAGAATCAGGATGCGCGGATCGGTCAAGAAGGCACGCGCCAGCGCGATCCGTTGTCGTTGCCCTCCGGAAAGTGTCACACCCCGTTCGCCCACCTCAGTTTGATAGCCGTCTTTGAAGCCCATGATGAACTTGTGCGCTTGTGCCTCGCCCGCCGCCCGTTCGATCTCGGCTTGGGGAGTATTGGGCGCGCCGAAAGCGATGTTCTCTGCCAGCGTGCGCGAGAATAAGAAGACATCTTGCTCGATCTTCGAGATCTGCGACCGTAGCGACTCCATGCTCCATTCGCGCACATCCACGCCATCGATCAAGATGCGCCCGCCGGTCACGTCATACGTCCTGTTGATCAAGTCGCTGAGCGTACTCTTGCCGCTGCCCGTCTGACCGACGATGGCGATGGTCTCGCCCGGTTTGATGTGAAACGAGACATCGTTCAGCACAGCATTATCACCATAGCCAAAGCTGACGTTTTCAAAAATGATGTCGCCCGCAATCGGCGCAGCGTGCCCGGCGGCGTTCTCGTCCATTTCCGTCTCTTCATTGATGATCTTCAAGATACGCTCGGCGCTGGCAAGCCCCAACTGCACCAGCGAGAAAGAGAAGATTGAGATGAAGATGGGGAAACGCAATGCCGCCAGCAAGCCCATGACCGCGATCACATCGGCGACGCCCATCATCCCTTGCCCAAACAGAATGAGGCAGTGCAGGAAGCCCAAGCCGAGCGCAAAAGCGTAAAATAATGTAGGCAGATAACCCGCTTCGACCCGTCCTTGCTCTGCGAAGTGATCGCGGAAAGCGCGGGCGTTATCGCGAAACTTACGCCGTTCAAACACTTCTTGGGCGCTGGCTTTGACAACTTCGATGCCCGAGATCGTCTCTTCTAGCCCGGCATTGAGGATGCCAAAAGTCATCCGTTGATTGCCGACGACGGGATTCAAGCGGGCGGCATACGAGCGCACCGTCACGATATAGGTGATGACGAACAAGACCGGCACCAACAACAGCTCGATGCGCACCGTCGCGATCCAGAACAACGGGATGATGATCCCCAGCACGGTCTCGAAGATGAACAGCACCCCCGGATTGATCATGACATTCATTTGCTTCACATCGTCGGTGGCGCGCGCCATGATGTCGCCTACCCGTTGACGATTATGGAAGGTCTGACTCTTGCCGAGCAAGCTGATATACAGTTCCTCGCGCGAGTCGCGTTCCAAGCGTTGGGCATTGGTCTCAATCGTCAGGCTGCCCAGCAATGCGCCGAAACTGTCCAACATCAACACGCCGAAGATGCTCAGGGCGATCAAGAGCAAGGCATTGGGCGCAGTCGGTGTCAGAATTTCTTCGGCTGCTCTGCCGATCAAGATGCGTGAGAACGAAAATGATGTCCACGCGACTAAATAGCAGACCCCCATCGCGATGAGCAACACCTTGTAACGCCACAGATGCGACAAAATCCAACGAGCCGGACCCGAACGGTCATACGGATAGACCGCTTTGACAGTGAATTCACTGCGCTGTGCCATCTCTTTTCCCTCGTAGGTGCGTGTGAACCGAACGCAAATTGTAACACAATTTTCTTTAGAACAAAAGAACCGTTTCTGTTTGGAATTCTACTCTTTATACGAGGTGTAAAGGGGTCAGGTTCAATAATGGGGGGTGACAATAGTTCATAAAATAAAAGCAGGGGCACCCCTGTCCGAGTGCCCCGATATTCAATGCCTTTAGCGGAAGGTGTCGTTCATTTTGTCGAAGGACTGGTGTAGGCATGTTCCGTCATTGGCTCATACATCTCGGTATAGACGAGACGTTCGTAGGGAACGACTTCTTGGTAGACGCCGCTGAAGGCGAACTCGCTGCCATTGGCTTCGCGATTCACATAGCGCCATGCGCCACCCGCCCGCAAATCGACCTCGCACGAGATCATCTCTACGCGGCTGATGCCCCACCAGCGTTTGATATATTCGGGGGTCGTCCATGCCTCAAAGACGAGGCGGCGGGGCGCAGCAAAGGTACGGGTGATCACAATTTCGAGATCGGACGGCAAGGTCAGGGTCATTGAGTCATTGATGATCATTTGGGTCATCGTCTTTTTCCTCTTCTTGTTCTTGCAGATCACGTAAAAGGTCATCCAAACGGTCAAAGCGCTCGTGCCATAGATGGCGGAAAGACGCCAGCCAAGTATCGACCTCAGCCAGTGGCTCAGGGCGAATTTCGTACCAATGTCGCTGCGCCTCTTGGCGGACGCGCACCAACCCGACCTCGCGCAGGACGCGCAGGTGTTTCGAGACGCCCGGTTGACTGATCGCCAGTACGACGGTCAATTCGTTGACCGTGCGCGGCTGTTCTCGCAACAAGTCCAATATGCGTCTACGGGTATCGTCTGCCAGTGCTTCGTAAATCGTCATCATGTCCTAAATATACCACTTTGGTTATATAACTGTCAAGATATATAAGAACGCGCGTGCGAAAATTTACATTTTTCATAATTCAGACGACAGTAAAAATGTCGAGAATCGCTATGCCTACTTAGGCATTGCGGACAGCGATGATTTCGGACATGACCGCCAGCGCGATCTCTTCGGGCGTGCGGGCACCGATGTTCAAGCCAATGGGGGTGCGGATGCGCCCGAACAATGCTGGATCGACGCCCGCTGCGGTCAACCGTTCCAGTCGTTTTTCGTGGGTACGGCGGCTGCTCAACACGCCGATATAGGCAACATCGCTGGGGAGCGCTGTTTGCAATGCCGGATCGTCGATCTTGGGATCATGGGTGAGCAGCGCCAAGTAGGTGTCGCCATCCAACGGGATCGACTGAAGCGCGATATGTGGGTACTCGTGCGAGATCGATTCGACATGGGGGAACCGTTCCGGCGTGGCAAAGGCGCGGCGCGGGTCGATCAACAACACGCGAAAGCCGAGGATCGCGGCGTACTGTTGAAGCGCCATCGCCACATGCGCCCCGCCGACGATCACTAAGCGCGGACGGGGGCGGTAGACCTCGAACAAAATATCGTAATCTCCGACGAGGATGCGGGTGGTGCTGGTGGCGGTCTCGGCAAAACGCATCAAGGGTACCAGCATCGACTGCGAGAACATCGTCATCATGAAGGGCTTGCCGTTGGGGGGGAACAAGATTTTCGCCCCTGCAAGGTCGCCACTCAAGACTGTCGCTGTCGCGAACCGCTGATCGGCATATTGCTCCAACAAGCGCCACCAAGCCAGATTGAGCGGTTCTACGAACACCGCAATGCTGCCGCCGCACGCCAAGCCCACAGACCATGCCTCATCATCGCTGACGCCAAACGCCAACAGACGCGGCTGCTGATCGGCGAGACTGTCGATCATCTCGCCGATGACTGCCGTCTCCACACACCCGCCGCTGACCGAACCGATCATCGTGGTGTCGGCGGTCACGACCATCTTTGCGCCCGCCTGTCGCGGTGCCGACCCCCATGTCTCGACGACCGTCGCAATGGCAAGCGGGGTGCTTGCCGCCAGCCATTCATTCACTTTTTCGAGGATATCGAACATTGGTTTATCCTATCTTGCCCAACCCGCCCATCGAAATTTGGGCAAACGACCCATTCACGTCTATAACCGTGCCCCCGCCGCCAATGCCCTCAAAAAATACACCGAATCTTCATCTAAATCGGCATTCGCGGCGTGCGCTTCTGCGGCATCCGCGCCCAGTTGCTCGCTCAAGGCGATCATGGCGCGCATTTTAGCGACCAGCGCCTCATATTCCGCCCGCGTCAACACGGCATCCCCGTGCCCTTCGACGATCCATGTGGCGTTAAACGTCGCCAACCGATCGAGCAATGCCGTCAGCGTTGCCGCTCGATAGTAGCGGGTAGGAGTATACACCGAATCGTAGAGGGTATCGCCCAAGAACAACACCCGATCCGGCATCATCCACATCACACACAAGTCAGCACTGTGATCCCCGCCGACATGTACGATCTGACATGTGATCCCGCCGCCGAGGTGGATCGTGATCTCGTCTTGAAATGTGATTTCCGCTTGTCGAATGGGTACCGTGCGCGGTTCGGGCAGTTCGATCTTGATATCATCGACCGAGGTCGCCATAAAGCCGAGCCGCGCGCGGAGTTCCAGCGACTCATCGTCCCACGCATAGCCCGCCAAGCGATGGAGAAAATGAGCCGTTTCGACTTGCGCAATCAGCACCGACGACAACGCCGCCGCCCCAAAGGTGTGATCCCAATGCCAATGGGTGAGCGCGGTAAAACGCGGCGGGGCGATCCCGTGTTCATCCAGATGTGCCAGCAGTTCACGGGAGTGTGCCTCGGAGGAACCGGCATCCAAGAGCAAGGTGTGGGTACCCCCGACCACAACGCCCAATGCCGGACGATCCGGCGGGGCAGGGGCGAACCAATAGACGTGGGGGCTAATCTGCATAAAGCGAGCGTTGGACATGATGGTGTGCCTTTCATCGGGCGCTCAAAGTAGGCTCACCATAGCATAGAAGCGGCGCTTCGCGCAATTTTGGATGGAACATCCGTGCGCATTGCGGTATAATAATTTCCCTTCACAAGTTTGCACATCAGGATAATGGGTTTTATGACCACTGACCCACAAACAGAGATGAGTTGGCACTTCGACCTGCCCGCGCCCTATGACTTTGGGCATTGTGTCGCTGCCGCCCGCTTTCTCTACACTGCCGCCCGCCCTATGCCCGATGGCGCGTTACGGCGCTTGCTGCGCGTGGGCGACCGCTTGGCATTGTTTGAGTTTACAGCGCTTGGGCACGTCGATCAGCCGCGCATCGCCGCCCGTTTGTTGACGGCTGATGGGGCGCTCGATCCGGCGCTGGCGGACGCGAAACTGCGTGCTTTTCTCAATCCCCATGCCGATATCACCCGTTTTTACGAGACGATCACCGATCCGCCGCTGCGGGCAGCCACGCACCGCTTACGCGGATTGCACGCCTTTGGAGCCGATACTTTTTTCGAGGCATTGGCGCTCACCATGATCGAACAACAGATCACGCTCAAGATGGCGCAGAATGGCGAACGCTGGTTGATGGCGGCTTATGGTGGGCAACTCGTCTATGAAGGCGAGACCTACATGACCTTCCCGACCGCCGCGCATATGGCGGCTTTAACAGTAGACGAGATCGCGCCGATGAAGATCACGCGCGTGCGCCTTGCCCGCATCATCGCTTTGGCACAGCAAATCACCACCGACGAGGTGCCGCTTGAGGCTTTGCGGACGCAATCCCCAGAGGCGGTGTACGCCGTCTTGCGGACGATTAAAGGGGTCGGGCATTGGACGGCAGCATGGACGCTGATCCGCGCGCTTGGTCATTATCCCTATTTGGGGAATGCCGATGTCGCGTTGCGGGCGGCGGTCAATCATTATTATTATGGGCAACCGGGGCGCATTGACCGTGCGCTCATGGATGAGATTTTCGCACGGTCGGGGGAATATGGTGGTATCGCCGCCTTCTATATTTTGATGCAGTGGGCGTTTGAGCGTTATTGAGATAGGGGCATGATGATGAGTCATGCCCCTACCGATTCCGTAATGTGACAGCCTTGTCGCTACCGGTACTTTCTATCGGTTACAGCAAGCCCGCTTCTTTTTCCGCCATGCCCAACGCCTTATCAAAACGGCGCAAGCCTTCTTCCACCGCGTCATGCTCGATCATCAATGCCGGGCAAATACGGATCGAGCTTTCGCCCGCCCCCAACACCAACAAGCCTTCATCAATGGCGATGCGTTCAAAGCGATTGCGCACCGATTTGGCGGGGTGACGGCTGGCATCATCCACCAGTTCGATCCCGATCATCAAGCCGTGACCGTCAATACGCCCATGCTGCATGGTGGGATGGTGGCTGCGCATTTCCTCCAACACTTCCATAATATAGGCACCTTGCACGACAGCGTTTTGCATAAAACCTTGTTCGATCAAGTCCAGCGTGACGAGTGCCGCCGCACACGAGACCGGATTGCCGCCGAAGGTCGAGCCATGCGCGCCGGGGGGCCAGCTCATAATCTCGTGACGGGCGATGACGGCACCCAGTGGCATCCCGCTGGCGAGTCCTTTGGCGCTGCATACGATGTCCGGTTCGACGCCGAAGTGTTCCATCGCCCACCATTTGCCGGTGCGCCCAATCCCCGACTGCACCTCATCAGCGATCAGCAAGATGTTGTACCGATCACAGATGTCGCGCAATTGCTGGACAAAGCGGGTATCCGGCACGATATAGCCGCCTTCGCCTTGGATCGGCTCAAAGACGATTGCCGCCACCGAGTCGCCGGGGACGGTGCGCTTGAACAAGACATCTTCGATAAACGACGCGCAAATGCAGTTGCTTTGACAGGCGGCTTCTTCGCGCCCGTGCATACAGCGATAGGGGTTGTTAAACGGGACATGATGCACGCCGGGGACGAGCGGGAAGAAACCGTCGCGCTGGACGGCTTTGCTGGCGGTTAGTGACAGTGCCCCCATCGAGCGCCCGTGAAAAGCACCATAGAAGGCGATGATATTTTGACGGTCGGTGTACCAACGCGCCATCTTGATCGCCGCTTCGACGGACTCGGTGCCAGAATTGCACAAGAAGACGCGGGCAGCATCCTCAAACGGTGCAATCGCGGCGAGCCGTTCCGCTACTTTAATTTGAACCTCATAATAATAATCTGTGCCGGCGATATGTAAAAATTTTTGTGCCTGTTCGGTGATCGCCTTGACCACCTCAGGATGGCTGTGCCCGGTCGAATTTACGGCGATTCCGGCGGCAAAGTCGATATATTCGTTGCCATCGACATCCCAAACATGCGCTCCTAGCCCGCGTTCCATCACAAACGGATAACGCGGTACCATCGAACCGGACATGGTCGCGTCATCACGCGCGATCAAGGCGGTTCCTTTAGAACCGGGGCGAAGGGATGGTGTGCTCGTCATAGCGGTATTCTCCAAATCCATAGGGGGTTATTTTTGTGACTGTATTGTAACGTATGGGGACAGGGTTCGGCTATGACGAGGGCGAGCAAAGCGGATCACCTTATTTTGTACAGTCGCCATCCGATCCCGCACACAGGCACCCCTACGCTGGACGGTGACTCAATCTATTAAATTATTGGCGCGCTATAACGGCAGAGTGGTACACTGATGGGAATATGGGTTCGGATGCACTTCTAGGATAGCCAATTTTCATGAAAATCGCACTCATCGGTTTTGGAGTTGTGGGGCAGGGGGTCGTCCAAATCTTGCGCGATAAAGGGGATATGCTGCGTGATAGGTATGGTTTTTCCCCGCGCATTGTCGGCGTCGCTACCCGTTCGCGCGGGACGGTCGTGTCAGCAGACGGGTTGAGCCTCGATTGGTTACTGACGACGCCGCATTTACATGACCTGCCAGCGGGCAGTACGGCGATAACCGGCTGGGATGCCCTGCGCGTGATCCGTGACTCTGGGGCAGATGTGATCGTCGAAGTGACGCCCACTAATTTGCAAACAGCCCAACCGGCGTTAGATCTTTGCCGGGCGGCATTAAGCGCTGGCAAACATTTGGTTTTGGCGAACAAAGGACCCATCGCGCTGGCATATGGCGAACTGACGGCGGCGGCGGCAGCGGCGGGCGTACTGCTGCGGTTTGAAGCCACCGTGATGGCGGGCACCCCCAGCATCCGTTTGGGCATGGAGGCGTTGGCGGGTTGTACCATCAGCCGGGCGCGCGGCATCTTAAACGGCACCACCAATTATATGCTGACGCAGATGGACGGCGGCATGACCTATGCCCAAGCCTTGGCGGAGGCACAAGCACTCGGTTATGCCGAAGCCGACCCGACCGCTGATGTCGATGGGTGGGATGCAGCGGGCAAAGCGATTATTTTGGCGGCGGCGCTGTTTGGCACCTCGCTCTCTTTTGACGATATGACCGTGCGCGGCATCGCCAGCATCACCCCCGAAGCTATTGCCGAGGCACGAGCGGCAGGCGAACGCTGGAAATTGATCGCCGAAGTCACCCCCGAAGGGGGTTCTGTCCAACCGCACCGGATTTCCATGTCCCATCCGTTAGCGGGCGTCATGGGCGCAGTCAACGCCGTCACTTTCACCACTGATCTCATGGGCGACATTACGCTGATCGGCGCGGGGGCGGGGGGCGTTCAAACCGGTTTCGCGGTTCTTTCTGACTTGCTCGATATTCATCGACACCAATTAGCTCTATAATTAAGCGCAATTGCTGTCTTGGAGAAACCAAAATGATGAACGGAGTGAACTCAATAACCACCAGCCCCAACACCACGCAAGCCAAAGCCAGCCTTCGCGGTGCCAGAATCATGATCGTTGAGGATGATGTCAATTTATTGGAAGGTATTCAGACGGTTTTAGAGTTAGACAAATATATCGTGACAGCGGCGGAAAATGGACGGCAAGCACTCGAAATTTTGCAAAGTGCTACCCTCATGCCCGATCTCATTGTCTCGGATATCATGATGCCGCAAATGGATGGGATTGAGTTTTTGCAGCAGGTGCGCATGGTGCAATCATGGATCAGCATCCCGTTCATTTTTTTGACCGCACGCGGCGAAAAAACAGATATCCAGCGCGCCAAGCAATTGGGCGTTGATGACTATTTAATCAAACCATTTGACGCCGATGACTTGCTGATTGCGATTGAGTCGCGGTTAACGCGCACCCGCGCCGTGCAAAATTTATATCTGGGCGAGATGTCCGACCTCAAAAAACGCATTCTGACGATCCTCAACCACGAATTTCGCACCCCCCTCACCTATGTCGTCGCTTATGCCGATTTGTTGGAAGAGGCGAATCAAACAGCGCTCAACGACGGCGATGTCGCGGTGTTTCTGAAAGGTGTCAGCACTGGGGCAATCCGGTTGCGCCGCCTGATCGAGAATTTCATCCAATTGGTGGAGATGGAGACCGGGGATGCCGCGCGCACCTTTGAAATGCGTCGTGCGCCGATTTTGGATGTCCAAGACTTGCTAAAATTGGCAGTGCGCGATGTGATGGATGGGCGGGTGGTGCAGCAGTCGATCAATGTGGTGGTGGATAAGGTGCCGATGTTCATCGCGGATGCCGCGTATCTCAAAACCAGCTTGATCCATTTGCTGGATAACGCCGTTAAGTTTTCTGGGCATAATACTGTGATCACGCTGGGGGCACATCAAGTCGATCATGAAGTTTGCTTTTGGGTGCAAGATCAAGGACGCGGGATTGACCACAGCGAACACAAACGCATTTGGGAGACCTTCTATCAAATCAATCGTCCCCGTTTTGAAGACCCCGGAACAGGCACCGGACTGGCGATTGTGGATGCCGTCGCTAAATTGCACAGCGGACGGGCGACGGTGGAAAGCGAACTCGAGAAAGGCAGTCGATTCTCGATTTATGTGCCGATCTAACACATTCTTTGCAACGATCTGGCGTCAAAATTCGCTATACTAGGCATATGTTGTCATCGTTAGATGTGAACACAGGAGAAAATACACTTTATGGCTCCTTCATTGATCGAAAAAATCAATACGCTGATGGGTGCAAGTTTGCACAGCATCGTGGATCGGGCGTTGGAGCAAAACTCCGTCGCCGTCATGGATGAGTATATCCGCCAAGTTGAAAAGAACTTAGAAGCGCTGGAAGAATCGGCTGCCACTGTTGGCGGCACCGTGCGTACGCTGAAACGCAAGCATGAAGAGTTCAGCGCTGCCGCCGAAAAACTCGACCGTGACATCGATACGCTTGTGATTAAAGGCAAGGATGATCTCGCGGCGGCGGCACAATCGGAACTCAATACCAAGCAACAGTTGTCGCAAGAATATTATGAGCAGTGGCGTACGCAAGAAACCCAATATCAGCAAATGCTGAATATGCGCATGAAGCTCGAATCGCGCTTGACCAATATCCGCAATGAGCGCGAACAATTGCGCGCCCTGATCGAACTGGCAGAGGCGAAGAAAGTCGCCACCAAGACGATCAAGAGCATTGATGATTTGGCGAGTGTGGGCGACCGCGAGATCAGCAGCCTTGCCAATCAAGTGCGCACGCGCCTTGACGAAGAAGATGCCCGTTTGGAAATGGCAACCCGCAATGTCTCGGAGGAAATCGAAGAGGTTGTGCGCGGTGGCGAGATCGAACGGCAGTTGGAAGAACGTCGCAACCGTTTGTTGAATAAGTCAGGTGGTGGCAGTCCGCCCGCCGGGGATGCCACCTAGGTTCCATTGGAACATCATATTTGGGCATAAAAGAAGAGATGGAATAGGAAGGCGCAAAGCCACGAAGAAAAGCGGTTGATTTGTCTTCGTGCCCCTCGCAAGTTTGCGACCGCGCTACCTGTTCCATCTTTTGCCTTTGTTTGCTCGTTTCAATCGGGCAACCCGTTTGGGGTCTCCCCATCCTTGTGAAACAGTTTGTCATTGGCTAGGAGGAAGTGCGTTTATGTCCCAAAATCAGGTGCGGCAGCGCGCGGCAGGTGCGGTGATCATGAACGCGCTTTTGCGTTGGGAAAGCATATTGACGATTTTGTTCACCGCGATTGTTTTTGTTGCCTTCCCCGATCCCTTTCCATGGTGGCAATCATGGTTTTGGATCGTTGGCGGTTTGATCGCTGAAGGGGCGCTGTTGGTCTCGGCGCTTTCCGACCCCGACGCCAACGCCCAAGCAGTGGCGCGCGAGTTTGAAGAAAAATATGATTTGCGGCAAGTAAAAGGTACCGTCTCCCGCGAACGCCTAGAACGGGCGCTAGAATATCGCCGCAATATGCTCAAATTGGTGGGACAGCATTCGGGCGCGTTGAAGCTTCAACTTCAGCAGACGGTGGATGATGTCAACGATTGGATCGGGCAGATGTACGATTTGGCGCTTCATATCGACAGCTTTGAGGCAAACCGACTGGTCAACGACGACCGCCAAAAGGTGCCGGGGCAGATCGAAAAAGTCAAGACGCGCATCGCCCGCGAAACCGACTCTACTGTCAAACGCGATTTGCAAGATCAGCTCGAAAAACTAGAGTTACAATTGGCAAATTTGGATGCGACCGCCAACAGCGTGAAACGTGCGGAAATTCAATTGGATAGTACGCTCTCGTCGTTGGGCACGATCTATGCGCAGATGTCGCGCTTGGGCACCAAAGATGTTGATAACAGCCGTACCCAACGGCTACGGTTGGAAATCCGTGATGAGGTTGCCAGCTTGCAAGATACCATCGAAGCGATGAACGAGGTTCAGGCGCAACGGTTGCGTTTGGAGTAAAAAAGCAGGGTGGGGGTTAGCAAAAGAAAAGATCGTCCCGCAACGGGGAGCCTGATAGGGGCGGACTAGGCGCTGGTCGGGACATGCCAAACCCACTATGTGCGTGCGCCGTATGTCGCCGTATGTCCGCCCGTTTACTCCCTCCCTAATATTCCCATATGCGCATCATGGGAACCTAAGCAGGACCTTAGCCCGACGAACTGGACGGCAACTGCGGGATCAGCCAGTTAATGAATGCCCCTTCGGAGCGCGTCTGCATCAACAGACGACCGGGGCCCGTTAGTTCGCACACGATGCCTTCGCCGCCAAAGACGGTATTTTTGAAGCCCCCACTGCCGCGCACCTGAAACTGAATCGTATTGTCGAAGCCGACGATGTGCCCGGTATCGACCGTATATTTTTGTCCTGCCGCCAACTGTCGTTCTTCAATCGCGCCGTAGCAAGACGCC
>Ga0163154_10003573_pt1 | contig 21404 bp, 20 predicted proteins | sample OliLakLV19MP9P1_FD_148649 | JGI IMG/M metagenome (GOLD analysis project Ga0163154, IMG submission 148649) | Freshwater microbial mat bacterial communities from Lake Vanda, McMurdo Dry Valleys, Antarctica - Oligotrophic Lake LV.19.MP9.P1 | ecosystem: Environmental > Aquatic > Freshwater > Lake >...
CCATCGGTGAACGGAATAAAGGTCCGCTCCCTGTTCCAGTCGGCGTGATCTTGGATGAGTTCCCCACGTTGGGCAAGCTCGACAGTCTGGTCGCGGATGTCAATCTCGTCCGCAAACGCCGTATCTCGATCCTGATCGGCGCACAGACGAAGGGACAGTTCGAAATGCTGTACGGACGTGAAGGTACGCAGGCGCTGTTCACGGGTCTGGCGACGCAGGTGATCTACGGCGGATGTGACGCGGACACCGCCGAGTTCTACAGCAAGGCGAGCGGCACAGCGACGACGGATGCTAATCAGGATGACCCGAACAGCCACCTCCGGCAGCGTCCGCTGTTGACCGTCGATGAAGTGATCACGCCGCAAGTCGGTAACTGCACGATTTTTGCCCGTTACGTCGAAACGGGTTTTGCGACGCAGGTCATCCTGAACGCACGGCTGACACGCTTCTACGAGCGCGATGATTGGAAACAGCGATTGAACGGAGCCAAGGGGAACGAACCGCTGCTGCTGGAACGGGGTATCGAAGTGGATGAACTGACGGAAGACACACCTGCCGAGCCGTCTACTGCCGAAGCCATCTCAGGTGGTGCATCCACCATCGAAATTGCGGTTGAAAACGCACTGCAAGCAAAGGTTACGCAAGCCACCAACGGGAAGGTCAAAACCGTGCCGTTGAGCCATATTCGCGGGCAATATCAGCGGCATCTTCAGGAGCGGACGCGATGAGCCTGAACAAAAAGAAGATGGTACGTGAGATCGGTCGCCGCACACGCCTGAGCAACCGCGACGTGGAGCGGGTGATCGAGACGCTGGTCGAGGTCTGGACAGAGGAACTGGTAAGCGGCGGACGCATCGAAATTGAGCATTTCATGGTGCTGGAGACGCAGATTGTCGAACGCTACCGTGACAATCCGTTTCTGCGGACGCTGTTTCGCCAGGTCAAGCTGCGTGCTAGCAAAACCTTGCGTCAGCGAGTGAATCGACCGCCAAAATGATTAGGGAACCGTCGTCATCAGCTGTTCTACATCCCAAACAGCGTTGGCTGTCGTGCTTATCGTGGTTAGGAACCTGCTGTCATCGCTGAAGGTAAGCTGCTCGCCGAAGAAATTTAGTCGTGTGATGATGCGTCCATCTTCGGCAGCATAAAGCGTCGTCAAACGAGATGTGTCGGTGATGGCATAGTAGGCGTGGTTCGGGCTGAGTGCAAACACAACATCTTGAGAGAAGGTCTCAGCCGAACAACGCTCAGCCGATGGCAGGGTAAATTCTAGCGTGTCCGTTGCCACGTTAACGACTTGATTTTGCTGTTGGGTTTGCCGATCACAATCCAACCAGTATGGATAGCCATTGAGTAGCAGTGCACCTCCATATCGCGAATTGTTGGTATAGGTTATCGAAAGGGGCGCTGGCAGCACAGAGTTAGCATGTCCTATAGGTAATGCATCGATATCGACTGTATGCGGTAGCCACCCTATACATGCACTCAAACCGCCACAATTCGAGATTTCTCGCGAATATCCAGTATTGCGGTTGAGAATAGTCATCGCACCTACCACACCCGCGCAGTCGGAGCGGCAGAACTCATGACCGATGAACAGCCACTCACGAGACGGATGCCAATACACACCCACTGTACCGCCGTCAAGATCAATCGCAGGGGGGACATAAAGTGCATTCGCTTCCGCATCATCCCACAACAACGTAAACATGTTGCGTGGATTCCCTGGGCCGGAAAAGTGATCGAACTCACGCCATCGTCGGTCAGTATCAAGAACAACCGGCGAATCGTCTGTGGCAGGTTCCATGAATACTGATCCATCTGCGTTCATCGAAATCTGAACCATTTGGATAGAATAATCATTAGTTAACCTTCACAATAATGGAATAGTTGAGATGAAATTCCTACTCTGCTAGAAACGCAAATTGGCGTGCTAAAGTGGATGTCAAAACGGCTCACAAAGGACACGATGCTCTCTTTTACAAGCTGTATCATTGTTCTGAACGCGCATAGCAAAACACATCTCAACTTTAAATCACCACTTCGCTATTTTGAATGTTAACTATTATCTACGGAAGGCATGTCTACTAAATGTTGGTTCAAAAAGTTTTCTCCACAATAAAACGGCTAATGCCTTCCGGTATAAGTAAAGCAATAAGGGCGTTTTTCACTGCAACTCTAACACCAGCTTACTTTAGCTATATAACTGGACATTGGCGAAGTTCTCTGCGTGGAAAACCAATGAATAGGGTGGGTTCACCAGTACCGTGGTATACCTATCCTGCCATTCAGTTGGTCGAAAATAAGTTATATAGCGACAAAAGGGTAGCTGAATTCGGTGCAGGAAATTCGACCTTATGGTGGGCTGAAAAAGCACAAAAGGTTTTTTCGTTTGAAGAGGATTTGGGATGGTATAACTATTTAAAATCTCGCGTCCCCACAAATGTTGAACTTTATCATCTTCCGATCGACTTAAGTGGGCTTGAGGAAAAACTCCCTGACCAGCTTTTCGACGTTGTGATAGTTGATGGGTTTGATCGCTACAAAGCTAGTTTAGTCGCTAGACGAATTATTCAACCAGATGGAGTAATAATACTTGACAACTCGGAAGGGTATTGGGGCGAAGACGGAACATACCCAATTATGGATTATTTTCGAAGCGAGGGATTTAACAGGGTAGATTTTTATGGATTCTCCCCCGGTGTGATTTTGCCGCACTGTACTTCTATGTTCTTTAAAGGCTCTACCTTTTTGTTTGAGGGACAAGAAAACCCGATAAATTATGTTCGTAATAGCGCAAAGTAGAAAATCTACGGTGGATGGCGATGCTATGAGCTTATTGCCCATCTCAGTGGTTTTTCTCACCTACAATGATGAACACTTGATTGAGGAGGGACTACAAAGTGTTGCAGGGTGGGTAGATGAAATCTACGTTGTTGATTCGGGCAGCACGGATGGGACGCTGGAGATTGCGCGACGCTATACGGACAAGATCGCTAATCATGCCTTCGAGAACTATGCTGCACAACGAAACTGGGCGCAAGCAAATTTGCCGTTAGCTAACGAGTGGGTGTTTCACATTGATGCTGACGAGCGGGTGACACCTGAACTGCGCGCTTCGCTTCAACAGATGTTTAAGCAAAGCACGCTGGATGATGTGGATGGTGTTATGTTTCCGCGTCGAACAGTGTTTATGGGGCGCTGGATTCGGCATGGGGGGCATTACCCGGTTTATCACATGCGCCTGTACCGGAAGCAAAAAGGACAGTGTGAAGATCGATTGTATGACCAGCATTTTACGGTTCAGGGAAATGTGGTCAAGGCAGCGGGTGATCTGATTGACGTGATTAGCGCGAGTCTTGAATCGTGGACGCTGCGCCATGTGCGGTGGGCTGGACTCGAAGTGCAGCAGCAAATGGGGCTTGAGAACGTGGCGAGGATCAAAGAGAAGCTCGGTGGCACTCCAATTGAGCGAAGGCGCTGGCTCAAGTCCTTTATTTTTGGGCGTACACCATTGTTCTTGCGGGTGTTCGCTTACTTTTTCTACCGTTACTTCTTGCGTCTTGGGTTTTTAGACGGGACGGAAGGGCTGATTTTTCACTTTTTGCAGGGATTCTGGTTCAGATTCTATATCGATGCGAGGCTATGGGAAGCTCAGAAGGCGCAAGGCAAAAGTGATGCCTGATGCAAACGTAAAACGGTGTTTATTGGTTATCACCGGTGCTTTCGGGTTGACAGGTGGGATTGCCGCTTCGACACAGTTGGCGATTTATGCACTGATCGACGCGGGCTATCAGCTCGACATTTTTGCATTCAATGAGGGTTCCCAGAATGCAAAGGTGTATCATGCGCTGGAAGGTATAAATTACTGGGCGGCGGATAATAATAAGATGCGGTTCGCGCTCGCTGTTTGGCGCGCTCTGCTGCTCAAGCGATACGAGTTTGCATTCAGCGACCATATCAATGTTGCTTCGATACTCGCACCCGCCGCTTTGCTTAGCTTGATACGCTATGTGGTCAGGGTACATCTTATAGAAGCTGTGCCACCTAATCCTGATTTTCAAGGTAGGTTAGGGTTGCGGTTCGCGTGGCGGATACACGCTTCAGAATATGCAAAGCGCGAAGTTTTAAAATTATTTCCGAACTTACAGATAGATGTAGTTCCGTTGGCGCTTGATCCGGGTATACGCTTTGATCTGCCGGATAACTCGCCTAAGCCTGATTTGACATTTGCCGCAGTGGATGATGAGGTTCGACAACTTCACTCGCGTGTAATTTTGCTGGTGGGGCGTATGGCTTCAACTGAGCAATACAAGGGTCAGGATACGCTTATTCAGGCGATGCCTTTGATATTGGAGCAGTGTCCAGAGGCGCAACTTGTTCTGGCGGGTAAAGGTGATGATCTACCGCGACTCTTGAGGTTGGTACAGGCTCAGCCTCGAGAAGTTCAAGCACGGATTTTTATGCCCGGCTTTGTGTCAGATGAGCAACTTGATCACCTGTACCAATCTGCATATTTGTTTGCCATGCCCAGTCGTGGCGAGGGCTTTGGGGTCGTGTATCTGGAAGCGATGCGTTGGGCAAAGCCGTGTGTCGCCAGCCGGGTCGATGCCGCACAATATATTGTCGAGGATGGTAAAACGGGACGGCTCGTTGATGATGCGACTAATCCCCATTCGGTGGCGAAAACTATCGTTGAACTGCTCCTAGCCCCTGAACAAGCAGCCCGTTTAGGTCAAGCTGGGTACGAGCGCGTCAAAGCTGAATACACATTTAATCAATTCCAGAAGCATTTTCTTGCGGCACTCGAACCAGTATGAGTCAGAAAAAAACGATCCTCATCGTCATCGAGTATTATCTTCCTGGCACGAAGACCGGGGGACCCGTGCGGTCAGTGTCTAATCTAGTCGATTGGTTGGGAGATGAATTCGAGTTTCGGATATTGACTTACAACCATGACAAAGGAGAAAGCGAAGCCTACCCCAATATCGAACCGGATAAATGGTATCCAGTCGGGAAAGCGCAGGTAAGGTATCTCGCCCCACAAGAGACCGGGCTGTTCAAATTAGGGCAGATTATACGAGAGACACCGCACGATCTGCTGCAATTGGAGTCAGTGTTAGCAAATACGTCAATCCAAGCGTTAGTGCTGCGGCGCTTGGGGTTGCTCAAAGCTGTTCCAATCCTGCTGCCACCGAGGGGGCATTTGGGTCAAGGCGCCTTAGGACAAAAATCCACCAAGAAGGCAGTATTTCTGCGAATTGTCAAACTGCTCAGGTTGTATCAAGGGCTAAACTGGTATGCGACGAGCGAGGGAGAAAGAGATGATATTATCCAGCATTTTAGACAGGGGGAAGCAGCGAGTATCTACGTAATCCCGAATTTGCCAATCCGGATTATTCAAGTGGGTGAATATGTGAAGCTAACTAAACGTCCGGGCTATCTACGCATGGTATTCTTGTCGCGGATTTCTAGAAAGAAGAATATACATTTTGCGTTGGAGACGCTGCGCGATTTAGAGGGTGAAATCGAGTTCGATATCTATGGTCCGCTTGAGGATGAGACATACTGGCAAGAATGCCAACAAATCAGCAGAGAGCTGCCGCGCAATATTCAGGTTCGATACTGTGGGGTGGTGCCGTTTGATCAAACGATAGGCGTAATGTCGCAATATCACTTATTTTATTTACCGACGCTGCATGAGAATTATGGACATGTGATTTTAGAAGCACTGTCGGCGGGGTGTCCAGTGTTGATTAGCGATCAGACACCGTGGAAGGGGCTGGAGGAACATGGGGCAGGGTGGGCACTGCCGCTTGATCGGATCAGCGACTTTGAAAACGCAATGAAAATGATGCTTTCTTTGGATGAGGAACAATACCAAGACAAAATCGGAAAGGTTTATCGTTACCGAGAAAAGTACCTTCAAATGGAGAAGACTTTAGAAAAACTAAAACAATGTTTGATCGAAATCCTTGCCGAGTCGTCTACTTAGACCGTATTACGTCCCCCGTGTTGATTTCATCACGTTATGAGCAGTAAGCGAACGCCTGTTTGTGTTAATAACGAACACGGGAATGAGGACGAGGTAGGCAACGACAATCGCTTGGATCGTCCCCACAAGATAAAGACCTAGCTGAGCTTCTATTCGCAGCAGCATTGTTATCGCAAGTAGACCAATTGACGGTGCGAAGACGGTGGCAGGTTTTCGGAAGAATACTTGTTCTACTGCACGATAAAACATGCCTAACAAAAACATGACGGTGAAAACACCAACCCAACCGAAGCTTATATAAGCCTCAGTCATAAATCCACTGGCAATTGACACATTCCCCAAAAAATCTTCTCGCGAAATCCCGTAAGCCACCTGAAAGAATCGATTAGCATCATTCCCTGAAATTTTGTCGGGCCAGACAAAACGTGGTACCAATCCAATAACTGCAAATTCATATAAGCTCCATTGCTGAAAAGGGACAACTGTCGGGGTTTTGTCATGCACATTAGCTGTATACGTTAAGAGAGACACACGAAGCATACTATTACGCAAATTATCAGTGAGTAGCTCTCCAGATGGATCATTGAATATTTCTTGCCAACTTTGAATTGATTGCTCAAGCCAATAGTTTACCCGGATAACTACATCTGCTTGATTGTTTTCACCGTTCCAATATGCGGCGCGAAAATCAGATTTACCCGGCTGTAGAAATATGGAAATAACGATGAGAAGCAGCATTGCCCGAATGGGTACGGTTCTTCGTTCCAAGAGATATGTTAGACCGATAGCGATGCCCAAATAAAAAATTGATCCTGACCAACCAGAACCAAGACCTGTAAGCGCCCGTCCGACGATATACAGGAGAATCAGGATTTTGTCTGCCTGAACTGCCTCGCCCCGAAAATATCTGCGCAACAGGAGTAGGAACGCAAATAATGGCACTGTACTTTGAAAAGCAAGAATCCACTGCCGTCCCGCTTCTCCCAGTATATAAACTATGCTAGGGAACAAGCTGGAAACTATGCCTAATACCAACAGCACTCTGAAGTAATCCCATGTCCTAGGGGGAAGGGGCAAGGATTCCCGCGGCTGGGTGACAGCTGTTTTGGTAAATCTAATTTGCATACCAATGCCAATAGCACAGACTCCAATGACAATCATTAGCAAGCTATTGGTGATCGATTCTTCCGACACGAGAGCAGTGTTACTATACCAAACTGGAGCGCGACGATTCCCCCAGAATAGCGCTACTGCAAAGTAGAGCCAGTGCAAACCTGCAATCATTGAAAAAATGGGTAATCCATATGCCTTACCGGTACGCCAGCTTTGATACGCCGTCCATGGAATGAGAAGGAGAATAAACGCAAGTGCAACCTGAATAAAGGAATTGTTGTTGACACTGGTTGCTATTAGCACGCCGGTGGTGATCAATGGTACTCCTAGGTACTGTGTCACCATGAGCAAAGCACGCTGATTGGGCAGCAGTTGATTTTGACCATTTGGGCTGGTTAAAACACTAGTTCGCTGCTCACTGTTCATCTTTTTGCCACCCACTCAAGTGCCTCTAGGACTCCATGAACCGCCTGCTCAATGCCGTATTCGCTTTGAACTTTGTCACGTGCATGCTTGCCCATTACACGCAACCTAGAGAGATCTTCAGCATAGCGAACCATCTGAGTAGCAAGCTGTTCAACCTGACCCATTGGAAAAATATCCCCTGTTTGCCCAATTTCTATTAAGTCTTGACTACAACCTACTTGATCACTAACCAGAGCTGGCAGTCCGCTAAACATGGCTTCGTTGATAACCAGTCCCCATGTTTCCCCGCCGTCCGATGGTAGAGTTATCATATTCGAAGCGGCATAGGCACGGGGCAGGGCAGTTTGATTTATAAAGCCTGTAAACTTAACCGGAATATCCTGCGCCTGAGCTAAGGCTTCGCATGATTGGCGCAGTGAGCCATCGCCGACAATTAAGCCCATGATGTTTGAATTCTGCTGGTGAGCCAATCCAACCGCTTGCACAAAATCCAGCGGACGTTTCTGATCATTTAGCTTTCCACAGAACAAATATACCACAGCCTCAGGCGGGATACTCCAGGCTGAACGCAGCGCGTCCCGCTCAGAGGATAAGTGCGCCGCTTCGCTTAAAAACCGCTGCTGATCCACTACATGCGGCACAAGAAACACACGGTCTTGGGGAAGTCCATAGTACTCGAAATACTTCCGCGACCACTGCCCCACTGCTAACCCGGCATCCATCCTATTCAAGAACCAGCGATAAAAGGGATACTTGAGCATTTTCTTAAGTGCGCTGCGCTGCGTATGCAGGTGCGAGTCGCTCCGCACCATGACGGGGGTTCTGGTACGCCAGCAAGCGCGAAAAGTTTGCCAAGCACCCTTGTATGTCCATCCCGATACAAGCACCGCATCAAAATGCTCTTGGGTGATAAGATCAGCAATTTCAGGCACATCCAGCCCGTTGAAGTAAGCGATAGAGGGTTCCTTCGCCACGTTTTTGAGGAAATGATAAGGATAACCTTCTAACAGAGGTATATCCCATTCAAATGGGACGCCAAAACCCGCTGCTGCCTGTTCTTTGGGTGTGGCATGGTGGCAAAAGTAAACGTTCAGGTCGATCTCTGGATGCTTAGTGAGCGCCTGATACCACGGGGTATGGTATTGAATAGGATGAGTCGAAACAAGGGCAAGACGTTTAGTCATTGTCCTCTAACCACCCAGTTCAAGCTAGCACGGTTTGAATCATAAACCGTACTGACAATAGATACGTTATCTCCATAGTGCCTAGTCAATTGGAGTTTCCAATGCTGGTCTCAATGCCCAATAGCGTCCATTAACCGTAGCTAGCCACCAAAACAGAATTTCTGGAACAGAATGTCGCGTTGAAATAATACTAAAAAGCTGAGTGGCCTTATAAAAATCACGCTTCAACACACACCTTAACGCTAAATGACATAAATTAACATAGTGATTACGCTTTTCATAGCGGATTGCAAAACCCTTTTCTTTGGGATCTAGTCGTGAAGCGAGTGTTTCGCGAATTGATTCATTTTCATATGCGAATTCTAAAATGCTGGTGTTTTGTCGGCTAAATTGACCTTCGTGTGATCGCAAGAAGATTAATGCTTTTTTTACACGCCCGATATAATGCTGTTCGCAAATGCGTACCCACATTTCAAAATCACCTGAAACCTTCATATCTTCTCTAAAATAGCCTATTTTCTCTAGCACCACTGTGTTTAACAGGACATTCGAAATGTTCCCAGTGATGGAACCGTAGTAAAACATGATTTGGGTGGCTAGGGAGGGCGATATTTCCTCAGGTGTGTTGTCCCATTTCGTCAGCTTAATTAGGTTGCCTTCTGTATCGATCTCATCGTAAGCGCAGTAGCTCATGGCAAGACTTGGCAGCCGCCGATGCAGCGCGACCATTTCCTCTAAACAGGTTGGCATCATCAGATCGTCTTGCGCCCACAACTTGACAAGCGGACTAGATGCACATTGAACCAGCTTGTTCAATGTTGGAAACAACCCTGCGTTTGTCTCGTTAGTAAGAAAGATAATCCGCTCATCTTGAAAAGACCTAATAATCTCTCGGCTATGGTCATTAGAGGCGTCGTCACAGATGTACAAGGTAAAGTCACTGAGCGATTGCCGCAATACACTCTCGATGGCTTCCCGCAAATATCGTTCACCGTTATAAACAGGCAGCACTACTGAGACAAGTGAAGTGGTCATTTCGCCCCTCCGAACAGCATTAGATAGATATCCAACAAGCTTAAAAACTCTCTGCCGATTGACAAACCGCCTTGTCAAAAACACCACCAAGGCGCTCAGCCATTGTACGTGCGGTATATGCTGCTAGCAATGGAGGTGCCAGCGGTAAGGGGTGATCTTTTGTGTTCAATAAAGATTGCAGGCGTTCAAAGATTACGTGAACGCACAGTGCTGGTGGTTCTGTAGTGTTGAAGGTGATCGCTTCGCCTGCACCGTTCTCTTTCAGAATTTCAACCAAATTGCTCTCCTCACGATAAACTGCCAGAATTGGACGACGAGAGAGCAGATATGGAAAGATTTTTGAAGCAGTATAATGCTGTGTATCCGATCCAATTGCGACTAGTATATGTGAGTCGATCTGAATCTGAAGTGCTTCGAGATAGCTGACACGGGCAGGATGCTCATCAACATATGCCGAAAGCCCTTTCGCATTGATAAGCGGCATTACCTGGAAGTCGAGGTCTCCCTTCGGCGCATAAGTTGTTCCGATGAAGTGAAAGCGGATGCGCTCAAACTGCGTCGGATCACTTTCCAAACCCAAGCGAATCGCGTCAAATATAGCGTTTGCCACTGCGTGCATGAAAGGGTTAAATGTGCCGGTATAGGTTAGATGGATCAGTCCATCATCTCGGTTGAAAATGGGGTTTGTGCAAGGATGGGAACGAATATACTCAAAATCAGCGGGTTCTATGCCATATAAGATTTCGGTGGCATCTTCAGAATGAAACTGGGGCGAATTCTCAAAGACCATGTCGGTTGTTTTCTTTGAAACTGCTGTGAAGTGAGCCGCTTTTCGGATAGCGAACGGCTCTAGAATACGAGATGTTGCATAGGCAAGCGGCCATTTACGGGGACGCTGATTACGGGGTAATTTCCAGTAAAAATCGGTAACCCATGGATCAATATAATCAATCACATAGGGGATGCGAAAGCGCGCATGAGCCAATCGCCCAAGTAGCATGGTGTAATAGGGTGGCACGGAGATAAACAGCATGTCGAAATGTTCATGCTGGAGCAATGTCGCCAGCGCAACCCAGTGATGCCATAAGCTGCGGATGCCTAGATCACCGAACCCGATTTTGCGGGTCACTGTAGATGGAATGGCGCTCGTGCGGATTACGCGAACGTCGGGATTCAGCAGTTGACTATTCGTCTCATCATAGGGGTTTTCATAGTAGTTTTGGTTTGTCGTAATAATTGTGGGTTCCCAACCAAATTCAAGTAGATGATTAGCAAAGAACCGAATCCGAAGCGCAGGAGGGAGACTGCTTGGCACAAAATCAGGTGCAATGATGAGAACGCGTCGCATCTTATTTTGATCCTGCGACATTATAGAATTGCTGTCATATACAAGTTCAAAACCTCGCGTAATAATCCCAATTCGGTTCCCATGCTTCCAACTTCCTAAAATATTGATCTTCTGCAGATGGCATCTGTAGTAATGCTTTAACCATTACAGCTAATTGATTACGCCCAGAGTAGTGCCGGTTCAATCCAACATCGACCCCACTATATTTTCGATGAGATTTGACGAAGCTCAGTACACGCTTAACCGCTGGATAACCGCAGTCATTAAAGCCTACGATACCATTCGATTTAAGCATGCGATCAATGTAGAAGAAATCAAGTAGGGTGTAATCAAATGTATGCCATCCATCAATGTAGGCAAGATCAACAACAACATTTTCTTGAAGTAAAAGCGGTAACGCCAAATAATCTGGCTGTTCAACAACATTATGTCGATTCTCAAATTGGCATTCCTGAACAAGTTGGAGTCCAATCTTTTTCCATCGCGTCGATTGATTAGGGTCTATTGAAATCAGTTTTCCATTGCCAATTCTTTGTAGAGCGCTCAATATTGCAAGTGTCGAAATCCCATGTGCCATGCCTATTTCCAAAACCACGGTTGGTTTCTCACGAAGCACAAGTTCGTACAACGCACGCGCATGATCCTCTGATATATTACTGTCCAAAGTATGGATTACGCCTGAAGCATCGACAACTACTTTTTCAGCAAACAGCCTGTCTAATAGTGGATTAATGTTCGAAAAGTAGGGCATCTAGACTCATCTCCGTCGAGTTAGGCTTTTGAAATTACGTCCAAATACTTGCTTTGCTCAATATCCCAACAAAATTTTTCGCGTGCAAATTGCCAAGCGTGACTCTGTGTCTGACGGAGCGCCAGTCGATCTTCATACCACATGCGCAATCCCCGAACCAGCACATCTATATCCCCAGGATTGTACATGAATCCTATTGTTGGTACTTGGTCAAAAATTTCCTTCTGCCCAACCGTTCGGGTCGCGCAAACTGCAAGTCCCGCCAAAAGATAACAGAATAACTTGTTCGAAACAGTCAAATTATGATTTGTGTTCGTACTGCGTTCCAGAGCAAGTCCGATGTCAAAATTCGCTAAAGTAGCATTCAAGCGATCTGGATCCACTGACTGATGGACAAACACCTGCTCTCTTATTTGGTGCGCATCCAAAAGTGCATTTAGCCATAAACTATAGTGGGGCGGCAAGCTTCCTCGCAAGTGGAGTTCAAACTCTTTTAGTTGTGGCAAAGCCTGAATAATGTCTTCTAGTCCGCGATTTGGACCTATAGTTTGGCTAAACCAATGCAGGCGAAGCCGTTGCGGTAGCTGTCGCTGTGCTGGTTCGGTAACACCAATAACGCTGCTTAGTGGAAATACATTATATAATACTATCAGCTTTTGCAGTGTGTATTTCTGGTGTAGGAAATCAGCCATAGCTTGGGATGGGACAGAGACATAGTCACAAAGATGTAAATACTTTTGCTCCAGTACTGTAACGATCATAGCAGGATCTGTTCCTAGTTCCGAAAGCAAGTCTTCACAGTCAAAGCCAAGCCTAGCATTCCAACGACTTGCAGCTTCGGCGGCAGCGGGTAAAGAGCCTTGAGTATGTGCAATATACCAATCTGCTTGCCACTGACATGCAAGATGGCTAAGTTCGGGTAAAGCTGCAATGTAGGCGTAACGTATAAGCCAGTACCAGTGCAAGCGATTGTGAAGAGAAAAAGCTAATTTTCGCCTTGCTCGCAGAATTAACGAGCGCAAATGGGTTGCATACCTATGAGATCGATAGTCAAACACCCTGAGCTGCCACCCCCGTGTAGCAACCAAACGACGATCACGCTCGGCAAGTTCCGAACTGAACCAAGGTGCAATAACCCGCACTTCGTGACCCGCGCTTACGAGCGCATCCGCTTCACGTACAAGGCGCGGATTATAACTCGGATGAGTGCTACCGATTAAACAAACGCGCACAGTCTGCTACCTTTAGGAGAGGGGTTCGGTAAAAGTTGGAGCTACTCGGTTTCGTCCAAGAATATTTCGAAACCGTCCACTTGTCAGCCACCGTGCTAGGCGCTCTTTACGCTTTAACCCAATTGAATAGCACAGCAACCGGTGTTTCAATGTCCCTTGAACAGAACGAATACCACCCAGCCGCTTTGCGTGACTAAGAGCGCGTTCGCCAAGTAACTCGTTTTGGGGCATGAGGCCTGAAGCTAGGCGATGATACGCAAAGCTAAGGTCAAGTCTGTACTGATTCAAACGCCCTGTACGCTGCAATATCGCTTCCACTTTTTCCAGTACCCTGATGCGTGACTCTAGGTTGCGCTCAGTTGCTCGCATAGAAACAGTCGTGAATGAATAGCGGCGATATGCAAAACCACCTTGTTTGGACGGAATGATCTGATAATCATTGAGCCGTGCTCTTAAACGAAGATCCCCATCTTGGTTTGCCCACAATGTCTCGTCCCATCCACCTAGTCCCTTTATTACGTTACGGGGCCAAAGTAAGGTCGGACTAGGCAGGAAATCACCATAGCGCAGTTCAGCAATTAACGGATCAGTCGTGCGTGTAGGATGAGGATAAACTTTCTTCCATTCGTTTCCTGTCCATTCAATATTCCACCAAGGACAAGTCACGATGACATCTGTTCGCCCAGACATAACTCGTATTTGACCGTCAATGGTTTCTGGTTCGAGGAGATCATCCGCATCGAGAAATAAGGCATATTCACCTTTTGATACGGCGAAACCTCTATTTCTAGCGGCACAACCCCCTCTATTTGGTCCCGTTTCATACTGTATTAGATTAGGATGTTCTTCGGTGTACCATTGAATAACTTTGAGGCTCCCATCGGTAGACCCATCATCAATGACAATAATTTCTAAGGGACGGTAGGTCTGGGCCATGCAAGAATCGAGTGCTTCGCCAATCCACAGTTCAGCGTTATAACAAGGGATAATGATTGAGACAAGCGGGCAATCGTAAGGCATCACGTTCGATCCTCGGCAAGATGATCAAATCTAGTGGTGCTGGGACGGAGCGGCGCATAAGCTGTGACACGATCAACAACACCCATCCGAACCCCCGCCATTTTGAGGCGGCGAAGCATAGCGGCATCTCCGCCCAAACCTAGACGCCAAGACGAGCGTATATAGCGAAACGATCGCAATGTAGGACTGTACAAAAATGTTGAGTGCCCACTGGGAATCTTTACCCAGTTACCTTCAGTCGTTTCCCGTAATAGGGTGCTAGATACAAATTCGAAATTTCCAACATTTGCTTTGGCAATCAGGGACTCTAGATGATCTTTTTCCCATATGTCGTCGTCGTCAAGATGTGCCAACCATTTACCTGTCGCCAGTTCATGACACTTGTTGATCGGATCGATTCCTGCTACGAGGCGACGCTTAGCAGGATCAGTAGGATAGCTTCCCCTTGCAGACAAGTTCAGAAACACAATCCTCGGATCATTAAGTGACGCTAGACACGCTTCCGTATCATCAGTGCAATGATCCCCTACAATAACAACTTCTATGTTCTTATAGGTTTGCTGAAATACAGAGAGTAATGTGCGCTCGACAAGTACTTGAGAGCGATTATATGTAGCAATAATAACACTGATTTTTGGCGATTCTTCGACAGATAGCATCAAATTTGTACGCCGATTCTTGCGCGCAGAATTGAGATCATATCTATCGCGAAGCCATAACATACGAATGTAACTATTGATGATGAACGTGCGACTTCGTATGCGGAGTGCTAGAAGTATATGATGAGCGATTGCATTTACCCCCATCGTTGGCCTCTCATAACAGCTTCACCACAATATCTGCACCATTATCAACAATAAACCTAATTAGTTGACATATATACTGTATATCATCCTCACTCACAGCTGTGCCACTTGGAAGTGACATCACTTTCTGTGTTAATTTTTCTGTCTCTGGAAGAAGCAGCCCTGCGTGGGGGAAATAGGAACGGTAGGGTTCCATCTGATGGCAACCGGGATAGAAGTAGCGGCGTGCAAGCACATTCTCGGCGTGCAAAATTTTCACCACTAGGTCGCGGTGGATACCCGCTAGCTCCTCATCGACCTCTACAATGATGTACTGGTAATTCCGTTTCTCGGTTTCCTCGTAGGAAAACAGTTTGATACCGGGTAGACCCGTTAAACCGGATTGATAGGCTTTATAATTACGATAATTCGCCGCGATAATCTCATCCATACTTTCCAGCGAAGTAATTCCCATTGCTGCGGAGACTTCGGACATTTTCCCATTCGTGCCTATATAGTCGACGTTGTCGTATCCAGCGAAGCCGAAGTTTCGCATATCACGCAGCTTCTTGGCAAGCTGATCATCATTGGTGGTGACTGCCCCACCCTCAAACGCATTGATGAATTTCGTAGCGTGGAAGCTGAACACTTCTGCATCGCCAAATTGACCGATCATCTGACCGTGATGTGAGCAAGCTAAAGCATGAGCCGCATCGAATATCAGGTGCAGTCTACGGCGTTGAGCGATTTCAGTGAGCGCCTCGATGTCACAGGGCGTACCCCAGACATGCACTCCGATGATACCGGTGGTTCGTGGGGTAATCATATCCTCAATGCGATTTGGGTCAAGGGTATGGGTCTTGGGATCAATATCGCAGAATACAGGCGTAATTTCCTGCCATTGGAGGGCATGAGCGGTTGCAATAAACGTGAACGAGGGGACAATCACCTCACCCTTCAACCCCAATGCCCGTGTCGTGATTTCCAGAGCAATCGTCGCATTGCACATAGCTATGCAATGTTTTACACCTGCTACATCAGCAACACGCTGCTCAAATTCTTGTACAACAGGTCCGTTGTTTGTGAACCAGCGACGATCAAGAATATCATTTATGCGTTGTATAAAGCGTTCACGGTTGCCAATATTGGGGCGTCCTACATGCAGCGACTCATTGAAGGCTGGTGTCCCACCAAAAATAGTAAGTTCGCTGATTGATTGTTTCGCTATTGCACTCATTGACCCTCAGAATGATTTGTCTTGGCAACTATTCCCATTACAGCTACATCCCTAAAGACACCATTCTTAAAATAATGTCCTACCAAATATCCTTCGGACTGAAAACCACATTTGTTGTACATTGAGATAGCAGGTTGGTTATCTGCTAACACGAAGAGATATAGTCGCCGTAACCCAAGATAAGAAAACGCATAATTGATTAACCATTGAACAGCTTGTGTGCCATATCCTTTTCCGCGATATTCAACACTACCGATAAAAATGTGCAGTTCGGCATTTCTAGCAATCCAATCTATACTTCGTAGATAGATATTACCTATATGTTGGTCATTCTCCTGAATGCAAATTGCGAGATTTAGCTCACTGGCATTATAAGCTTGCTTACGAGTGAGCCATTCACGCTCTGTTTCTAAACTCACGGGGCGAAAAGTACTTCCTAAGCTCATATAAAGCTCAGGGTCATTATGCCATTTGTAGCAATTTCCTAGATCTTTCATTTCTAGAGCGCGTAGCTTAACAGCTGCTTTGTCTATCAAGTTCGTCATCAAACAGTTCCTCGCAACAGTGAGTCTAATCTAAATTGCTCTAAGCAACTTCATTACAGCCTGAGTTACCCGGTCACAATCCGCAAAAGAGTAACGCTGATCGAGAGGTAAAGGAAGTAGGCATTTCGTAAACTCTTTCTCAGACTCAAACCCTATTTCTTGTCTTTCCAACGTGTCCTTCCAGTAGGTTGGGACAAATATATTTTGGTTAAATAGAATGGTTCGATCTATTGGATGGTCTAAAAGAAGTGGATAAAACGCGGCGAAATATCTAAGCCAGTATAGTTCACTAAGGCAATATTGTTTTGCTGAATATAAGAAAATAAGTGTGCAACGCCGCATCCAAAATCAAGTAAACTTACAGGCGTATTGGAAGGACGAATGACATCAAGCATAATTTGATAACGTAAATTGGCGTCCGTTACATTGGGCCAATCAACTCCGCGATGAGAATCACCATATTGTGCTAGACAAGCTTCGTAGTGGGAAATGATCTTCATATATTGCTGAGACATACATACAATCGTTTCTTATCTAATGTGACGATATGCTGGAAAAAAAGTTGTGGGTTTATTATGGCTGTTATTTGAGAGTTTAGTATATGTAATAGTATCAAAAATACGCCCGCAAAGATATGTGTCTCGCGTACCAGTCGCCCAACCACGTTTAAATCGTGTTAGTCCATCATCTTCGTTGGCTTCAATCCCTGCACCTGCACCTAAATTTAGCCATTTCAAACCTTTAGCAGAGAAATAGGTAATTGCCTCCCAGAATAAAGCATAAGATGCGCGTAAAGTATACCCCTCTTCGCTATAAGCCGCTAAATGATAATACACAACATCGCCTTGTATATACCATATAATTATTCCTATAATCTCATCTTGGTACATCGCTCGAAACATAACAATTCCTGGTACTTGCAACTGACGAGCAAAAGCAGATGTAAACTGAGCAATACCAGTAATACTGTGTCTCGCAACCAGCTTGTTATAAAGATTCATCCAAGCAGTCAAGTATTGAATCGGTTGTTCACAGTGTTCTACGCCTACTTTAGCTGACGCTTTTGCTATATTCCTACTATGATGCGAGGAAATAAATGTTTTCGGTGCTTGTGATAAATCGATTACGAAATGCGGCTTGTAGAGTCTCATATGATCGGGAAAGCAATTCCGCAGTTCACCTTCAGTATAATCACCAAAAGGATCGGTTACCACGACAAGACTGATTAAATCGCGGTCTATAGCATTTAAATCAAGGGAAAGCCGTGACCAGTCGACACAGGTAAATAGGGGATAGCAGCCCATAGCATCTATACCTAGAACTGTGCCGTCTTCTGTTATTGGACGCTTAACTATGAATCCCTGACAATTAGGAAGAAAGTATGGCGTACCATAATTCGAGAGAGACTTTGCATACAGAGGATGCAAATATCCTGTAATATCCAATTATCATCTACCTTTTATTACATTTGCTCGAGTTTCTGCTCTGTTTCTTGACCCATATTCCATTCAAGTAGAGGTCTTACTGTGCCTTCTTTCCCTTCATCCCTTTTATAAAATAATGCGGAAATTAGAAACTCATTATTTTGTGCCATCTATCCTTGGGACTATGTGTACTTATTTACAGACTTTTGCCGGGCAAACAGCACTGTCTCTTCCATTGTTGGAGTAAAGTGATCTAAATACAACTCATAATCCGGTCGCAACATCTTCAAGAAGTGAGGAATAGTACATAGATCTTCCTGTTTATGATAGACAGTGACAGCTAATTTAGGACCAAAACGTTTTATCGTTTCTTGAGCACCGATAAGCGCGTTAAGTTCAGCACCTTCAATATCCATTTTAATAAAGTCAATATATAAGAGTTTTTGTTGCTCAACGAAGGAGTCTATCGTTACCGTGCTCACAGTTTGTTGTGCAGTATTATCCACCTGAACTCTTGTGCCGGGGCCAGCAGCGTTAAAACTTAAAGTGATATTGTCTTTATCCCACACAGCTTTTTCAATAACCGAAATATAATCTGCGTAGGGGGGATTCTCTTCAACATTCTTACGAAGAACCAATAAATTCTCTTTAACGAACTCGAAGCAATACACATGTCCGGCTTTCTTAGCAGCCATATATAGTGCAGTATCACCCCAGCAACCGCCAGCGTCGATGACTATGTCGTTAGCTTCCACGCTGATGTCAACTTCTCCATGGATATAGCGATACTGCTCCACCATAAAAGTATAAACCACACCCAGATCATATAAATGTACTTTTACAGCGTAACCGATACTAGCCAGATCGTAGTAATTGAGTTCAAACACGATTGAACCCATCTTTACCGAACCAGTATGCTTCTCAATAGTTAGGGGAATGACATGACTCCGCCTCTTTTGCTCTACCTCTTTACTTATTAAAGGTTCAAGGTGATCTTGCCCAAAAATCTTGCGCACCACGATATCAATTAGTAATGCTTTGGAATAGGAATCATTTAGCCATGAATAGAGTAATTGAAGTTCATGTTTCTGTGAAAGAAAATAGTTTAAAGCTTTAAACCTAAAACGTAAAGCAAAAAAAACGTTTTTACCTAATATTGGAAGCGACAGCAACAGGATTTGAAGCGCAAGAAATTTCATCCAATGCGTGGATTTACGCGGTTTACTCTGAATTTTCTTTTTAAGAGAATCAGTTAGCTTGAGCCAGAATTGACTATCAAAATCGGAAATACGTTGCATAGATTATGTTCCTACTTATTCTTTCGTAGCAAGTTGTTCAGTTTTCCACGCTGTCTGTGGATGTAAGACACCAGGCCATTTGCCAAACCAAGTAGAATTACCGCGCGATTCGAGTGACTCTTCAACATCAAATACCAATGCAGTATTTACGGCATAGAGAATGTATGCTGTGTTTTCAACAAACAAGACTTCAACTCGATATGTTCCGCTATTAAAAAGATAACCCGGTATAGTGCAAACGGACCGAAAAAGCCCTTCCGAATAAAGTTTACCTAACCATTCTTGATCATGTACTGGAGCAGCACTAAAGACGAGTATGTTATCTTGGTTATAAATGTGTAAACTGACATTCAATCGGGTATTTGATTTCAAATTCCAGTATTCAAACTCAAGTCGGACTGGTGATATCATTGTGATAGGTTTTAATGGGTCACCTTCAGCAGGAACAACACGCATACAACGGATACGGATACGGTCATTGCCAAGAGCATCTTCCATATTTTCAAATTTTTGCTCAGTGAGTGTTGCTAGCGAACTGTTTAAATAACCCGAGATTACACTATCGGTTTCTCCGGTTTCTTTAACGTTTCCTTGATGTAAGCACAAAGCTCTACTGCATAGAGATTTCACTGCTGCCATATTGTGACTAACAAACAAAATCGTGCGTCCTTGACCAGCAACATCACTCATCTTACTTAGACACTTTTTCTGAAACTCGGCGTCACCGACGGCGAGGACTTCATCGACCACGAGGATTTCGGGTTCTAAGTGAGCGGCAACACCAAAGCCGAGTCGCAGCCCCATACCACTGGAATAACGCTTCACGGGCGTGTCGATGAACTGCTCCACGCCTGCAAAGTCAACGATTTCATCAAACTTACGGGCGACTTCGGTGCGGGTCATGCCTAAGATTGTGCCACTAAGGTAGATATTCTCTCGTCCGGTGAGTTCGGGATGGAAGCCAGTGCCAACTTCAAGCAGCGCCCCTACCCTACCCTTGAGGTAAACCACGCCTTCAGTTGGTTCTGTGATACGGGAGAGAATTTTAAGTAGCGTACTTTTACCTGCCCCATTACGTCCGATGATGCCGAGGACTTCACCCTGCTTGACCTCAAAGGACACATCTTTGAGCGCCCAAAACGTGTTGTTCTCATTGTCGCGGCGTGCAGCTATGCCATCAAAGGGAATGCGCAGGGTGCGTGTGATCGCTTCGCGGAAGGTCTTATAGCCCTGCTGTTTACCACCGATACGGTAGCGCTTTCCTAATCCATCAACGCGAATAACAACGTCAGACATTACACCACATCCGCAAAGGATTTTTCCATCCGGCGAAAGTACATCGCGCCTGAAAAGAGCAGCAGCAGCGCGGCGACAGCAGAAACCAACAGCATAGGACCCGGTGGAGTCGTGCCGAGCAACGCCCAGCGAAAGCCCTCAATGACGCCGACCATCGGGTTGATGCCATAAAGGGTACGCCAAGGCTCTTCAAGTAGGGTACTAGAATAGACAACGGGTGACGCGAACATCAACGCTTGAACGAGAAAGGGCACCATGTAACGAATATCGCGGTACTGGACATTTAATGCACTGAGCCATAAGCCAACCCCCAAAGCTGTCACAAGCGCGAGCAGCAGGAATAAGGGGAGGAGGAGTACTGCCGCTGTGGGAACAATACCGAATACCACCATCATCAGCAGTAGGACAATAAACGCGATCCCGAAATCGGCTAGACCGCCCAATGTGCTTGCCAACGGGATGACGAGGCGTGGGAAGTAGACCTTACTTAGGAGGTTGGCATTACCAACTAGGCTGTTCGATGATTGAGTCAGAGCATTAGCGAAGAATGTCCACGGGAGGAGAGCGGCAAAGCTAAATACAGGATAGGGTACGCCGTCGGAGGAAATCTGCGCCAAACTGCCGAAAAAGATACTGAAGATGACCATCGAGAAAAACGGTTGAATAATTGCCCACGCAGCGCCAAGCACGGTTTGCTTGTAGCGCACCGAAATAT
>Ga0163154_10003574_pt1 | contig 21402 bp, 17 predicted proteins | sample OliLakLV19MP9P1_FD_148649 | JGI IMG/M metagenome (GOLD analysis project Ga0163154, IMG submission 148649) | Freshwater microbial mat bacterial communities from Lake Vanda, McMurdo Dry Valleys, Antarctica - Oligotrophic Lake LV.19.MP9.P1 | ecosystem: Environmental > Aquatic > Freshwater > Lake >...
TCTTTCTTACCCGTCGTCACCAATGAGGCGTGACCTTGCGAGTCAGTGTCGATGAGCAGCACCCGGCAGTTGGATGCATTGGCGCGCCGCAGTACGTTGACCATGCCGAGCGCGATATTGGTGGCGGACGTGGACTTGCCCACGCCCCCTTTGTGGTTGGTGAATACGAAAGAACGAGTCATTGCCAATTTCCTCTCAAACCCAACGAACCGTCAAATTCGCTGTGGCTGGCAGGGACTCGTCGGATTTCGAGTAAACTATCCGAGGAAGTCCCGCTGGCACGGGCAGCGAGCTTCAAGGTGACTGGGGGAGGGGGCTAATCCTCTCCCTTTCACCGCTAAAGCCAAGTCAGTCTATGGTTGAGAGGCGCACGAGATGTGCGTGATAGGGGAACTGAATGCGTTGGATAAATGTGGAGCGATTTAGACTAGAGGATTGTTCGGATAAGTTCCTTTTCTCCCCGCACGACAGGAAGCTATCCGAACATTGGGTTTCTCGAAAACCGGCAGCCATTACGCTGCCGGTTTTCGTTTTCTTGCTGCTGGAAGTCCCTCTTACCTTACCGCCACGTACCTGATGAGAAATGTCATTGAGATACGCAAACGGCGCGCGCAGGTCTAGCTTTACCTTTCCTGCCGGGTTGACAACAACCCGCTCGACCATCTGGTGTAACAGTTCTTTCTGATCGCTGCGTTCAAGGCGATTATGCACCTCAATCATTGCTTTCAACAACGCCTCTCTCAATCACTCCCTTACATTTGACGTGTCATAATTTTCTTGCTATACTTTTAGATATAAAATTTCGCTGTAGAAAACACACCGTTCCTGACGGCGCAAGTTCCTGCCTACACTGCTGTTGACATCGCAAATGCCATTGCTGTGGGATGGACGCCCAATACAGCAAAGTAAAACTTCCTAATCGATGAGACCGCCCGTGAACTACACGGATATCGCCGTAGGATGGGATTGTCAGTACTCACCCACATTTCAACCCCTGCTTCCGTCCAACTGATGTTCAACAAATCGAGGTGTATATGGTCGGTCTACTCAATGTCCCAAGAAAAGTTTTCATGTTTGGCATCCTTCTTGCCTTTGCCACCCTGTACAGCATAATTGTCGTGATGCCGAACCACGTAAATGCACAAACAGCCCAACACTAGGAACGGCTGCAAGCTTTGCAGTCCTCGGCGGCTCTACGGTAACAAATACGGGACCCACCGTTATCAATGGCAATGTAGGTGTTGCACCCGGAAGTGCAATCGTAGGCTTCCCTCCGGGCATCGTTACGCCGCCGGGAACTCTATATCCGGGTGACGCTACGGCACTTCAAGCGCAGACAGATACGACTGCCGCTTACAATTCGTTGGCAGGTCAGCCGTGTGACGTGAACCTGACCGATCAAGACTTGGGTGGAATGACTCTGACGACAGGGGTTTATTGTTTCAATACGTCAGCTCAGTTAACCGGAACCCTCACGCTCGATGCCGAGGGAAGCAACGACGCAGTCTTCATCTTCCAAATTGGCAGCACGCTCACAACTGCAACCAACTCCTCTGTGAATGTCGTCAACGGCGGTAATATCTGCAACGTATGGTGGCAGGTTGCCAGTTCGGCGACGTTGGGCACAACGACTTCGTTCGGGGGCAATATTCTGGCGCAAGCAAGTATCACCCTGGTGACGGGCGCAACTCTCTCCGGTCGGGCGCTCGCACAAACCGGTGCTGTAACTATGGATAGCAACGTCATAGGCTTAACGAACTGCAACGTGCAGTTGCCAATAAACACACCTAGTCCCACCAACACGCTGGAGGCATCTGCCACCGCCACCAATACACCGGGCGTAGGTGCTACTGCCACCAATACACCGGGCGTAGGTGCCACTGCCACCTATACACCGGGCGTAGGTGCTACTGCCACCAATACACCGGGCGTAGGTGCCACTGCCACCTATACACCGGGCGTAGGTGCCACCGCCACCTATACACCGGGCGTAGGTGCCACTGCCACCAATATACCGGGCGTAGGTGCCACTGCCACCAATATACCGGGCGTAGGTGCTACTACGATCCCTGGCGCTACCATCATGCCAAACTCTGTCGGAGCAGCAGCAGCAGGCATAAGTGGTCTGCCAAACACAGGTGGAGGACCTCCGCAGGCGACTTACTGGTTGGGTCGATGACACCGGCTCCGCATTCCAGCGCGACGACTATCACTCTCTTAGCGCTGGCTTGCGGGGTTGTGATGCTGACTGTGATGGGCTGCAACCTGACGTATGATTCAGAGCAGCCCAACTCGACAGCTTTGCTCGTATCTAATACTGAGCTTGTTATCAGGGCGACACCCACCATCGAAAACGCAGCATCAGAAACAGCCGTTTCAGAGCCCGTATCCACGCCACCCGCCGTTCACCCGACAGAACTAATCACCAGTCAAGCGGTCGATACGGTTGAAGAGCCGATCGAGCCGCTGGTTGAGCCTGACTCCTCTGACGTAACGGCGATGTCGGCGTGGGCACCTGTTGAAGAGCCGATCGAGCCGCTGGTTGATCCTGACTTATCCCTGCTGGGTGGCGCTGTTCAGGTGCCACTAGAGATCAGCATTCCTGCACTCCAACTTAGGGCTCCTGTGCTGGGTGTTGGGCTGACATTGACGAACGTCATGGCTGCGCCCATCGGAATACGTGAGAACGATCCGATATGGTGGTCGGTATTCTGGTATCGCGGGGGTGGTATTCCTGGTGAAGTTGGCACGGCAACGTTTGCAGGGCATTTCGACGACGATCTCGGACGTCCCGCCATTTTCGCCTTTCTTGCCGAGCTCGAAGTTGGCGACCTGATTGTTGTCAAAGATAGGCGAAATGGGGCGGAGATTCCCTTTATCGTCACCGAAACCAATACTTATACCGAACAGGAAAGCACTGATCCAGCCACTCTTGCGCGAATCTTTGGCTCTGGCGCCGTCACCGGCTTGGAATCGCAATCCACGCCGGATGTTGTATCGCGCCTGACGTTGATCACCTGCGACGGAGCTTGGGTGAATGGGGCGTTCGATCAACATCTTGTCGTCTTCGCAACACGTGCGAGTTACCCGGCAGGTTGACCTAAGTGGATGAGATACGGACTGCGCGGCTGGTGAACGTCCCGTTCCCCGCGCGGTAGTGCTGTGCGTGCAGGCTGACCGTCGCTATGCCACTCGTGCTGACCGCTCGGAGCGCGATCTTCGAATACATCGAGCGCTGGTACAACCGCCATCGTCGCCATTCGTCACTGGGCTATCTCAGTCCTGCCACCTTCGAGCAGCGCTTTGCCCGTGACAAAATTGTTGTCCACTAAAGCCGCGTCAGTCCACATCACAGCGCGTCCGCTACTCCAGATGGCGCACTACCATCGCGTCATGCACGCGGTTGACCACGCTCAACACCGCGTCCGGGCAATATTCCCCGACCACGCCGCCCGCCTCGATGAAGGCATTCTTTTGAATTTGCCCCCAATTGCCGGTACTGCGCATTTTCGGGTCCTGAATGAACTGTTCGACGGTCTGTGCGACGTGTCCGCTGGGCGGCTCCAGCATCCGGGTGAAGCTGGAATACACCTCGTCGATGTCGCGCGGCAGCACTTCATCGACCTCATCGAGCGCCTTGTGCATATAGCGGCGCTTCATCTCGTAGAACTCCGCCAGCGTCATCTCACGCCCGCTGTTCAGCCTGATCACCAGATCGCTGCCAACCCGATCCGAACGATCCTGCTCGGCGCGGAAGGTGTCAAGGCTCATCGGACCAAACAAGTCCCACATCACCGGATCACCGTGCATCGCTTCCAGATCGCAGCCGTGCTTGCGGAAATACAGCTCGATCACGACATGGCTGAATTCAAAATCGGTCAACACCGCCGCCATGCGCGATGGGCTGATGTTGGTCGGCATCCCGGTCGATTCGATCGTGCAGACCCGTTTCGAGGTGCCCAGGTCGGGGCGCAGTCGTCCGATCGGGTTGTGCATCAGCGATATTTTTTCGCCCAGGTCATCGTTGTACATGTTGGCGCGCCCGGTCGAATTCGCACGTTCCAGCCGCAGCAGATCGCCGTATTTTTCCATGCCGCCCTCCATCAGGTGCGGACTGAGCGGCAGATCGAGGTAGCGTCCGGTCACGGTGGCGCCGCGCACATACTCCCGCGTACACAGCAGCTCCGGGTCGCAGGTGCCGTTGACGAACGGACACCCTTTCAGGAAGGCGGCGTTGGCGATCGCGGACGCGCTTTTCAGGACGGTGTGGAACGTCAGCAATCCGAGCGCCTCGCTGCGTCCGGCAATATCGATGTGGATATGGCAGCCCTGATTGCGGAACATATTGACATAATGCGAGTTGGCAGGATCGACATGATAACGTGCCTGAGCATCCGCGAGCCGGGTCGCGTACTCTGGAAACATACCGTTGACCTGGAGCATCAGATCGACGGCGGTATCGACCTTCGGATGATCGGTCATTTTGAAATCGGAGGCGGTCGGGTACGACGAAAAAATCAGCGTGCGCAGCCCGGTCTCGCGGCTCGATGCCATCAGCGCGCCGATCATGCCATTGAGCGCGTTGCGCGTCTTGTGATAGCCAACGCTCGGCGCGACATGCGCCTCGACCTGATAGGCGCACGCCTCGCGGTCGAGATTGGGATAGATGCCGATGCGCAGCGCATTCTGATAGTAGGCGGTCATGAAGCCGCGCACCGCCTCCTCGGACGGCGATCGTCCGTCGGCGTGGACGAGACCCAGCTCCAGCTCCGCGCCCAGTACGCGCAGCCGCGTGGTCGAGTCGTCGGTCTGAGAGACATTCTCGTGATTGACGCTCGGATTGAGATTGTACGGCACCAGGCTGGACAGAAAATCGTGGTCCGCCCGGTAGCGCTTGCTGACGGCGCTCGCCAGCACGATCGCATGACCGTTGATCGGCGTGACCAGCACATTACCGCCCGACAGATCGTCGCCTTCATAGAGCGGCACGACGGGCGCACCAACCGCCTCGGACAATGCAGCCAGCGGCAGACGATCGCCGCCGGACGAATCGGCGCGCAGGGCGTCGAGCGCGCGGTTGAAATGGCGCCGCTTGCGCTCTATTTCGTCCCAGGGCACGTCCTGGCTGTAGCGGGTGAGTTCGGCATTCGACGGCAGCTTCATCGCTGCGCCCCCTGTGATTTTAAGGTACGAAACATTTCATCCATCAATCATGGCTCATTCTTACGGATCATGCCAAAACACACAAGCACAAAAGTTTGGGTAGTTCGGTGAGATTATCTCCGCAGGGGAACCGGGTATAGGGGAGTGAGGAGCAGGTCACGGATGGAACACGCCGCTCGGCGCGCGCGCCGGGCGGTCACGCTGCGCCTGCGGACGAAAGTACGGCTGAGTGAGCGGTTCAAGCGGCGGTGCCGCGCGATGTAAAGGGTACAGCATCCTGTCGGGTGCTGTACCCTTTTTCTGTCAATACGCCAGCACGCCCTCGCCCAGCGGCGTCACGCCGGGGGTCAGGGTGGTGTGGGCGGGATCAGCGACCACAAACCAGTTGGCGTCGGCGGCGGACTCCAGAAACCAGGTCGTCTCCAGCAGCGAAGCGCGCTCGGTCAGCTGTCTTTGCTCGCTTCGCCGGGCGCGCGCGGACGCATCCGGTTGTCGCCCGCAAAGCTGAGTGTGGTCTGTCCGGCGTCGAAAGTGTGAGGCAGGCGCGCGTCAGTCAAAAATGTACTCACGCCCAGCGCGGCATTGCCAGCGACATCGAGCAGCGTGGACTGCATGAGCGGCGGAGCGATGCGCACCTCGCCCAGGAGGTCGAGCAAAATCTGGTCGGTACGGCGGTTCTGCTGCACCGGGATCGCGGTCTCGACATCCTCGAAGAAGAGCAGCGCGCCTGCCGCCTGGATGTCAGTCGTGCGCTCACCGCTGCGATTACTGGTCGGCTGGATACTCTCGACCCAGCCTGACCAGTGCGTCCGCGTGGTGCCGTCATCCGAGCGAACGACTGCCGGGCGGTAGGGGCGCAGGAAATCGCGCAGTGAACCAGGCTGCGGTACAGTTTCCCCCAACCCTTCGAACTGCGGCATGAATTCTGGCGAAAACAGACGACTGGAATTGTTTAGCCGCAGCTGCAGAATCGAGTCGTCGGCGTCGTCCTGACAGGGCGTGTGCATCCCCAGGAACCACTCTGCTTCCTCCACATAAGGCGTGATGTTGTCGTACACGTCGGCGGGGTCTCCGGCGTTACAGCCCGGCGGGATCGCGCTGCCTGGCACGAGCATGATCCCGGCAGCCTGAAAGGTGACATTCGCCGCGTGGGTGTTCTTGACGCACTCGATCATAATATATGGGCTGGCACCGACGATCGTCCCGCTCGCCGTCACCTTCTGCCAGCTCTCCGTCAGCGTAACCGGACTGGACGAAAAGAGGAGCGTCCCGGTCTCGTCTTTGGCGCGCACGATGAACGGCACGCCGCTGAAGCCCGTCACCCCGCGCACCCACATCACGACGGTGTAGGGACCGGAACCGAACTGATTGAACACTATGATGTCATTTACGGACAGGGTCCCGTCCTGCTGACCGAGGACAAGTCCGTTATTGACGCCCGTCCCGGTCTCGACCTGAAAAGCGCGAAAGCCGTAAGGGGTATTCAGGTTGATCAGGCTGGCGCTGGTCACCACCCCCGTCTTGCGAAAGTCGAGGCTGGTGTAGCCCATAGGATAGGGCAGCAGGTTGATCCGGTCGGTCGGTCGGGCGTCCCAGCACATGAAGCCCTTGCGCCGCCAGTCGATGGCGATCGAAAATTGAGTAGGCATAAATTTATTTCTCCAGTAAATTTATTTGCTAAAGTTTTTCTATCAGGCTAGCGCGGTCCCTTGTGTGCAACTGGACTTCTGTCTTCGGGTGGACGGTAGAGGGATCCGAAACGCGCCAGGCGATCGACCTGCTCTTTGAGTGCGTTGACCTGCTGCGTCAGCGCGTTGACCTGGGCTTCATGCTTCACGGCGATCTGTTGGGTCTGCACGAACAGGGCGGATACCCATACGACCGCCGCCTGAAAAATCGCGGCATTCTGGTTGAGCTCGGTGATGAAGCTGGTGACGGTGGCGACCCCTTCCGGTTGCCCGCGCCCTGCTGCCTGCTGCTGGGGTGAATATTCTCTGTGCGGTGCTTCTGGCATAGTTAGTGCTCCTTAAAATTTTATATTTTCACGCTACATTTATTCGAGTAACTTGGGGCTACTGACGTTCTCAAAAAATCGCTGGTATTCTACATCATCATAGAGACGTGCAATGGTGTTGCATATTGTAATGAGTCCATCTCGCAATCGCTTCCAGGTTTCATCATCCATCTGATGTCCGCCCCACTCAAGCTGGTGTACACCAAAATTTGTATCCAATCGCAACTTAATTGAAAACACCATCTCATCAATTAAGCCTTCATCGTGTCTTTTGGCATAAGTGAGATTCATGTGTTGAAGCGCGTCAAACACTGGATCGTGAGGTATCATAACTGCGAGAGTCGGATTTTGCCCAAGAAAGCGAAGTTCAGGCTTAGATGTTTCCGTTCTTTCATCTATAGGCAGTGGGAAGTAACTTCCAACAAGACAAACACCCGCTATTGTATATGCTGCTTGTCCGCCCATCCAATGTCTTACCCGTAAAGTGACCATATTGCCAGCGAAAAGCCCGTTAATCCTGGCTTTCCACGCAAAATCGATCAGACGATTTGGAACAGGTCCTAATTTAGCATGAGAAAACTCACCCAATGCACTATTAATTATTGTATCGACATGCTTTTCAAAGCCTTCACTGGCTTCTCTAAGATTGGCGTATGTGACCATTCACGATCTCCTGATATCAATTAAAATACCGGCATCAGATGTTAACAGATCACTCAATTCAAGCATTAATTGGTCGAACTCTTTAACAGAATCCGCGACAGAAATCCCGGGTCTCATAATTCGGTAGTTCGGTGAGATTATCTTCACAGGGAGAGGGGCGAGCGGGTAGAATGTCACTCTAATTCAAAGAAAAACACTCCCCCCAACCCGACCCTCACTGGACACTTTAGTGCGTGTGAACGCAGCGTGCAAGGATGATGCACAGCCAGGACTGAACAACCTGACGGTGCGCAAGCTGTATGGGCACGACCAAATTCGGGTTCTGCGCTGCCACACCTGCCAACAGGAATTCAGCGAGCGCAAAGGCAGCACGCTGTGGAACCCAAAAGTGGAAAAGAATGTCGTTTGCGTCTATGATTGGCGCGTCTATCGTCGTAGGAGGGCGCGCACGCATGACCCCGATCTGGTCTCTGCCGCAAGTGGATATTCGCAAGCTGACCGATCTGCAAGAGTCGCGTCCGGTGGCGCTCCTCACCGGAAACCGCTCATGGGCGGCGGTCAGTCCCCTGCTCGATCTGCCCGTCGTGGTACAGGCGGAGCCAGAGCGCGTCGCGCCGAGCTATCTGGATGACCTCGCTGCCGATCTGCCGTCCGATGTCGGCGTAATCTACGGCGTCGGCGGGGGCATGGTCGCAGACTGTGCCAAGTACATCGCCTTTCGACGCGGATTACCCGCCGTGATCATCCCGACCGCGCTCAGTGTCGATGGCTTCTTCACCCCGATCGTCGCCGCGCGCATGGACGACAGCGTGCATTACATCGAGACGGGCGCCGCCGAAAAAGTCGTGATCGATTGGGATATCATCCGCGCCGCGCCGACCTTCATTCGCGGCGCCGCGATCGTCGAGCTGCTGACGATCGTCACAGGCATCCTTGATTGGCGTTATGCCGCCGACCGCAGGAAGAACACCCCTGAGACCCGTTTCATCCCCTGGGCAGCCGGGCTGATGGCGGGCATCGCACAGCAGGCGTTCAAAATCGCCAAAGGCGTCGGACAGGGCGATGTCGAGGCACTGCGCAACCTGCTCGATCTGTTGTGCATCGAGGTGCAGCTCACCAACCAGATGGGGCACACCCGTCCGCAGGAGGGCAGCGAGCAGTATTTCGCCTACGCTGTCGAGCCGCGCGCGGGCAGAGGGCGTCCGCTGCCCTACGCCGATCTGGTGGGTCCGGGTATCCTGATCGCCTCGGTGCTGCACAACCAGGATGTCACACCGATCCGCGAGACGCTGAACAACGCCGGGATTCGTCTGGGTCAGATCAGCACCGATGACATCGCCGATACGCTCAAGACGCTGCCTCAGTACGTGCGCAAGCACGATATGCCCTACAGCATCATCAACGATTTCGACCCGACAGCCGAGCGCATCGACGATGTGATCCGCAAGAGCGGCTTGAACGGGTAAAGATGTGGGTATTGGCGTGCCAGACTCTGGTACGCCAATACCCTACAATGTGCGCTGACGATCGCCCGATGGGCGGTTATGTCCACTGTAACGGGAGAGAACCCCTTTATGATTCGTTTTGGAACCGATGGCTGGCGCGCCGTCATCGCGGACACCTTCACCTTTGCCAACCTGCGCGTGGTCTCGCAAGCCGTCGCTGATTACGTCAACAAGACGCACACGGGGTCGCAGCCGCCACAGATGGTGGTCGGCTACGATACCCGTTTCCTGTCCGACCGTTTTGCGATGGAGACGGCGCGCGTGCTGGCGGGCAACAATATCGTCACCTGGCTCACCCGCACCGACACGCCGACTCCAGCGGTGTCGTACAACGTCAAGCATCTCGGCGCGGCGGCGGGCGTGATCATCACCGCCAGCCACAACCCGCCGCGTTACAACGGCTTCAAGCTCAAAGCAGCCTATGGCGGCAGCGCCACCGCCGAACAATGTCAGCTCGTCGAAGAAGAGATGAGCGAGATGGAACGCCAGTCGCGCGGACCGAACATCATGGATTATCAGCATGCGCTCGACGCCGGGCTGATCCGCCGCTTTGACCCATCGTGGTCATACTATCAGCACCTCGCCACGATCATCGACCTCGATAAAGTCTCCAACGGTGAGCTGAAGATCGTCGCGGACTCGATGTGGGGCGCCGGGCGCAACGCCTTTTCCAGCATCCTGGCGCGCACACGCAGCCGTGTCACCGAAATACGCGGTGATCTCAATCCGGGCTTCGGCGGTATTCATCCCGAACCGATCATGAAGCATCTGAGCGAGCTGGTCGGCGCGGTGCAGCGCGAACAAGCCGATGTCGGACTCGCTACCGACGGCGACGCAGATCGCATCGGCGCGATCGACTCGCGCGGCAGCTTCATCGACCCGCATACGGTGCTGGCGCTGACCTTGCGCTACCTGATCGAGGTCAAGGGGCAGCGCGGCGATGTCGTCAAGACCATCTCGACGACCATGATGCTCGACGCGATCGCCCGCAAGCACAACCTCAACCTGCACGTCACACCGGTAGGGTTCAGCCACATTGCCGAGCTGATGATGCAGAGGGACGTGCTGATCGGCGGCGAGGAGAGCGGCGGCATCAGTCTCCGTGGACACATTCCCGAAGGCGATGGCATCCTGATGGGTCTGATGATCCTGGAGATTATGGCGCATTATGGCGTGCCGCTGCATGAGATCGTCGCAGACCTGCAGACTGCCTACGGACCCGCGCATTATGCCCGCATCGACGTGCATCTCGAACACCAGCGCCCCAAAAAGCAGATGATCGCCCTGCTGGAAGAACAGGTTCCGGCGGCGCTGGCGGGCGAGTCGGTCGCGCACGTCGATAAGCTCGATGGGATCAAGTTCATCCTGGCGGACGAGAGCTGGCTGCTGATCCGTCCGAGCGGGACGGAACCGGTTTTGCGCATCTATGCCGAGGCGCGTTCGCCGGAGATGGTCAAGGCGCTGCTGGAAGCAGGTACGGCGCTGGGACGGCGGGTGACGGAGTAAGGGAGTGCTTGACGGCGATCCGCAGGGGTTTGGCACACCCAACCCCTGCGATCGCGTGCAGGGACGCATAATAATGCGTCCGTGTGTACCTCACCGCCCCCGCACCAGCCGATTCAGCAGGTCGAACCAGAACGGCGCCCCCTGTGCCACCGCGATCACCGTCAGAATACAGCCGATCAGCTTGCGTAGGAACAACCCACCCCATTCCGGGCTGTTGCCGGGCACATGCGCCCACAGGTTGAGTGCGCTGGTACAGCCCGCTGGGAGCGCCAGATCGCCAGCGCCCGCATCGCCTGCATTGCCTTCAATGAAACAGCCCCCTTCGACAGGCAGAAACGCCCATCCCAGCGGCACATCGAGCGACAGCAGCGCGTCCAGCGTGGTCTGGAAGGTCTCAACCGACGAGAGATCGGGTCCGGCGCTGGACGCCTGTGCCGTCGCGTCCACTGTCACATCGGGCGCCGTGTCGGGCAGCGTCAGCGCGCCGTCGGCGATCGCCTGTTCCGCCGCTGCTGTCACCGCTGCCCGTCGGGTCGGTTCTTCCCAGAGCGTGCGCCCGATGTGCAGCGTATCGACGTTCAGCACCGCCACCATGACGATGCCGACGACGATCGAATAGACGGTCATGCGTTTTTTGAACAGTTCCGACAACTGATCCATGCGCGCGTCGAACCAGCTTTCGATCTGGCGTTGTGCCGTGTTGAGGTTGTTCGCCGTACCGACGATCACCTTCATCGCCCGCCGAAATGTCTCGTCGTTGACCTTGCGCACACCGTCCAGCAGCGGCAGCAGCTCGGTTTGTCCTGGATAGTCGTCGATGCTCTCCAGACGTGCCTCGATCGGCGCCAGCGCGGTCAGAAAATTTGGTTGCAGATCGAGTGGCAGCCCGGCGATCGCCGCGCGCAGCTCGTCCAAGCCGAGTCCGGTGCTTTGCACGCCGAAGACCAGATCGAGGATGCGTTCCCGCTGCCTCCCGGCGGGCAGGGCGTCGGTGGTGATCAGCAGTGTGCCGTACAGGGTCAGCTCAGATTTTTCGGTCAGCAGACTGATCAGCACGTCCGCGAACATCTTCGGTGTAATCCACGACAACTGTGTCAGGTCGGCGGCGTTCATCGTGACGGCGGCTTGCTGTGCTTGCGCGGCACTGGCGAGGCTGCCAGGCATCAGCATCGGGGCGCGCACCAGTTTGACCAGCGGATGCGAGATGAAGGCAGCTTGCAGCTCGGGGTCGGTCAGCAGCGAATTGACGCCCAGCTTGAGATAGCGCGTGCGCGTCTTGAGCAGATTGACCACGATCGAGTTGACGGTCGTCACCAGGATACTGAGCAGGCTGAAGATGAAGATCAGCCCAATCGCCACTTGCAGAATCGCCAACATGCTCACCCCTCACTGTCCCATCGACGCACACGGTTACAGATACGGTCAGTGTACCGCCAATGACCATGCCGCGCGAAAAACAGCCGCGTGGCGGCAGCGATCTTATAGGGAACAGGAACAAACCTGAACTTGTACCGGGCAGGGAGAATGCAGCGATTTTCCTGTGGACGGCGCTGGGTCTGGCACGCCAGACCCCTACGGTGTCGCGTTGGAAGTACAATGAGCGTGCGATATGTGCTTTCATGCGACGTAATCCTTGACCAACGGTTCACTTTGTGGCACTGTTTTAATGATATTTTTTATCGCACACGATCCAGGGGACGCAGTGGCTACAATTAAAGAAGTCGCACACGAGGCGGGTGTCTCGGTCGCCACCGTGTCACGGGTTGTCAATAAAAATGGCTATGTCAGTGAAGAGCGGCGCGTCCGCGTCGTCGAGGCGATGCGGCATCTCGACTACAAGCCGAGCGCAGTCGCACGCAGCCTGCGCCGCCAGGAATCGCTGACGATCGGCGTATTGGTGCCGGGCATTCATCAGCCCTTCTTCGCTGCACTGGCGTTCGTGATACAAAAAACGCTCTTTGCCAGTGATTACCGCGTGCTGATGTGCAGCTCTGAAGAAGACGCCAGCAAAGAAGCCGCCTACGTCGATATGCTGCTGCATCAGCGGGTGGACGGCGTGATCGTCGCGCCGACCGGACATGGCAGCGAGACCATCCATCCGCTGTTGTCGCGGATGCCCGTCATATTGGTTGACCGCGACCTGCCCGATCTGGCGCTGACGCGCGTGCTGGCGGACAACTTTCGGGGTGGATACGATGCCATGACTCACCTGATAGCGCTCGGACATACACGGATCGCTGTCATCGGCGGTCCGCCCTACAGCCGCGCAATGGAGCAGCGCACCGATGGGGCGCGACGCGCGTGCGCCGACGCTGGCGTCGTGCTGGATTCGTCGATGGTACTGATGAGCGAACTCAGCGAATTCAAAATGGGCTTTGAGCTGGCGCTCGACCTGCTGCGCCGTCATCCACGCCCGACCGCCATTTTCGCGCTGACCGATGTGGTCGCCGTCGGTGTCATGCACGCCTCCGCTGAGCTCAAACTGAGCTTGCCGCACGATCTGTCGGTGATCGGTTTCGACGATATACCGCTGGCGTCGTACATTATTCCAGCACTGACCACCATCGCCCAGCCGATCGAGCGCATGGCGGAGACGGCGGCGCGACTGCTGCTGGAACGGCTCAAAAATGGTGTGAACGAGTCGTTCGAGACGGTAACACTCGATATGAAGCTGATGCAGCGCGCATCGACCGCCGCGCCGCGCGGCTCGTAGTCCACAGGAAAGTTTTACCGACGGACGCCCTATTTAGCGTTCCTGCGAAATGCGCCGCAATGGGCGTCGTAGGGACGCATCATAATGCGTCCGAACAGTTCGCTGCCTGCCTGAGGGACTGCCGGTGAATGTTTTTTGGTGGTCGATGGAAAAACCGTTATAGTTGTCAATTAAACGAACAAGGATTTACGATGCCCCTGCTGCTCGGTATCGACATCGGCACATCCAGCATCAAAGCGATCCTGTTTCAAAGCGAGACGGCGGCGATCGTCGCCAGCGCCGGACATGAGTATCCGACTCATCGTCCAGCGGCAGACCGCGCCGAGCAAGACCCCGCCGATTGGTGGACGGGCGTCGTCGAAGTGGTGTCTAAGGTGACTGCGGACGCGCGCACAGATGAGATCGCCGGGATCGGCTTGTGCGGGCACATGCACGGCGTCGCCTTCCTCGACCGAGTGGGACGTGCAGTGCGTCCCGCGATCATATGGGCAGATCAACGCAGCGGCACTGAATGTCACGATCTGATCGATCAAATCGGCGCGGAACGCTTCGCCTCGATCGCCGGGACACTGCCCGCCGCCGGATTTGCCGCGCCGTCGCTGCTGTGGCTCAATCGACACGAACCCCGCACGCTCGAACGCACCGCGACGCTGCTGCCTCCTAAAGATAGCGTGCGCTTTATGATGACCGGGGAGATCGCCACCGACGCCAGCGACGCCGCCGCAACCGCGCTGTTCGACGTGAGCGTCAAGTCGTGGTCGCCGGAGATCGTGAACGCGGTCGGCGTCGCCCGTTCGATGCTGCCGCCGATCCGTGACTCGGCATCGATCTGCGGATCGCTCACGCGCGCAGCCGCCGAACAGCTCGGTTTGCCGATCGGGATTCCGGTGGTGACGGGGTGCGCCGACCAGCCCGCGCAGGCGTTCGCCAACGGCTTGATTGCGACCGGTAAAGCCTCGGTCACCGTCGGCAGCGGCGGACAGATATTCGTCCCGGTCATGCCGGTCCAGGAAGGCGCCCGCTTCCATTTGCCCACCGATCCGCGCGTGCATGTGTTCAACCACGCGCTGCCCGGCATGTGGTACGTGCTGGGCGCGACCCTGAGCGCGGGCTTGTCGATGCGCTGGCTGCGCGACCTGATGGGCATGACGGCGGACGCTGATGCTTACGCGCGCTTCAGCGACGAGGCGAGCGCCATCCCACCAGGCGCGGGCGGGCTGCTGTTCCTGCCCTACCTGACGGGAGAGCGCACGCCCCACTTCGATCCAGGCGCGCGCGGCGCCTTCATCGGCTTGAGCGCGTCGCACACGCGCGGTCATCTGGCGCGCGCGATCATGGAAGGGGTGGCGTTTTCGCTGCGTGAAGCGCTGACGATCGGCATGAATATCGGCGGATCGGTGTCCAGCGTGATCGCGGCGGGCGGCGCGATGGACAGCCCGACCTGGCGCCAAATCGTGGCGGATGTGCTGGGACTGCCGCTGCGTCAGACCGGACTCAGCGAGACGACCGCGATCGGCGCCGCGCTGCTGGCGGGCGTCGGGGTGGGCGTGTATGACACCTATACCGAGGCGTGTACGCGCACCAGCCGTGCTGTCCGCATCACCGAGCCGAACGACGCAGCGCACGCCCGCTACAACGCCATCTACCCGGTTTACCTGGGCTTATATGGCAGGCTGCGTGAAGACATGCACGCGCTGGGAGGGTTGTGACACTCCCCACGCCAAAAGGCGAGGGCTTCTGACGGACGCATGAGCCTGACTGCGCTCTACGTTGTCCGGCACAGATGTGTCCCACTGGGCAGGGCTAAGCATTTGTCCAACTCTGGGAGTAATCTTCAACAGTACTATGGCTCATCTACCCATTCTGCCGCCAATAGTTCCGCCTGCTCCAACACCAGATCGGTTGCGGCATCCTGCAAGTCGGGCGGATAACCAAACTGGCGCAGAATGCGCTTGACCAACACACGTATCTTTGCCCGTGCGCCCTGCTTGACCGACCAATCAATGGTCACGTTGGCGCGCACCACTTTGAGCAGTTCAAGCGCGATCACGGCGAGCTGCTTGTCGCCAAGCACTGCGCGCGCGCTTTCGTTCTCCGCCAGCGCGTCATAGAACGCCATCTCATCTTCTGACAAGCCGAGCTCTGCCCCGCGCGCTGTGGCATCGCGTACCTCTTTGGCGATGTCGATCAGTTCGGAGATGACCTGCGCCGCGTCGATGGTGCGGTTCTGATAACGCCGGATCGTCTTGTCGAGCATGTCCGCGAACGAACGCGCCTGCACGACATTACGCCGCCCGCGCGTCTTGATCTCGTCGTCCAGCAGCTTACGCAGCAGCTCCAGCGCCAGATTGCGCTGCGGCAGATGACGCACATCTTCCAAAAATTCGTCAGACAGGATCGAGATATCGGGTCGTTTCAATCCGGCGGCATCGAAGATGTTGATAACCTCTTGCGACGCGACCGCCTGCGAAACCAACTGCTTGATCGCGCCGTCGATGTCTTCCTTGGCGCGCCCTTCGATGGGGGTACTCTTGGCAAAGGTAGCGCGGAGTGCCTGGAAAAAAGCGACCTCATCACGGATGGACAGTGCCCGGTCGTCCGGGATCGAGAGTGCGAAGGCTTTCGCCAACCGCGCGACACCCTCCATGAAGCGCTTCTTGCCGTCATGCTGAACGAGGATATGCTCCATCGCATTAGGGATGATCGACAGGCGTTCGGAGGGTGTCCCGATAAAAAAGCGACTGTAGTCGAACTGGTGGAATAAAGCGCGCACCACATGAACCTCATTTTGCATCAGGGCGATGGCTTCTTCCTGAGGCAGCGCCGGGCGTCCGTTGCCGCTGGCGGTGTAGACGCTGATCGCCTGCTGCAAATCGGCGGCGATACCGAGATAGTCCACCACCAGACCACCCGGTTTGTCGCGGAAGACGCGGTTGACGCGGGCAATTGCCTGCATCAGCCCATGACTGCGCATCGGCTTGTCGATATACATCGTGTGCAGCGGCGGCGCGTCAAAACCCGTCAGCCACATATCGCGGACGATGACCAGTTTGAAAGCATCATCGGGTTTCTTGAACCGTTCCGCGAGCGCTTTACGCTGTGCTTTGGTGCGGATGTGCGGCTTGTAGTTGAGTGGATCGCCGGCGTTCCCGGTCATAATCACCTTGAGGAACCCGGCATCGTCAGTGTCGCTGTGCCACTCAGGGCGCAGGCGGATCATCTGACTGTAAAGATCAGCGGCGATGCGGCGGCTCATGCAGACGATCATGCCCTTGCCGTCCAGGACACTAAGCCGCGCTTCAAAATGGGTGATGATGTCCTGCGCCACCTGCGCGAGACGATCTTCTGCGCCGACCATCGCCTCAAGCTGCGCCCACTTGGTCTTGAGCCGTTCCTTGACGGTATCTTCTTCGCCTTCGGTGATCTCCTCGAACGTGGAATCAATCACAGGGCGCTGATCGTCGCGCAGCTTGATCCGCGCCAGGCGCGCTTCATAGTAAATCGGCACCGTCGCGCCGTCATCGACTGCCCGCTGAATGTCGTAGATGTCGATGTAATCGCCAAAGATCATCCGTGTATTGGCATCGGTCGTCTCGACGGGCGTTCCCGTGAAACCGATGAACGAGGCGTTCGGCAGCGCATCGCGGACGTACTTGGCGAAACCGTAGCTGATCTCCCCGGTTTTCGAGGTGCGCGCCTCAAGTCCATACTGGCTGCGGTGGGCTTCATCGGCAATGAACACGATATTGCGGCGGTCGGAGAGCAGCGGATACGCGCTCACGCCGTCATCCGGCATGAATTTCTGAATCGTGGTGAAGACCACACCGCCCGATGCCACGCGCAGCAGTTCGCGCAGATGATCGCGCCCTTCCGCCTGCACGGGTTCCTGACGCAGTAGTTCCTGACCCGCCGCGAACGTCCCGAACAGTTGATCGTCCAGGTCGTTACGGTCGGTCAGGATGACCAGCGTCGGATTTTCCATCGCCGGATGCTGGATGATCTTCCCCGCGTAGAACAGCATCGACAGGCTCTTGCCGCTGCCCTGAGTATGCCAGACCACACCGACCTTGCGATCGCCGGCAGCATCCGTCGCCGTGACGGTGCGCTCCACCGCTTTATTGACGGCGTGATACTGGTGATACGCCGCCACTTTCTTGACAGGATTCGCCTCGTCCTGCTCGAAGACGATGAACGAGCGCACGATGTCCAGCAGATAATCGGGCGCGAACACGCCGCGTATGAGTGTCTCAAGCTGGGTGGGGTAGGGATCGAGCGCCTCGCCATCGACCGCGCGCCAGGGCTTGAAATACTCCCAGCCCGCGCCTAACACACCGAGGCGCGCATCGATGCCATCCGAGATCGCCAGCAGACCGTTAAAGCGGAACAGCGACGGGATGTCCTCGCGGTAGGTTTGAAGCTGGTTGTAGGCTTTGCGGGTCGTCGCCTGCTCGTCGGCGGCGTTTTTCAGCTCGATCACCACCAGCGGCAGCCCATTGACGAACAGCACAATATCCGGGCGGCGGTTGCTCTTAGCGCGGGTGATCGGGTTGACATCCTCGACGGTGAATTGATTGACCGCGAGAAACTCGTTTCGCTCTGAATGCTCGAAATCGATCAGCCATGCTTTATCGTGCCGTATCGCCCCGCCGTCGCGGTATGCCACATCCACCCCTTCGGTCAGCAGCTTGTGAAAAGCATGATTGTTGATCAGCGGGTTCTGGCTGTCGGTGCGCGCAACGATTCGCACCACCTCATCGATGACCGTTGCACGTACTCTCACCGGGAGATGCGAATTGATGCGCGCGATGGCTTCACGCAACCGCCCGACGAGCAGCGTCTCGCCATAACTCATGCGTTCGGCGGCGGGTTCACCGGGGGCAATCGTTCCGCCATGAATGGGGGTATAGCCAACGACGGAGAACCAGTCGAGCGCGGCGTATTCGACGGTAGATTCGGTTAAACGGTTGTTCACAAAGTTATCTACCAGTGATTAAAGCAGCGAAAGTTGCGTTGGTAAATCGGGATCGATTAGAGGTGGGTAAAATACGCCGAGGACAACCCAGGTATTATATGGAAAGATCGTCCCCATGAAGAAGCGCGTATCTTTTGTGGGTGCACATAGATCATTCAAGAATTTATTGCGGACGCTGTCGGCAGCTTTTTCTTCGCTCCCTAGACGACCGACTTCATTCAGGAAGAGAACGCCCAATTCCCAATCTTCGCACATAGTCTTGTGCGGTGTGTGGCTGTCCTCACATTCAAATACATAGCTGAACTTGTAAGGAATCTTCGTCAACGGCTTTTGCGGTTCACCAAACAAACGCATCTGCGAAAACAACGCAGACCATTCTGGTTTCCATTCACGGTCGGCTTCTTCGATGACCATATCGAGAATTCGTTTTGGACGTACAACGCCAAGTGACGTTTTATCCGTTTCGTACAGGTTGCGATATTCCTTAACCGTGTGGTGAGGCAGCGCATCAATCAGTTTGCGTCGCTCTGCCCAGTTATCGTCGGTAGCGATCGGACTACCGAGAATTTGAATCGAGTCCAGATCAGGTTGACGGCTTTCCTTGCGTTGATCATTGCCTCTTCCGCGTGGCGATAGATCAACTGAAATCCATTGATATTTGCGGAACTGCTGTTCTCTGGGACGATAGCGGTAATCGATAGGGTAGAGTCGCACCCAATCACCCGATCGTGTGATCCCGGCAGTACAAATGAGTTCCTGATACCCGCGTGATGGATGCGGGTATGTCATAACGGTGATCATTACGTCCGTTTTCTGCTTGGCGGCGTTCATAAAGTGTTTTCAACTCGTCTGCAACGATCAATTCCAGCGCAAATTCCAGCACCCACACTTCATGAGACAAGTTCGCCTTCGAGCCATGAATAGTGAGCCATGTCTCCATAAAAGCTTCACGCGACGAGAATCCTTCAGCGAAGGCATCCGAATCACTAATTGCCGATACCATTTCACGGCGGATGTCGGTTAGAATAATTCGTGCAACTGACTTTTTCCCGCGACCAGGCTGGACTGAATAAGATTTACCGACCTGATAGATAACACGTTTGCCGGGAATCTCAACACGAGATGCGCTGCCAATAGAGTGAAGTTGTTCTTCTTGCTTGATCACGCGGCGAGTTTGGGATTTTTGCCCAACCAGCACTTGATCAATGGTATAGGCAAAAATCATTGTGATTCAACCTGATTTGAATTTGTACATTTGTTCCATGATAACCTGATGTCATCAGATGTCAACAGAAATCTCCCCTACCCGCACCTGCCCGCTGATCAACTTCGGCAGCAGCGCATCGCGCATCTCCGCCAGCGTGCGCGATGCGTCATCGTTTGCTTTCATCTTCACAAAAGTATCATGGGCGTAAATCCCAAACTGAGCCGCAATTTCAATCGATGGCACAGTGACATTATAATGCTCAAATGCTGAAGCATTGACACGTTGCCGACCTGATGTACCTGACATACTCCTTATTGCATATTCACGCAGGGTTTCGCTACGTGCTAGAAAGTAGGGATATTCGATTGGCAAATCGGTCTTGCTTCGGAAAACAATATATTCTGTCGATCCCCACGCTGTTTGTCCCTGTTCTAAGAAGTCAACATACGCCGTTTTTCCATTTTCAAGACACGGTGTAATGCGAGCCAACAACACATCCCCATTGATAAATCGCGCTCCTGAACCAGCCTCTCGATATACCCAATTTATAGGACGTGCTGACTGTGTAGGCATGTTCTCCATTGCGAGATATGGGGCTAACGCACCCTGTGCCAATCGGCGCGTCGGATTTATTTCGATTGCTTCACTCAGCGGCATTACTTCCCACCCACTCGGAATCCAACCCAGCGCCGACTCCTCGAAGCTGTCCGGGAACAGCGCCGCCGTCTCCGCGTCCATGCCTTCCGGTTGCCGACCCTCAGCTTTGGCGCGCACCGGATCGAAGTCCACGAACCACGATTGGAACAGGGCGCGGGCGGTCGCTTCGAGCGCGGCGTTCATGCGGCGGTTGAGGGCGATTTTGTCGTCCAGTGATCCGAGAATGCGGGCGATCTCGTGTTGTTCGGAAATAGAGGGACCAAAGATAAGCAGTTTTTTGGTATCTGGAACGCGCATATGTTCAACAGTTGAACCACCTCCTAGCGCTTTTATCTGCTGTTGACCGTAATCAGACATAAGGGAGTACAGCAAGAATCTTGGATTAGCTTTCGTTGGATCGGCTCGATACATCACCAAACGTTGTCCTAAGAAAACACCCGGTTCGAGAATCATTCCAACTTCTCCAAGTGGTGCTTCTCTAGTCAAGACCACATCGCCAAATTGAGGCACAGCGCGTCTTGTCCAGCGTTGATACACCTCTTCCGTTACATAATTTACATCTGTTAGATCAATGCGACCCTCTTTAATATTAGCAGTGCGTATCATTCGAAATGGGGTAACATAATCAACGATTGGTGCAGTGCGATTGACGCAATCCACAATAAGCGAGCAAAGACTTTCGATGCTCTGGTAAATCCATTCACTCATAGCCCCACCGTCTGCATCTTCTCGCTGATCACCGGTTCCAGTCCTGCGCTCATGAAGCATCCTCATCTTCCAGTGGCAAAGTTGTTAGTAGCGCTTCGACGGCGGCGTGTAAAGCGGGCAAGTCATCAACGAACTGCTGTAGGTAGTCGATATGCCTAAGAATATCTTCAAGCACTATTCGGGCAGATCTCATAACCAAACCGCCTCGCGCTCTATCTGACGACGAAACCGCTCTGTCAGGCGGGGATGATTGCTCACAACATCAACATTCACATTCAGGAGTTCGATCAAATC
>Ga0163154_10003576_pt1 | contig 21395 bp, 16 predicted proteins | sample OliLakLV19MP9P1_FD_148649 | JGI IMG/M metagenome (GOLD analysis project Ga0163154, IMG submission 148649) | Freshwater microbial mat bacterial communities from Lake Vanda, McMurdo Dry Valleys, Antarctica - Oligotrophic Lake LV.19.MP9.P1 | ecosystem: Environmental > Aquatic > Freshwater > Lake >...
CGGATTCACTCCGGTCCAAAATCAGAAGGGGGTTTGGGGGGCGGGTCCGTTTACCGCCCCCCAACATTGGAGGACCGGATTCACTCCGGTCCAAAATCAGAAGGGGGTTTGGGGGGCGGGTCCGTTTACCGCCCCCCAACATTGGAGGACCGGATTCACTCCGGTCCTTGAAGTGGTACAGACGCCCGGGATCGAACCGGGGACCTCCTGATCCACAATCAGGCGCTCTAACCAGCTGAGCTACGTCTGCCCGGGCAGTTTATTCGATTCCCGCGCATCGAGCCATCAGGAGGCCGCGGGGCCGCCGCTTATACTTTCCTTTTCATGCGCCTGTAGCTCAGGTGGATAGAGCGGCAGCCTTCTAAGCTGCGGGTCAGGGGTTCGAGTCCCTTCAGGCGCGTTAGTTCTTAAGTTGGGGGGCGGTGAACGGCCCAGGCCCCAAGGGCAGGCTGCGCGCTCGCTCAACGCCGAAACGACGGGACGCTCGCGATGACGGCGTGGGAGCCGGGACACCCGGTCCCCACCCATCGTCATTGCGAAGGCCACTTCTTTCCGACTTGGCCTGAAGCAATCCTCGGGACGGAGGATCGTGGTTCGAGCCGAGGGTCCTACGGCCGGGGTTCGCCCTTGCCCAGGGTCTCGAGGTACGTCCGCAGTTTTGCGAAGGCCTGGCCGCGATGGGAAATCAGATCCTTCTTTGCCCGCGGCAGCTCTCCGGTGGTGCAGCCCGAGGGGGGATGAAAGAAGATGGGGTCGTAGCCGAAACCATTGAGGCCCCGAGGCCGCGCAGCGATGAGTCCGTGGACGTGCTGTTCGGTCTCGAACAGGATGAAGCCCGGCGAAGCCATGACGACGGCGGACGTGAAGTGCGCGGTTCGCTTTTCTTCGGGGACGTCGCGGAGTCGCCGCCAGATCTCCTCGAAGCGCTCAGGGTAGGTGGCCTTTTCTCCGCAGAAGCGGGCGGAATAGACGCCCGGTTCGCCATTCATGGCGTCGATGGAGAGGCCCGAGTCATCCGCGACCGCCGGCAGTCCCGAGACCTTTGCGTAATGCAGGGCCTTGAGCCGGGCGTTCCCGAGGAATGTGGTCTCGGTCTCTTCGGGAGAGTCTTCGAGGCCCAGGTCCTTCGGGATCACGAAGCGAAACGGCAGGCCGGCGATGAGCCCCTCGATCTCTCGCAGCTTGTCGCGGTTCTGGGTGGCAATGAGGATCTGGCGCATTGGGGGGCGGAGAGTCTGTCACGAGGGCCTGGTCGTGGATCCTCAGCGGATCCAGCCTCGTTGACGGTAGACGAAGATCCCGAGGTGTTCGTGGATCAGCGACCCGAAGGACTGAAGGCGCTCCTCGGGCCGGTCGAGGGTTTCGAGATCGAACCGGGTCTCGCGGGCGGGTGACGCCATCACTTCGAGGCCCGCCATCTCCAGTAGCGCCGCGCCCCGGAAGGTGTGGGTGGGCGAAGACGTCACGATGATCCGTTTCAGACCGCGCGCCTTCAGGTAGTCGGCGGCCATGACCGCCTCGTCGTGAGTGTTCCGCACCGGTTCCAGGACCACGAGCTCCACGTCCGCCTTGAACCTCGTGAGAAGGGCCTGCGCGAAGGGCTTCTGCGCGGCCTGGGGCGGGGGCAGTTCGGAGATCATCAGCCGGGGCGCATAACCGTCCTTCACGATCTCGAGGCCGCGAAGAAGCCGTGACAGCTGAGCCGAGGTCGGGTCGCCGTCCGTTTGCATCCTCGTGGCGAGGACGAGAACCGCGTCCGCGGGACCGAGGGGGTCGCTGCGAACCAGACCAGGGAGGAGCATGCGGCTCACCGGGCCGTAGGACACCGCGGTCCAGAGGATGGCGAGTCCCGCGACCGCGGCGTACAGAGGCCTGCGAAGGCGCGTGGTCGCGGAGATGGCGCCCACGGCCGCGCCGAGTGGCAGCAGGAAACCGCGATCGCCCCAGAATGAAACGAGGGTCGTGAGGTCGAGATCGCGCGAAAGCAGGCCGCCCACCAGACCGAGCGCCGCGCCAAGCGCACGCTCTTCCCGCGGGGTCACTTCTTGTTTCCGCCTTTCGACTTCACACGGAAACCGAGCTGGTTCACCACCACGCGCTGGTGGCCGTCCGAGGGCTTGTTCTGAACCCCGCCCTCGGTCTTGATGTAGAGCGTGGTCGAGCCGCCTCCGTCGAGATTGATCGCGTTTACAACTCCCTCGCCGATGAGGATCTCGCTCATCTCGGGTCCGGTGAAGCCAAGGGCGGCCTCGCGTCGGCCGTCGGCCACGAGGATCACCAGCATTCCGTCCTTCTTGAGGCCCAGAGCGGTTCGCGGGTGCCGCACGGTCATGAACTTCTCCGCCGGCGGAGAGGCCTGCGCATCCTCGACGAGCCGGGGACGGCCCGAAACCGCGGCGAGGAGCCCCACCGAGGGCGACAGTGCCCCGTCCTTCCTCACCTTGCCCCGGAAGATGGCTGCACGCCCGTCGCGGAAGAAGGCCATGGTCATCGGACACCCCTCGTACACCGCCGTCCAAAGGCGCCCTTCGCCCGCGGTGACCCCGCAGCTTTCGGTCTTCGAGAAGAAGTTCGCGTTGATCGCGATCTCCGCGCCGACGCGCTCCGCGAAGTCGGAAACCACCGACCACGCCTGATCGGGGTCGGTGCCCACCACCTCCATCGCGCGTGGCGCAATGGAGACGAGGTGATAGTCCTGCGCGTTGTCCGTCCGATGGACGTGGACAACCCCCGCGTACGGCTTCGTGGTGCGCTCGCCGGCTTCGGACGGAGCCGCGACCGCCGCTAGAGCGGCGACGAGGAGGAAAGCGGCCGGTCTCATTTGATCAAGTAGAACTCGGACTGACGGCCGAGAACCCATTGCCAGCCGGTGGGGAACAAGAAGGCGTCTTCCTCGAGAGCGAAGCGCACCTCCTGATCACCCCACTCCTTCACCTTGTGGCGGGCGTTCAGTTCGATCGAGTGCCACGAGTAGGCCTTGAGCGGGAAGTCGCCGCGCCCCGGCACGCCCTGCTGGTAGTCGGTCATTCCGATGGGAGAGCCCGCGCCGTGGCCGTGATAGCCGATGGGATGACAATAGATCGAGGGCACGATGCCCTCCGAGATCGCCTGCTTCCGCACCGCCGCGAGCGCCCCGTTCCCGGTGCCGCCCACCTTCGCGAACTGCATCGTGAGGTCCTGCAGCCGGTTCGCGGCTTTGAGGCCGTCCCGGAGTCCTTGAGGCGCCTCGGTTTCGCCGGGGAGCAGGACATAGGCATGGTGCTGCGTGTCGGTGGAGAAGCCCACGTAGACGATCCCGAAATCCGTGTGCAGCAGGTCGCCGCGCTGGATCGTCCGCTCGGCCGGGGGCACGCCGTCTGGAAAGCCCTTGCGGGCGATCGTGATCGAGGGATGGAACCAGCCGCCATGACCCATCTCCGCCACTCGCTGCCGCATCCACCAGACCACATCCTCGGTGGTGGTAACGCCAGGAGCGATCACCCCGTTCGAAAAAGCCTCGCGGATGATCTGGTGCGCCACCTGCATCACGTGACGGTAGATCTCCGCCTCCTCAGGCAGCTTGATGTCGAGCCAGTCCACCGCCAGTTTCTCGGCCGACTTCACCCGCGGCGCGAACTCGGGCCCGAGGGCCTTCATCAGGTTGTCTTTCTCGTTCGCGGTGAGGCCGTCCGCGTGGCTGAAGGCCTCCGAGGTGTTGATGCCGATGACCCTCGGATTCCGCTCGGCCACGAGCTTCCGGAGGCCTTCCCACTGACCGTCGTTGGGAGTCGGCATTACCTTGAACAGGCCGTCGTAGTCGAACCTTCCGACGGAGAGGCGCTCGACCGGTTTGCCGGCCCCGGGGTCCACAAACACCAGGATGGTTCTGCGGCGTGAGGAGTAGGTGGTCGTTGGCGCCATTGAACGGAAGACGGGATCGTCGTTGTACTCCCGCGAAACGATGATCCACATGTCGATGCCCGCTTCCCGCATCAGGCGGGGAAGGAGAGTGTCGAAGCGCTTTTCGATGAAGCCCCGGGTCAGCACCGCCTGCTGGCGATGGGTGAGGATGCGGACGTCCGCGGCCTCGGCGGGGGCGGGTGCTACCGCGAGCGAGGCGACCGGGATGAGGCAGAGAAGGGCAAGGGTGGTGGTTCGCTTCATGTCGATGGACTCCTGGGGGTCCATGAGTTTAGTGTCTGGAGATGCGCGCGCTGATCCTTGTTCTGGCCATCCTCCCCGTTTCGACCGCGTTGGCTCAGCCCGCGGTTCGGTACGCCGTGTCGCCCGCTTCCACCGATGCCGCGGGCGTGAGCCGCTCTGTGCGCATTACGCTGACCCTGCCCGAGGACGCGCCGGCATCTCCGGTCACTCTCATCATGCCGCGGGCGATTCCCATGGGGTATGGCCAGCAGCCCTACGATCAGTTCGTCACCGTCACGGCCGCGCGTTCGCGATCCGGTGTGGCCGCCGCCGTGCGTCGGGCCGAGGGCCCGCGCTGGTCGATCGCGATCGCGGCCGCCGGGGAGCCGATTGCGGTGATTGAGTATGAGGTCGACCTCATCGCCATGGAGTCCGCCATTCTCGCGGGGGGAGATTCATCCCGCGCGCGCGACGGTTTCATCTCGCTCCTCGGCTACTCGGTTTTTGGCTACGTCGAAGGACTCGAGGATCGCGACATCGAGCTTTCGGTGAAAGCGCCTCCTGACCGGCCGGATTGGCCGGTCTTCTCAACTTTGGCGCCCACGGCCCCGGCGAGATCCGGGGCGCTCACGGCGCGAGCTCCAGACTTCTACCACCTTGCCGACTCGCAGGTTCTCATGGGACCGGGTTTCTCGGTCACGAAGATCGCCGTCGCGCCCGACCTCTTTCTCGCGATTCACGCCGAAGGCCCGGTGGACGCGCAAGTCATGGCGCCCCTTGCCCGCCAGGCGTTCGACGCCCTTCTCGCATATTTCGGAACCACGCCGTTCCCCCACTTCACTCTACTCTTCGACTACTTGAAGCCGGTTTCCCCGCGGCACACCTACGGTTTCAGCATGGAGCACATGCAGAGTGCGACGTTTGGGGCGCTTGCAACGGCTGCGCCCACCGCGAAGGCGACGGAACGGGAACGGGCCGGTTTTCGCTACAACGTCGCCCACCATGTCGCCCACGCATGGGTTCCCAAGCGCTGCGCGGGTGAGGGCTATTTCCCCTTCCGCTGGGAGCTCTCGCCCCTCATCGACACCATCTGGCTGAGTGAGGGCTTCGGGCAGTACGCGGCCGCCGACGCGCTGTCCGATGTCCTGCCCCCATCAGCGGACGGCCATCCGTACCGGGACGTTCTGGTGGATGCCCGTTTCCGCAACACGCTGCGGGAGATGCCGGAGTTCCTCAGGCGCATGCCGTTGATTGAACTGTCCCGCATCGCGTCCACCCTCTACTCCGAGGATTTCCGAACGGGTCGCACCGTCTTCTCTCGTGGCGGCCTGATGGCGTACGAGATGGATCAGAGGATCCGCGCCTCCACGGGCGGGGGAAAACGTCTGCGCGATGGCCTTCGCGCCCTTGTCGCGTGGTCGGCCCGCGAGAAGCGACCGTTCCGGATCGACGAGTTGCCGTCGCTCTTCAAGGACGGAACCAGCGTGGAGACGCGCGACATCATGGAGCGCTGGCTTGCCGGAATGAAGTAGCACTTTCCTTCCCCACGCTTTCGAAAAACCCCACCAGATAGCGGTCAGTGGATCCCGGCTTTCGCCGGGATACGCAGGGTGCTGACTTTTTCAGCACCCTGCTACCTGCCAGAGGCCTCCTGAACGCCGCGGCTCGATCACGGGTCGGATGACAAGATACGCGGCTTGTGAACATTCTTCCCGTTCTCGTTCTCGCCTGCCTGAGCTCGCGACCTTCTCCGGTTCCCGATTCCATGCCCACGCCGACTCCTGTTCCCACACCCGTCCCGGCGGCCGGGGAATCGCCGTCGCCCATGGCCTCCCCCGAACTTGTCGCGTTGCTCGCTGAGGCCGATGCGCGTTTCGCCCGCCGTTCGATCGGGGCCATCGACGAGGTCGCGAACCCGGCAGAGGTCGCCGCCGCCATAGCCCTTTACCGCCAGGCGCTATCCCGCGCACCGGACGATATCGAGATCCTCGCGCGACTCATGCGGGCGATGCACTTCCGGGGCGCTTATGCAGGCGCAGGCCTCCTGGAGAAGAAGGCCATCTTCGAGGAGGGCCGCAAACTCGGACAAGGTGCGATCGACCGGCTCGAGGCCCGGGCTAAGGCCGCGCGCGGCCTGTCCCGGATCGAGGCCCTGCGCCTGGTCAAGGGGACGCCGGAGCTCTACCTCTGGACCGCGGGACACTGGGGCGAGTGGGCGCTGGTTCGGGGAAAATTCGCGGCCGCCCGCAGCGGCATCGCGGGGAGGCTGCGCGATCTCTCCCAGACCGTGATCGACCTCGACCCGGCCCTGGAAGACGCGGCGGGGTATCGCCTCCTCGGTCGTCTGCACTCAGAAGCGCCGAAGATTCCCTTCATCACGGGCTGGGTCTCCCGCGAGAAGGCCCTTCAGTATCTGCGGCGTGCCTATGTCGCGGGCCCGCGCCATCCCGTGACCTGGTACTTCCTCGCCGAGGCCATCCTCGATCACGAGCCTCAGAAGAGGGACGAGGCCCTGCGCCTTCTCGAGAGGTGCGCGACCACGCCGCCGCGGACCGACACCCTGCTCGAGGACGCCCGGTATGCGATCCTCGCGCGGAAGCAGTTGGAGCAGATCCGGTCCGCCTCCGCGCCCTGAGCGGAATCGCGGCGGACCCGCCGCTTATGCTCCGAGCCGGAACCGAAGCATGCCCCTGAGTCCGCTGGCTGTCGTCATCGCGTACCTCGTCCTGACCACGGGGCTTGGAATCACCCTCGGCCGGCGGGCAAAGAGCGCGCGCGACTGGGCGGTTGCGGGCGGTTCGATGGGCACCTTCATGCTCGCGGCGGCGATCGCGGGGACGCGCATCGGCGGGGCGGGCATCTATGGTGTCGCGGGCGACGTCATCAACGGCGGCGTGTGGAACGCGATCTGGTACGCGATCAGCACGTTCCTCGCTCTTTCAGTGGTCGGGCTCTGGTTCGCGATTCCTTATCGCCGCCTCGGCCTTCAGACCGTGGGCGAGGCCTTCACCCGGAGATTCGGCTCCACCCGCAGCCAGACCCTCACCAGTCTCTGCGTGCAGACCGAGTATCTGATCGTCGATGTCATCGAGGTCTACGTGATTGCCGGACTCCTTACGTTCATGACCGGCATGAGCGTGCCCGTCGCGACGGTGTGCGCGGTCCTGGTTCTCGTGAGCTACACCGCGTTCGGCGGCCTCTGGGGCGCCGCCTACACAAATCTCATTCACGTGGCGGTGATCGTGATCGGCCTCGGCGCCGTCGCGGTCCTCGGGACGGCGTCCTTCGGCGGCTGGGCCGGGGTCTCCCGGGAGGTGTCCGGGAAGCTGGCTCTCGCCGGCCGCGATGACGCCTCCTTCTGGAGCCTCGCCGGTCAGGGCTTTGTGCCCATCGTCGCGATGATCTTCTCGGCGGTCATTCACACTCCCGCCGCCTCGATCTACGCCAACTTCTCGAGCGCGGCGCGCCAGGAGGGTCAGCTTCCGCGAACCTTCGTCCTCGCGGGTGTCGCCGCCGCCCTCATGCCTCTTCTCGCCGGAGTCATCGGCGTGCTCACTCTGGCGCGCTACGGGGCGGCCGGGGGACTGTCCGGCTACGCGATCATCACCACCTTCGCAACCGAGACCAGCCCATGGCTCGGCGGCCTGGCGATCGCGGCGATTCTCGCCGCCGTGGTCTCAACCGGCGGCCCCATCCTGCTTTCGAGCGCCACTCTGTTCGTGCGCGACTGGATGCCTGCCCGCGTAACCGCGACGCCCGAAAAGACGCTCCGCGCCTACCGCATGGCCACGGTGGCCTACGGTGTGGTCTCCGGGTTCCTTTCCCTCCTCGTCGTGAAGTCCGGGATCTCACTCCTGAGCCTCCTCCTGTTCGGGTACGCCACCGTGGTCCCTCCCGCAATCGCCATGTTCTTCCTTCTGTACTGGCGGCGGACCACCGAGGCGAGCGCCTTCTGGGGGATGGGGCTTGGCTACGCGGCAAGCGTCCTTTCCTACGCCATGGTCCGCCTCGGTCTTTCCACCTGGGATCCGTCGTACGCGAGCACGATTGTTCCCCTTGTGGTCATCCCCCTGATCGCCCTGGCCTCACCCGCGAAGGAGGATGATCCAGCCGCCGCTCCGTTCCACGAGACGCTCAACCCCCGCGAGGTTCGATGAATTTCGACTCCATCCTCGAGCCGGACCGCATGGTCAAGGTGCGTGACGGCGTGGCGCTCTCGGTCGACATCTATCGACCCGCGCGCGACGGCGTCGCGTTGAACGGGCCTTTTCCGGTCCTTCTGGAGCGCACGCCTTACGGCAAGAGACGCGCGGTCTTGAACCAGGCGGGGGCGTTCTTCGCGCGGAGGGGCTACGTCGTGATCATGCAGGACGTTCGCGGACGTTTCGCCTCGGAAGGGGAGTGGTACTTCCTTTCCGCGCAGGAAGGCCCCGACGGCTTCGACACGATGGAGTGGATCGTTGCCCAGGCGTGGTGTGACGGGAAGATCGGAACGATGGGCCTCTCCTACAGCACCGCCACCCAGCAGGCGCTTGCCGTCCTGCATCCGCCGGGCCTTCGAACCCAGTTTCTCTCGGACGGCGGGTTCGACTACTTCCATCGCACCCTGCGGCATTCGGGCGCCTTCGAACTCGGCGTGCTCCTGCCCTACGTGATTCGCCTCGCGCGCGAAGGTCCGGACCTGGCGGATGATCCGGATCGCCGCGCCGCCTTCGAGTCGGAACTCGACGGCCTGCGCCCATGGCTCGACCGGCTGCCCCTGCGCAAGGGAGAGTCGTTTCTGCGCCACGCTCCGAGCGAGGAACAGTGGTTCTTCGACATGCTCACCACGAGCCGCCGAACCGACTATTGGAGCCAGGCGACGCTCAGTCTCAAAGACCACGTTCGCGCGTATCCAGACCTTCCCCTCTTCTTCCAGACATCGTGGTACGGCCACCACGTCTGGGCCACCACGGAGAAGTACCGGGCGCTTCGCGAGGGTCGGCGCTCGCCGATGCGCCTGCTCATCGGGCCGTGGCTCCACGGTTACGACGATTTCGCTCGAACCCACGCGGGCGACGTCGACTTCGGCGCGCAGGCGCGGATCGACTTCAACGAACTTCGCCTGATGTGGTTCGATGCCACGCTCCGAGGCCTCGACAACGGAATTCTGGAGGGGCCGGAGGTCCACCTCCTCGTCATGGGCGGAGGCGGGGGAGGCCGCGATACGGAGGGGCGATTACAGCACGGGGGATCCTGGCGGGCCGCGCCGTCATGGCCGCCCCCAAAGACCCGGAGCCTCGCCCTCCACCTCCATGGCGACGGCTCGTTGCGGCTCGAGCCGCCAGCCGAAGGGGCGCCTCCGTTGAGCTTTGTCTTTGATCCGGTGGACCCCGTGCCCACCATCGGCGGCGGCGTGCAGAACGGCATGTTCCCCGCCCTCATTCAAGGAGGCGCTTACGACCAGCGGGGGCGCGAAGATCTTTGGGCGTGTGTGGACACGCGACCGCTCGCGGAGCGCGGCGACGTGCTTGTTTTCGAGAGCGCTCCCCTCGAGAGCGATCTCGAGATCACCGGACCGGTGAGGGTGAGCCTCTTCGTGTCGTCTTCGGCCCTCGATACGGACTTCACCGCGAAGCTCATTGATGCCTACCCGCCCGGTACCGCCTGGCCGGAGGGTTTCGCGATGAATCTGACCGATTCGGTGGTCCGGTGCCGCTACCGCCACGGCTTTGACCGGGAGGTTTTCCTGAACCCGCATGAGGCGGTCGAGGTCACGATCGAGCCCCAGGCCGTGAGCAACCTGTTCGTCCGCGGGCATCGGATCCGCCTCGACATATCGAGCAGCAACTTCCCGCGCTTCGATGTAAATCCCAATACGGCCGAGCCTTGTGGTGAGGAGCGCCGAATCGAGGTCGCGGCGAACCGGGTGTTCGTCGACCGTCTGCGCCCCTCGGTCCTCATCCTGAGCGCCGTCTGAGTCTCCTCAGTTAGAATCTCGTCCCTCTCACGCCTCTCAGGTGGCGGCCCTCCCAAGGGGCGTGGCCCCCGACTCCCTCCCCCAAGGTTCCTCTTTTAGGAGAAATGCATGTTCTCGTCCGTCGAGCGTAAAACGCTCAAGCTCGCCATGATCATGGCGGCGGTTCTCGTCATGTTGTCCGGGGCCACCCCGACTTTCGCGAGCGAAGCCGAGCTGGTTCTGCCCGATCTCACCTCGGTCAGCTTCTTCGGTATGACCGGCTGGAGCATCCTCTTCCTCGGCATCTTCGTGTGCCTGGCCGGAGCGGTGTTCGGCATGGTCTTCTACAAGCAGTTGCGGGACATGCCCGTTCACTCGTCAATGCTCGAAGTTTCCGAGCTGATCTACGAGACCTGCAAGACCTACCTCCAGACCCAGGGCAAGTTCATCATGCTCCTGTGGGTGTTCATCGCCTCGATCATGGTGGTGTACTTTGGCTGGCTGCGGCATTTCTCGATCGACCGCGTCCTGCTCATCATCTTCTTCTCGCTGGTCGGAATCGCGGGCAGCTACGGTGTGGCCTGGTTCGGTATCCGCATCAACACCTTCGCCAACTCCCGCACCGCCTTCGCGGCCTTGAAGGGCAAGCCCTTCCCGACCTACGAGATCCCCCTCAAGGCCGGCATTTCGATCGGCACGCTGCTCATCTCCGTCGAGCTCGTGATCATGCTCGCCATTCTTCTCTTCGTTCCCGGCGAATACGCGGGCCCCTGCTTCATCGGCTTCGCCATCGGTGAGTCGCTTGGCGCCGCGGCCCTGCGCATCGCGGGCGGCATCTTCACCAAGATCGCCGACATCGGCTCCGACCTCATGAAGATCGTCTTTGACGTCAAGGAAGACGACGCGCGGAACCCCGGCGTCATCGCCGACTGCACGGGCGACAACGCGGGCGACTCCGTCGGCCCCACCGCCGACGGTTTCGAGACCTACGGCGTCACCGGCGTCGCCCTCATCACCTTCATCCTCCTGGCTGTGGCCGACCCCACTGTCCAGGTCCAGCTCCTGGTCTGGATCTTCGTGATGCGCATCCTCATGATCGGCACTTCGGTGGTCTCCTACTTCGTCAACGAGGCCTTCGCCTCGTCGAAGTACCTCAAGGCCGACAAGATGAACTTCGAAGCGCCCCTCACCTCGCTGGTGTGGCTCACTTCTTTGCTCTCGGTGGCCGTCACCTACATCGTCTCGTACCTGATGATCCCGAACCTCGCCGGTGATCCCACACTCTGGTGGAAGCTCTCCTCCATCATCACCTGCGGCACGCTCGCGGGCGCCATCATCCCGGAACTTGTGAAGATCTTCACCTCCACCGAGTCGGCGCACGTCAAGGAAGTGGTCACGGCATCCCGCGAAGGCGGCGCGTCGCTCAACATCCTGGCCGGCCTCATCGCGGGCAACTTCTCGGCCTTCTGGCTCGGCCTTACCATTACCGGTCTGATGGGCATCGCCGCCGCCATCTCCACTGGCTTCCCGTCCACTCTGATGCTGGCGCCCGCGGTCTTCGCCTTTGGCCTCGTGGCCTTCGGCTTCCTCGGCATGGGCCCGGTCACCATCGCGGTCGACTCCTACGGTCCGGTCACCGACAACGCCCAGTCCGTGTTCGAGCTCAGCACCATCGAGCAGATGAAGGGCATCGACGCGGAGATCGAGAAGGACTTCGGCTTCAAGCCCGACTTCACCAAGGCCAAGCATTTCCTCGAAGAGAACGACGGAGCCGGCAACACGTTCAAGGCCACCGCGAAACCCGTGCTCATCGGCACCGCGGTGGTGGGCGCCACCACCATGATCTTCTCGATCATCGTGATCCTGACCGAGAAGCTCACCATCAACATGGACAAGCTCTCGATTCTCCACTCGCCCTTCCTCCTCGGCCTCGTGGCCGGCGGCGCGGTCATCTACTGGTTCACGGGTGCCTCGATGCAGGCGGTGTCCACCGGCGCTTACCGCGCGGTGGAGTTCATCAAGAAGAACATGAAGCTGGACTCGGGTGCCACCAAGGCCTCGGTCGAGGATTCGAAGAAGGTCGTTGAGATCTGCACCAAGTACGCGCAGAAGGGGATGTTCAACATCTTCCTCACCATCTTCTTCATCACCCTGGCTTTCGCCTGCTACGAGCCGTTCTTCTTCATCGGCTACCTGATCTCCATCGCCCTCTTCGGCCTCTACCAGGCCATCTTCATGGCGAATGCGGGCGGAGCGTGGGATAACGCGAAGAAGATCGTCGAAGTCGAACTCAAGGAGAAGGGCACGCCGCTCCATGCCGCCGCCGTGGTGGGCGACACCGTAGGCGATCCGTTCAAGGACACGTCGTCCGTAGCCATGAACCCGGTCATCAAGTTCACCACGCTCTTCGGCCTGCTCGCCGTGGAACTCGCGGTGGAGATGACCAACAGCGGCCAGCATGGTCTCACTCAGGTCCTGGCCGTGGTCTTCTTTGCGGTCGCCCTCTTCTTCGTGCACCGGTCGTTCTACGGCATGAGAATCGACACCAAGGGGTAGTTCGGCCGGGCGAGTCGCCCGAAACCACGTATGAGCCGTCCGGCACGTGGCCCGGGCGGCTTTCTTCGTTTCAGCGCGAGGCAGCCCCGAGGGCTCCGCCGCCCATCACGCCGATGCGCGGCCAGGTCCGCATCACACCTTCGTGATGCTCCAGGCGATCTGATCGGCCGCCGAATGCCCCCGGCGGAATGTCTCAGGCGCGCCGGGCGAGGAACCAGGGAGCCAGTGCGGGCAAGAGCAACAGAGTGGCGGCGGTGGAGAAGAGCAGGCCCCCGATCACCGCCACCGCGAGCGGCCGCTGCAGTTCCGACCCCGCGCCCAGCGCGAAGGCGAGGGGCAGCAGGCCGAAGATCGTGCACAGGGTGGTCATGAGGATCGGTCGCAGCCGCCTTCGGCCCGCGTGGCGGATGGCCACGCGCAGGGGCTGTCCATCCTCCATGCGGGCGATCGCGTTCTCAACCAGCAGGATCCCGTTTTTAACCACCAGTCCCACCAGCAGCACCAGGCCCATGAGGGACGAGACATTGAGGGGGACGGAGGTGGCGCGCAGGAAGATGACACCGCCCGCGAGGGCGGGTGGGACGGTAAGCAGCACAAGCAGGGCGGCGCGACTGGAGCGGAACTGACCGACGAGCAGGGCGAACACCGCGATCACGCCCAGCGCGAGCACGCTCAGCAACTGCCCGAAAGCGGCGCTCTGGCTCTCGGCCTGTCCGCCGAGGTCGATGCGATAGCCCGGGGGCAGGGAAAGTCCGGCGAGCCGTCTTCGCACTTCCGCGGCGAGGCCGCCGATGTCGTTGCCCTCGAGGTCGGTGGTGGCGAGAGCCACCGGCACGAGGTTCTCGCGCAGGAGCACGCTTGGCCTCAGTTCGCGCTTCGGAGTTGCCAGATGTGAGATCGGGACGGAGACCGAATCGGCGGCGATGGGAAGACTCGAGAGACGCCCCGGATCGAAGCGCCAATGGTCAGGAAAGCGAACCCGCACCGGCACCAGGCGATCGAACCGCGGCACGTCGCCCACCAGCGACCCCTGGAGCGCCGTCCCCAGGTCATCCGCCACGTCCGCAGGCGTGAGTCCCGCGCGTGCGGCCGCATCCGCGTTCACCGAGTACCGAAGAAGCGGCGCGTCGTCCTCGAAGCCGCGGTAGTAGTCGACCATGTTCGGCGTGTCCGTGAGTCGCTTCTCCACTTCCTCCGCGATGGGGATGAGGGCCGCGTGGTCAGGCCCGAGGATCCGCACCTCCACGGGCCGCGCGCTGCCGGAGAGATCGTTGAGCACGTCCTCCAGGAGCTGAACGAACTCGATGCGGGCGGCGGGGATCTGCGCCTCGACCCGCCTCCGCATGTCGTCGATGACCTCTTCCTCCCCCCGCCGCTCACCCCGCGGCTTCAGGAGAACCGCGATGTCACCGCTGTTCATCTCGGTGGCGGTGATAGGGCCGAGTTCGGCTCCCGTCCGCCGCGTCCAGCTCTGCACATCGGGAGTGTCGCGCAGGGCCTCTTCGATCTGGAGGGCCGCGGCCTCGGTGGCGGCGAGTGAGCTTCCCGCGGGCAGGAAGTAGTCGATGACGAAACCACCCTCGTCCATCTCCGGCATGAAGCCGGTGGAAAGCCCCTGGAAGGCGGCGAGGCCGAGGCCGACGCCCAACGCCACGAGGGCTGTGGCCAGCCACGGATGACGGATGGAGCGGCCGAGGATGCGGGCGTAGCGCGCGCCAAACCGGTCGCGACCGGCCTTGCGGGCGCGCGGCTTCGACCGCAGGAACCGCTCCGCGAGAACGGGCAGGACGAAGATCGCGAAGGCGAGGGAGAGGAGCACCGCGCCCGCGAGCGTGATGGCGAGGGCGGCGAAGAATTTTCCGACGAGGCCCGAGATGAAGGCGAGGGGCACGAACACCACCACCGTGGTGAGCGTGGTGCCGATGACGGGGGCCATGATCTCGTTGAGACCCTCGGCGACCGCGGCGTCCGGCGCGAGGCCGGTCTCGATCCTGAGCGCGATGGCTTCCACCACCACGATGGCATCGTCGATGACGAGGCCGATGGCCACCGCCATGCCGCCCAGGGACATGAGATTGAGGGTCTGCCCGGCGATGGCCATGACCGGGAAGGTGGCGAGCAGGGTGAAGGGAACCGAGGCGGAGGCCAGCAGGCCGGCCCGGGCGTTGCGCAGGAAGAAAGCCAGTACGGCCACGGTAAGGGCGATGCCGATGAGAATGGCATCGCGCACTCCGATCACCGAGTCGTGGATGAGCCGGCCCTGGTCGTACACCTCCACCATGCGGATGCCTTCGGGGAGGCGCAGCCCTTTCGCGATCTTCGTCACCCCAAGCACCACGTCCGGGGCCGAGGCTTCGGGCAGACGCGAGATGCTCACCTGCACCGCGTCCCCTTCGGGCCCGTGGACGGCACGCGTGCGGTCGGGATGGCCTTCGACCACGTCGGCGAGACTCCGCAGGGGCAGGGGCCCGTTCGCGGCAAGAGAGACGGGCATCGACGCCAGTCCCTCGATCGACGTCGCTTCGTTCTCTACGGTGATCGCCACCACCTGGCGGCTTTCGTCGAACCTTCCCACCGCGCGACGGACGAGGGCCTCGCCCACCCGCCGCGCCGCCTCGCTCGGCCGAAGGTGCGCGGCCGCGAGCCTCTGCGGATCGAGGATGATCTCGATCTCTCGCGGGTCCCCGCCGACCACGTCGACCCGGCCCACCCCGGGCGCGCGTGAGAGTGCCGGGCGCACCAGGAAATCCGCGGCCTCGCGACGGCCGAGCGAGGTGCCGCCGATGAGGTTGTAGGAGAGGATGGGGAAGTCGGCGGGAGTGACTTTCTGCGATTCGATTTCCGTCTCGGCCGGCAGAGCGCCGCGGGCTCGGGTGATGGCGGCGTCGGTGAACTGGAGCGCCCGCCACATGTCGGCGCCCTCTTCAAACTGGAGGGCGATCTCCGCGGAACCGCGAATGATGCGGGTGCGGATGCGGCGCACGCCGAACACGGTGGCGAGCGACTCCTCGAGCGGCCGCACCACCGCGGCCTCCATCAGTTCGGGCGGGGTGTCTCCCGCACGCGCCACCACCACGATGCGCGGGAAGTCGACTTCCGGATAGATCCCCGAGCCTAGGTGCTGGAGGGCGACAAGGCCCGCGAGCAGCGCGGCCACGCTGAGGGTGAGGATCAGGGCGCGCTGTTTTCGCAGGACGGGAAAGAGTCCGGAGGGTTCGCTCATTTCACTCCGCTCGCTGTTTCCTTCACCTCCGGCTCTCGCTTGGCGGCCCCCCCGTCTCCAGAGGCGCCCGCCTTCTCCTCGGTGAGGGCGGCGCCATCCGTGATCCCAACCGGATCTTCCGTGACCACCCGGGCGCCCGCGGCGAGGCCCGCCGTGACTTCGATCCGGCCCGATTCGCTGAGGCCGGTGTCGATCTTCTTTACGTGTGCGACGCCGCCCTCGAGCACCACCACTTCCGTGGATCCATCCGCGGCCATGCGCACTGCGGCCCTCGGAATAAGGATCGCGTTCGGGTGAGTGAGCACGGCCACCCGAACCTGCACGGGAGACCCAAGGGCCACGTGGGCGGGTCGCGACTTCGGCCGCAGCCGGACTTCTCCGGCGCCGGTCGCGGCATCGATCGCGCCCGCAATGCCCGTGATCAGCGCGGCGAGGGGAGGGCTTCCAGCCTCACCGTCCAGACCCACGACCAAGGCGGCCTGTCCGGCGCGCAGGCGCCTCAGCACCGACGTCGTTCCCGAGGCGGTGATCTCCCATCCATCGATGGCCGCGATCTCGACCACGGGAGTGGCCGGCGTGCCGTCCACGAAGTCCCCGACGCGACGATCGATCCGAACGATCACGCCCGCGAAGGGTGCGGTGAGCTCGGCCCAGGCGCGACGGCGTCGCGCGGTTTCGAGGGCGGCCTGATCCTCGACCCTCGCGGAATCGGCGGCCACGGCCGCGGCTTCGGCACTTTCCGCTTCCTCGCGGGCGGCCACGCCTTTGGCCACCAGATCGAGGCTCCGCACGGCCACTCCTCGCTTGAAGAGGGCATCGGCCTGCGAGCGCCTCGCGGCGGCTTCGGCGGATTTCATCTCGTCGTCCAGAGCCCCGGCCTCCACCCGGGCCAGCACGGCGCCGGCGCTCACCGACTCGCCCACCCGAGCGCCCAGGAACACGATGCGGCCCGGCACCAGGGGGGCGAGGGTCGCGTCTTGATCGGAGGGTGGGGCCACGCGGCCCTGCAGATCCATCCAATCGGTGATGGCGCCCTCTTCGGCGAGAGCGGTCTTCACCACCGTGGGCTCGGGCTTTTCCTCGGGCTCACTCCGTCCCGCGCAGCCCGCGACGGCCAGGGGCAAAAGGGCAAGCAGGCTCCATTTCCTCACGGTTGTTCCTCTCCGATCGCGTTCAGAAGGTCCGCATGGGCGACGCCCCACGCGAGGTAGGCAAGGGCGAGACCGTTTTGGGCATCCGCGAGGGCACGCTCCGCGTCGAGCACGCGGAAGATGTCGAAACGGCCTTCGCGATACGCGACCTGGGCCAGGTCCGCGGCCTGGGTCGCGGCGGGCAGGGCTTCCGAGGCGAGCACCTGGTAGCGAAGCCGTGCCGCCGTTGCGGTTCTCCAGGCCCGCTCGACCTCATCGGCGATCTCGCGTTTCGCCTGTTCGCGAAGGGCCAGCGCTCGATCCCGGTCGCCTCTGGCGATGGAGAGGGCGGGGCCGGAACCGAGGGGAACGATGAGGCTGGCTCCGATCGACTTGTCCGTCCCCGGTTGCGTGGGATCGTTTCGGTCCGCACCCGCCTCCACCGCGATGCCGGGGAAGCGAAGCGCCGAGGCGAGACGAACCGAAGCCTCGGTAGACTTGACCCTGGCTTCGGCGGTTTTGGCCAAGGGACTGTGAGCGAGCGCAGAAACGAGGGCGGCCTGCAGCGGCGGGCCTTCTTTGGGCACGGGGAACGGTCGCGTCACCGCGATGCGCTGCGGCGCGTCGATGTAGACGAGGCGGCGAAGGACGCTTTCCGCGATCCGATGCTCCTCCTCGGCCTGGGGCTCGTCGGCCGCGTTGAGGGCGGCGTCGGCGCGCGCGCGCGAGGCGTCGAGGAGCGCCACCCGTCCCGCCTCGAACAACGTGGTCACGGCGTCGGCGGTGGCCCTGGCCCGGGCCGCGCGATCGTGTGCGGCCAAGGCCATGTCCTCGCGGGCGGCGAGGGTAAACCAGGCGAGGCGCATCGCTCGCCGCGCCATGGCAAGCGCCGACTCGCGGTCGGCGGCCGCGAGCACGGATCCCGCCTTCGCCACGTCGATGCGAGCCCCCCTTCCCGGCCAAGGCAGCGGAGCCGACAAGGCGTACGACTCCCTTGCCGTGATCGATCTTGTGGTGAACGAGAGGGAGGGATCCGGAAAGCGTCGGGCCGCCTTGATCGCGGCCTCGGCGCTGCGCAGGGCTGCCTCCGCCGCCTTCAGGTCCGGAAGAAGGTTCGCGGCCTTGACCGCCTCCTCGAGAGAGACGATCCGCGGCCCGTCCTGCGCGCGAACCGGGTGGCTGCCGGTCGCAAGCGTGGTGACCAGCCACAGCAAGGTTCCGCGGACGAGGATGTTTGCCATTGGTCTGCTCGGTGCGCGGATGTCTTGGGTTTTGGGATCGAGGGCGATGGTACGCGCGCGGGCGGGGGGCAAAAGGGCGAGCCGGGACGCGACGGGGCGGCGATGGTCGATCATGGGCTCACCCATTCGTCCTACTTCCTGGGGGCACCGCCTGGCTCAAAGACGTGCTCTGATTTCTTCCCCGCCTTCTCGATCACGAGTTCGTAGCGGAGCGCACCATCGCGCGTGATCTTCTCGGCGGTCAGGACCTTGCCGAGTTTTGCCGCGGCCGTCTTCACCGCCTCGGGCACATCGGCCACGGCAATTCCCTCTTCGACTTCGACCACGGTGCCCCCGGAGTCGACGATGAGGTCCCGGGTCTTGTCTCCCCGGAGCGTTTCCACTTCGTAGCAGGTTCCCTTGTTTGAGCCTTCGCAGGGCCCGCTCGACAGGGCCTTGAGGGTGGCCCTCTCGAGCTCCCGGGCCACGGTCTTCTCCACCGCGGCGGGCAGGTCCTTTCGGCGGAGTGGCTTCTCCGCCTGGGCGAAGACGGGGAGGGCGAGCAGAGGGACGACGAGGGCGTGGCGTGGTTTCAAGGGCGACTCCTTACTTGCAATTCATGGGCGGAGCCACGATACGAACTGAAACCTAACCGCGGCTGAACCGGGCCAGAGCGGCGTCTACTTCGCCTGCCAGGCGGGGAGGTCGAGGAGAAACGCTGCGTCCTCGCCCTCGGCCGAGACCAGGTTCACATCGCCACCGTGCATTCGGGCCACGTGCCGGGCAAGGCTCAGGCCCAGTCCGTGGCCGCTCTTTTCCGCGCGAGCCTCCGGGCTTCGATAGAAGCGTTCGAACAAGAGCGCCCGCACGGCCCCGTCGATATGGCCTCCGGGAGTGCTGACCTTGACCTTCACCCGCGTGCCCTCGACCCGCAGATCGACGCCGCAGATCGTTCCCGCGGAGCCGAATTTGCGGGCATTGTCGATCAGGTTCAGAACCGCAATGCGAAGGAGATCCTCATCGCCCCGGACCATCGCCTCATCGGGAAGGCCGGGTGGAGGCGCTGCCTCCGCGCCAAAGACGCCCGCGACCGCCGCGCGCACGAGATCACCGAGGTTGACCGCGTCCTGGGCCGTGGAATGCGCTTCGGGCGAGCGTGAGAGGACGAGGAGGGCGTCGACCAGTTTCGAAATGCGCTCCAGTTCCGCGACTTGCTGCGCGGCAAGGGGGCCCGTCTCGCCCGGATCCTCGCAGATGCGATCGGCCAGAAGCCGAAGACGGGTGAGGGGCGTGCGGAGCTCGTGGGCGGCATTCGCGGCGAATTCATGTTCCCGGTCGAAGCTTTCCTTGACTCTTTGCCACTGCGCGCGGAAGGCGTCGTCGACCTCGCGGACTTCACGCGGGTCCGTGTCGGCCGCCCCCTCCGGGGGTGAGAGGGGCCCGGCCCGCGCGAACCGGTCGCGGAAGGCGATCAGCGGACTGGTGACCCGCCGCGCCACACCCCGGCCCACGAGGAGGGCGAGGAGCAGGGCGATGGGGGCGGCGAAGGCGAGAGACCAGGCCACGATGCGCGAGGCCCGGCCCCCGCGATCGCGCGGAGCGGCCACCACCAGAGTCACCTCCGGAATCACCGGCACGGTGACGGCGATCCACCCCGGACTCTTCACCACCACTCCCAAAGGGCCGCGTCCGATCGTCTCCCCCGGCCGGTTGGTGGCGGCCTTCGATTCGCCGCTCCAGATCTCCACCGCGTTATCGATGAGGCCGCTCTCCTGAATGGAGTCCTGGGCCACCGCCTCGATGGGCAGCTTCTCTTCGACGAGTTCGTGGCGGACGGCCTTGGCAAGGGCGGTGGCCGAGTGGCGGATGCTGTCCTCCTCCTGGCTTTCGAACACGAAGCGCGATACGAGGGCGGCGGTGAGGGCCAGGGTCACCACCGCGAACGCAGCTACGAGAAGGGTCGCTCTCGTGACCTGGCCGACGATCGAAGTCACCGTCCGTCCACCATCTCGATTGCGTATCCCAGGCCGCGCACGGTGCGAATCAACCCGTCGTGGACCTCCGCGTGCAGTTTGCGCCTCAGCCTTCCGACAATGACCTCGAGGCTGGCCGCGCTCTGCGGCGTGGCATCACCCCAGAGTTCGTCGAGCAGATCGTTCTTCGCCACCACCCGGCCCCTAGCGTCGGTCAGTCGCTCCAGCACCTCGAACTCGCGGCGGGTGAGAGGCACCTCGCGCCCGGCCTTCGTGGCGCGCCGTCGCGCGAAGTCCACCCTCAGGGCGCCGCGGCTGAACACCCGTCCGGGAGCGCCGCCGCCCGCTCGACGCAGAAGGGCGCGAACCCGGGCTTTCAGTTCGGACAGGGCGAACGGCTTGCCCAGGTAATCGTCGGCGCCCGCGTCGAGACCGCATACCCGCGAATCCAGGTCGGCGCGGGCGGTCACCATGAGCACGGGGAGAGTAACGCCTCGCCGACGCCATTCGCGGCACCAGTCGATGCCGCTGCCGTCCGGGAGGCCCACGTCCAGGATCAGGGCCGCGCAGGGTTGTTCGCGAAGAATGTCGATCACCGACGCTCCGCGCGCCGCCTTGAGCACGGCGAAGCCTTCGCTCCGGAGCGCATCCGCAAGGAGGTCGCGGGTGGCTGCGTCGTCCTCTACCACGAGCAGGCGGGGGAGTTGAGCCGCGGTTGTCGGGGAAGGTGATCGATCGAGCGAGCCGGACACGTCCTATTGTGACCCGACCGCGGGCAACTTCGCGTACTGCGGCGCATTTTTCAGGTCGACATAGGCGGTGCCGGTCTCGATCAGTTTGGCGATCGTCCCTCCTGACGCCCAATGTCGAAGGAGTTTTGGGCTGCGCGGCCCGTGAGCTCGCCCTCACCGATGGCGTTCGCGGCCTCCTTGGTCGCCTCGAAACCGATGATGGTGATCTTGCCGCGCGCTTCAGGGGCTTCCACCGCCTCCATGGCGCCGAGCGCCATCTGATCGTCGGTAGCGAAGATCCCCGGAAGGCTCGGGTGGGCGGTCAGCATGTTCTCCATGAGTATGAGGCCGAGCTGGCGCTCCTGAGTTCCGCTGCTGGCCCCTCCTCGGCCTCGTGGCCGGCGGCGCGGTCATCTACTGGTTCACGGGTGCCTCGATGCAGGCGGTGTCCACCGGCGCTTACCGCGCGGTGGAGTTCATCAAGAAGAACATGAAGCTGGAC